>Ga0193717_1001270_pt1 | contig 15599 bp, 14 predicted proteins | sample U2c2metaG_FD_145900 | JGI IMG/M metagenome (GOLD analysis project Ga0193717, IMG submission 145900) | Soil microbial communities from a riparian zone of the East river system, Colorado, United States - U2c2 | ecosystem: Environmental > Terrestrial > Soil > Riparian zone | place: USA: East River... | reverse complement strand
GTGGGCGACCCGCTGATGGACCTGGGCTCGTCGCTGGCCTATTGGGTGCAGGCCGATGACGATGCAACGTTCCAGGCATTCCGGCTGCAGCCCTCGAACGCCCCCGGCATGCTCACACGGCACGAGGTGGTGGCCTATTACGCCGACCGCACTGGCCGCCAGATCGACGACTTCCGCTTCTACGAAGTATTCGGCCTGTTCCGCCTGATGGTGATCATCCAGCAGATCTACCGCCGCTTCGCATTAGGCCAGACCACCAATCCCCGGTTCAAGGGATTCGGCCAGGCCGCGGCCTACATGGGCCAGCGCTGCCGGAAGCTGATGGAGCAAGGCCGCTGATGGGCAGCATCGTCCTGATCCGCCACGGCCAGGCCAGCTTCGGTGCGGCCGACTACGACCGGCTTTCCCCACGCGGGGAAGAACAATCGGTCCTGCTGGGCCGATGGCTGGCGCGCACGCACGGCAAACCCGACCGCGTACTGGCCGGAAGCATGCAGCGGCACCACCGCACCGCGTCGCTGTGCCTGGAGGCGGCCGGCGTCGACATGGCCTTCGAGGTGGATCCGGGCCTGGATGAGCTCAACCACGAGGAGATCCTTCGCCGGCATCGGCCCGATCTTCCCGACGAAGCCGCCCTGCAGGCGGAGTTGCGTGCCCAGCCCGATCCGCACAAGGCCTTCCAGGCACTCTTCAGCCAGGCCATCGCGGATTGGGTGGGAGCTGGTAGCGAGGCCGCCCATGATGAGACCTGGCCGATGTTTCGCGAACGGGTGCTTGGCTCGTTGAGGAACCTTGCCGGAAGCGGGGAGCCGACGACCTGGGTATTCACCTCCGGCGGCCCGATCGCCGTGATGGCGCAATCGCTGCTGCAGATGCCGGAGGAAAACACCTTCAGCCTGGCCTATCCGCTGATCAACACCAGCCTCACCACGCTGCGCACAGTGCGTGGTGTACCAACCTTCTTCAGTTACAACACCGTTCCCCATCTTGAGAATGCCGGCGACGCCGCGCTCCTCACCCATCGCTAGACAAGGCACACGCATGAGCCAGGATCCTTTCGACCTTTCCGGCAAGATCGCCCTCGTCACCGGTGCCAGCCGCGGCATCGGCGAGGAAATCGCCCGCCTGTTCGCCGCGCGCGGCGCGCATGTCATCGTCTCCAGCCGCAAGCAGGCCGATTGCCAGTCCGTGGTGGACGCGATCACCTCCGATGGCGGCAGGGCCGAAGCCCTGGCCTGCCACATCGGCGAGATGGAGCAGATCCGCGCGTTGTATTCGGCCATCGGGGAAAAACACGGCCGCCTGGACATCCTGGTGAACAACGCCGCTACCAACCCGTTCTTCGGCCACATCACCGACACCGACGAAGCCGTGTTCGCCAAGACAGTGGACGTGAACATCCGCGGCTATTTCTTCATGTCGTCCCTGGGCGCCAAGCTGATGGCGAAAAACGGCGGCGGCGCCATCGTCAACGTGGCCTCGGTGAACGGCGTGGTCCCAGGCTTCCAGCAGGGCATCTACTCCATCACCAAGGCCGCGGTGATTTCCATGACGAAGGCCTTCGCCGTGGAATGCGCCGAACAGGGCATTCGTTGCAACGCCCTCTTGCCGGGCCTGACCGACACCAAGTTCGCATCGGTGCTGGTCAATACGCCGGCCATCCTGAAGCAAGCCCTGGCGCACGTGCCGATGCGCCGTGTCGCGCAGCCCTCGGAAATGGCCGGCGCCGCACTGTACCTGGCGTCCGATGCTGCCTCATACACCACCGGCGCGATCCTCAACGTCGATGGCGGTTATCTCTCGGTCTGAATCAGGAACCAAAAGCATGAGCACGAACCATTCCGGCCGTCTCCAGGGCAAGAAGGCCTTCATCACTGGCGCCGCCGGCGGCCTTGGCAAGGCCATGGCGCAGATGTTCGCCCAGCAAGGTGCCAAGGTGTTCGTCACCGATCTGGACGCCGCCGCCATCGCATCGGTGGCTGACGACATCAATCGGGAAGCCGGCAGCACCGTGGCGTGGTCGGCCGCGCAGGACGTGCGCGACGAAGCACGATGGATCGCCGTGCTCGCCGAAGCTGCCCAGGCCATGGACGGCATCTCGGTGCTGGTGAACAACGCCGGCATCGGCGCGCTCGGCGGCGTGGAAGCCCTGGAGACGAAAGACTGGCGTCGCGTGATGGACATCAACGTGGAAGCCGTTTACCTCGGCTGCAAGCACGCCATGAAGTTCCTTAAGGAAAACACCCCGGCGTCGATCGTGAACATTTCCTCGCTGGCCGCGCACAAGGTCGATCCCAATTACACCGTCTACAACACCTCCAAGGCCGCCGTGGCCATGCTCAGCAAATCGATCGCGGTGGACTGCGCAAAGCAGAAGGTGGATATCCGCTGCAACTCCATCCACCCGGCCTTCATCCGCACCGGCATCGTGGAGCCGTTCTTCAAGGCGTTGGGCGAAGAGGAAGCCACCAAGAAGCTGATCCGCGGCGTACCCATGGCACGCCTGGGCGACCCGGACGACGTGGCTTATGCCGCTGTCTACCTCGCCTCGAATGAAAGCCGTTTTGTCACCGCCGCCGAAATGCTCATCGATGGCGGCGCCGCCGCTGTCTGAAGGAATAGCCATGACCACGCAACGCCAGCTCCTGCTCAAATCCCGCCCCGAAGGCCTGGTGAAGAAGTCAGACTTCGACCTGGTCGAACACGCCCTGCCCGCGCTCGACGATGGCCAGGTGCACGTGAAGGTGCTCTACATCTCCATGGACCCGACCAACCGCGTGTGGATGAGCGACATCCCGCAGTACATGCCGCCGGTGGCCATCGGTGAAGTGATGCGCGCCGGCGGCCTCGGCCGCGTGGTGGTCTCGAAGAACGAACGCTTCGCCGAAGGCGACCTGGTACAGGGCCTGCTGAACTGGCAGGACCACGCCATCCTCGATGCCTCCCAGGCCAAGGAATTGGTCAAGCTGCCGAAGTCGCCGCTGCCTCTGCCTACCCTGCTCGGCGCATGCGGTCTGTCGGGCATCACCGCCTACTACGGCCTGACCGACATCACGCCCGTGCAGCCGGGCGAGACCATCGTCATCTCCGCCGCCGCCGGTTCCGTTGGTTCCATCGCCGGCCAGATCGCCAAGATCATGGGCGCCCGCGTGGTCGGCATCGCCGGCGGCGCTGACAAATGCAAATTCCTCACCGAAACCCTTGGCTTCGATGCCGCCGTCGACTACAAGGCGGCCGACTTCAAGCAGCAGCTGAAAGCCGCCACGCCCGATGGCGTGCACGTGAACTTCGAGAACGTCGGTGGCGAGGTGATGCGCGCGGTGCTTTCGCGCATGGTGATCGGCGGCCGCGTGGCGCTATGCGGCCTGATTTCCGGCTACACCGGCGAGAAGAAACCCAGCGACGACTTCTCGATCATGATCGTCAAGCGGCTTACCGTGAAAGGCTTTCTGGCTTTCGACTATCGCAAGACGAAGGAAGCGGTGCAGGCGATTGCCGGATGGATTATGGAAGGGAAGTTGAAGACGGAAGAGACGATTGCCGAGGGGCTGGAGAATGCGCCGGAGGTGCTCAATCGATTGTTTGACGGCTCGCATACGGGTAAGTTGCTGCTAAAAGTTCAGGACTGAACTTGCACAGGCAAGGAGCAAAGAAAAATGATGGATGATGTATTCGAAAAGTGGCTTCGCGAGGAAGTCACGTCGACTTACGACAGGGGGATCGCATACGGGTAAGTTGCTGCTGAAAGTTCAGGACTGAACTTACACAGGCCGGCCGCATAATCGATTGAGCACTCATCCCCCTTGCCTCACGAAGCTGCACAACCCAGGCATGTTCCATACTCCGTTGTGTGTGCTATCCACATGCCACCAGGGCGACGGCGGTCTGGGCAACGCGGCCGCAAGGGCTCGAGTTCGTTCGGCGGCGATGATTTCGTCGTTGTCAGCCTGCAGGAACGCCACGGGGAGATCTCCCAGTTTCGCCGCCGCGCCGGCGCTGTCATAAGTGTCACTGATCAACCACCTTACCGGCCAGTTCGGCAGGTAGTCCTGGGCTACCAAATCCATGCGGTCATAAGGCGTTACCAGGAGAAGTCTGTCCGGCCGCGCCTGCACCGCCACTTGGGTCGCAACACCCGTGCCCAGGCTGACACCGATGATGCCGACATGACGATGCGCCTGCTGGGCCTGGCGAACCAGGGCCACGCCGTCGTCCACCATGTCCTTCTCACCCGGTCGCCCCTCTTGCCCTTCGTAGCCACGGTAAGGCACCAAATAGATCGCCCGCGCCGTACAACCCTGCCACGCGCGACCCACCGGCGGCAGCGCCAGTCCGTTCCCGCCGAACACTACCCAGGCATCGGAGGCTTCCGGCCGGACGATCCAGCCACGGAGTACCACGTCAGGGCGCTTGAGCACCTCGGTTCCCCAGGCCTCGGTCTGAGGCGGCGCCGGGTATAGCAGGCTGCGCTCCACGTCGTGCAGGATCAGGCCGGTCACCCCCAGGGCAAGCAGCACGGTAAGCAGCAGCGCGATCGTGCGCTCGCCGAACCAAAAGCGTCGTCGTCGCCGGCGGACCGGTCGAGTCGGCATGGCGTCCATTCAGTCCCCTGGTCGGTAACTACCATTTCTACACCCGGAAAGCATAAGCCTTGAGGGCTCCAAGACGCCTGGGTCGATATTCTTCCGATTCCACATCCGATTCAACGCCAGCGCGCCAGGAGATACCCCATGACCACCATCGTCACCATCCTTACCGACGACTACGCCGACTGGGAAACCGCCCTGCTCAATGCCGGTGCGCGCAGTTACTTCAAGATCGATACACGCTTTGCAACACCCGGCGGCAAGCCGGTGGTATCGGCAGGCGGGCTCAAAGTCACGCCGGACCTGGCGGTGGAGGAAATTGATCCAACGGCCATCGACGCGCTGATCGTCAATGGCGGGGCGGCATGGGCCAAGCCCGATGCACCTGATATCAGCCAGGCACTGAAAGCGGCACGATCGGCCGGAAAGACGGTGGCGGGAATCTGCGATGGCACCGTCGCAATGGCCCGCGCGGGACTCCTCGACGAGGTCGACCACACATCCAATTCGCCCGACAACCTGCCGCCGACAGGCTACAAAGGTGCATCCCGATATAAAGACCAGCCCAACGCCGTGATCGACGACAAGATCGTTACCGCCTCTGGCGCGGCGCCGGTGACCTTCATGGCCGCCGTACTGGAAACACTTGGCCTTCGCACGCCGGATCTTGATGCGTATCTGGCGATGTATGGAGCCGAGCATGGAAAGTCGTAGGGGCGACGGAGGTTGATGGCATATGTCGATAAAACTCAATTTTTTCGACATATGGGCCCCTAGCGTTCGCTAGGCGCGGATGCAACCTTCCAGGGCCGCCTCCATTCGGGCGGAAGCTTCCATGACCTGGCCGATCACGGCCTGGCGTTCGGTATTGTCGGGGGAAGCCATCCTTAGCTCCAGGGCGGTCACCCAACACGGGCGACCGCGACATGATGCGGCGCGGCATCGGCGTTGTCTTTAGTAACGGTCGCAGATTCCCGGCTCAAAATGTCGCAAACTATGCTCAAAAGCCGGCGGGGTCCTTCAGGGGGTCCGATCCGCCGGACAGGGGACGAAAGGAGAACACCTGCATGAAGCGCGTCCTGGTCGTGGGTTCCGGCGGAGCCGGCAAGTCGGCGTTTGCGCGTCGGCTGGCCAGCGAGCTGGACTTGCCGCTGATCCACCTCGATGCCCATTATTGGCTGCCGAACTGGACGGAACCTTCGAAGAACGCCTGGTCCACCACGGTGGCGAAGCTGTTGTCGGAGGACGCCTGGGTGATGGACGGTAACTATGGCGGCACGCTGGAGCGCCGCATCGCTGCCTGCGACACCGTGGTGTTCCTGGACATGCCCCGGCTGCTGTGTCTGTGGCGCGTGCTTCGCCGCTGGTGGCAGTACCGGGGCCACGTGCGGCCGGACATCGGCGCGGAGGGGTGCAAGGAGCGGCTGGATCTGTCGTTCGTGTGGTGGATCCTTGCCTATCCCGGCACGCGTCGTCCGGCGCTGATGCAGCAGCTCGATGCCATGCGCGGCGCCAAGCGGGTGGTGGTGCTGTCCTCCAAGCGGGAGGTCGAAGACTTCCTGGGCTCGCTGTCAGAATCCCCTGAGGTAGACCTCGTCTATCCCCGACCGCCGTCAGCCAGCATGCTCACTGACGTCATCGACCCGGCCTCATCCAGACCCTGATCTAAGCGTCGAACGTTGCATACTAGGCGCATGCCTCCCTTCAAACATCCCCACCGCAAGCGCATCGACCTCGGCGGCTTCCACGCCTTCAAGGTCGGCGGACCGCATCCGCTCAGCGACCTTTATTACCGCACGATGGAAATGTCCTGGCCGACTTTCGTCGGCCTGGTCACGCTGGCATTCATCGGCATCAATGTCTCGTTCGGCGCGATATACGCTGCCTTCCCCGGCGCCATCGCCAATGCTGCGCCGTACTCCTTCACCGACGGTTTTTTCTTCTCGGTGGAAACCCTGGCCACCGTGGGCTACGGCAACATGGCGCCAGCCAGCCACCTGGGGCACTCGATCGCCGCGTTCGAGATCCTGCTGGGCCTATTCTTTACCGCCACCAACACCGGCCTGATCTTCGCCCGCTTCGCGCGACCGCGCGCCAGCATCGTCTTCAGCAACGTCGCTGTGATTGGCCTGTACCACGGCGAACCGGCGCTGATGGTGCGCCTGGCATCGATCCGCACGCGCCCGCTGGCCGACGTCACCGCCCAGCTGTCATGGCTGCAGCGCGTGGACGAATCCAACGGCGGCACCTACCGGCGGCTGGTGGAGCTGCCGCTGGTCCATGCGCACCTCCCGATGCTCAGCCTGTCGTGGACGCTCGTGCACCTCTTGGAACCCGGCAGCGAACTGCTCAAGGCGCTCCTGGGCAGCGAGCGTTTTATCCTGGCCGCGATGGTGGGCGGCGTGGATACCCTGCTGGCAGCGCAGTCGCAGGGCAGCCACAGCTACGCCCGCAAGGACATTCTCATCGACCACCAGTTCGCCGACGTGGTGACGGAGGTGGATGGGGTCCTGCACCTGGACTTGCGGCGGCTTCATGAAACCCGGGCGCTGGACGCTTAGATCGATCCGCCTGGCCCTTTTTCCAAGCCATCAATGAGCTGGCGAAGTCAACGCTTGCCAAGCAACGTAGAGCGACCAATCACCTTGCGCGCCTTCGGGCTGGGCGCTACATCGGAGAAGCCCGTAAAAGCGCCGCCAAGGTCAACATTGCCCATTGAGTAGATTCGTTTGTCGCGCAGCGATAAGAGACCTTCGCTCCAGGCGGCGAGCATTCTCTTGCCGATATCGACGAATCCCGGGTGATCGGCCATGGCCTGGCGAACCATGGGTCCCACTTCCACCATCGCATCACCAATCGCCTCGACTATCTCCGCCTGGTGCCGTTGCGGCACCTGAAACACGTTGGCGATGAAGTCCCGAAGATTTGCGCCCGGGTCCCAGGTCTTCTTCCCCATGAATCCGATGGCAGGAGGGTTCCTGGCGAACTCTGGATAGGCCGCTGTGGTAATGACGTCATACGCAGGCGCCAGTTGGATGCCTTGCCGTCCCGTATAGAGCAACGCGACGTTCTTTGCATGGCAATCGGCATTTCGGAGCGCGTAGGTGAGCAGCATGAGCGATGTCATGTCGCCAAACACGGAACCGCGACCCTCGGCCGGAACGAGGTTCCTAATGGCCTTGGCAATCCGTTCCCAGGTGGTCTCGTACTTTGCTGACGGACGCAATCCGAGCAATGAGCAAAAATCCTCCATCCCTCGCCATCGCTTGCCTTGCTCGTCGACGTCGAACCGATCCACGACGATGGCCTGGCCATCGTTCGAAACACGCGTGCTTGCAGAAGGCATCACCCGCCGCGCAATCTCCATGCACAGATGCTCGTTCAACGATACAAATGGGAGCTGCCGCGACGATCCTTTGATGACATGGCGATGACTGCAAATCGTGGCTTTTCCGTGTCCTTGGAGACGTTCTTCCGATGCATCAAGAAACTTCGGCACCACGCCGGAAACACCACTGGATGCGTGCAGGCGCACGAGGTCGGCGAATCGCTCTTCTGAATTATCGCCTTGAAGTAGTGCTTCGACATCGACAGGCTGCACGGACTCGTCGAGTCTTGCACCTTCTGGCGCAACCTGCACCCTGCCGATCATGTTCTTTCCGATGACCGACAGGAGGGCCATGGGGCTTGCGCCCACAACCGGCCCAAATTGCTCCTGCAGGACCTGCAGAAGATATCCCTCAGGAAGGTTCATCTGGAAAAACGGATGAAGGACGTCATCCCAGACATAGGGCTCGCCGCGAACGCTCATCGTCAACGACACGAAATCCTCAGGATCGGCGCTCGACGAGTACGCCATCGAACTCTTGAAATCGCCTACGGACTGAAGCGAACCAATTTCTCGTCCCTGGACATAAACCGATAGCGTCACGACCCACCCCCACGCTCCAAGCGAAGGTCGTCCAGGGAACCTGCGGGTATAAACGGCACGAACTGGATTTCCATGCCGAGCACACCAAGGATAGCCAGCAGCTTGCGCGACCCAAATTCGGCCACCTTGCCTCGCTCGAAGCGAGACAGTACCTCCTGCGACACGCCGGACATGGCAGCTACCTCGCCCTGCTTAAGGCCAAGGTGTTTGCGACGGGAGGCCACGGCAGCGCCCAATTCCGGAAGTATTTGCATTTGATTTATACATCAAAAAAAGCTCGGTATTGGCGATTATTTGCCATATAAATCAAAAAATCAACCTCTCACGCCTCAATGCGTCGACTCCAGCTCCCGCTCGCGATCCTTCGCCAGCTCCTCGTCCGGCGGAAAGAAATACCAATCCTGATGCGGCGACGTCTTCTTGCACGACAGGCACTGGGTGCGGCTCCAGAAGTGGCCGCAGCCTGGACAACAAGCTGCCGTCCAGAAGGTATTCCATGAAGTCAGGCATCCCGCACCCGGCTCGCTCGGCGCACAGACCCAGCGACTATCGGCCTTTGGCACCCACTCACACAAGGGACAGTGAATTACCGGTTCTTTTGCCACGGTCCGGGCCGTTCCCCAGCCTAAGATCAAGCCAACGCCGGAAGCGGGCAGTGCAAGGTGGCGCAGATCACCCGCAGCAGTTCCGCTTCCACGCCCCGCAACTTGCCGTCGGCCATGATCACACTGGTAAGCCCACGTACCACGAGTTCCTTGGACATCGGCGCCAGGCGGTCGAGTTCGGCCAGCGCAGCGTCGAGTGCAGCCTGCCAATCATCCGGTGGCGGCGCATAGGCGGAGGTATCACCGGCCAGCGCTTCGTTCATGCCTGCCTGCCACGCTTTGCGCGCGGCCAGCGGGTCGTCGTTGCCGAATTGCGCCATCACGGCGCAGACCAGGGCGAAACTGCCGCGCGCGGCGGCAAGTTTGCCGGTCCCCGGCAGGGGAATATTCCGCGGGTTCAGTGCCTCGGACAGTTGCACCGTCACCAGCTTCACCAGGCAGTATTCATCCAGGTCCACCTGGCCGTCGGCATGCGCCATCTGGTTCAGCGCATTGATCAACACTGTGATCGCACGACCGGACCACCGCCTTAGTGCAGGGAAGGCAAGCAAGGCGATCGGCAGGCGCTGGCCGGGATCAAGCGCCCGCACCATCGGTTCCACGGCCAGCACTTCGGCGCGCGGCTCGTTGCCGCCCATGCTGTCGATGATCTTCAGCTGTGCTTCGCGCTGGGGGCCGTTGCCCAGCGCCATGGCCAGCAACACCGCCTGCGCCTTCTCCGAATTGCGTACCGCCTGGCGCAGGTCATCGGGAAGACCCTTGCGGATCGCCTCGGCGCGTTGCAGGTCGGACGCATCGGCAGAGCCCACTTGCGCCGCAACCGCGGCGGAGGCATCCGCTTGCGAGGCCAGGCCCGCGCCGGCGGCGATCATCACGCCGGGAATATTCAGCGGCGAGCGTGGGTCTGTGACGCCGGGGATCGGCACCACCGGTGCCGAACCGCCCTGCCCCCTCACGGCATCCCACGGTGACCGATGCGATCCCGTCGGCACCGGCGGTGGCTCGTCGGCTTGCTGGTACAACGGTTCCGGCGGCGGCTCACGCTCCAGCGCCTGGGCATCGAATCCAGGCTCCAGCGCACGGATGCGGTCGTAGATCGGTGGGTGCGTGGCGAACAGTGAATTGAAACGCCCGGCCTCGCCGAACAGCATGTGCGCCACTTCCTGGGCATTGGCCCGCTGCAGGCGCGAGCCTTCTTCGGCGCGGGCGATTTTTTTCAGCGCACCGGCGATGCCGGACGTCTGACGGGTGAACTGCACGGCCGAAGCATCGGCCAGGCTTTCACGCGAACGCGCCACCGCGGCCTGGATCAACCGGGCAAAGAAATAGCCGATCCATCCGGCCACCACCAGCGCCAGGCCCACCAACACGATGCCGTTGTTGTCGCGCTTGCGTCCGGCGCCCGGACCCCACCAAAGGACCTGCCGGCCGATGATGGTAAGCACCAGAATGCCGAACAGCAGGCCCATCAACTTGATATTCAGGCGCATGTCGCCGTTGATCACGTGCGAGAATTCGTGCGCTATCACGCCCTGCAGTTCATCGCGCGTAAGCATGGCCAGCGCACCACGCGTGACGCAAACCGCGGCATCCGTGGGCGCGTAGCCCGCGGCGAACGCGTTGATGCCCATTTCTTCTTCCATGATGAAGATGTCGGGCATCGGCACGCCGGCGGCGATGGCCACTTCTTCGATCACATTGCGCAGCCGGCGCAGGTCCGGATCGTTGGTATCGGGCGGGATCTGCCGTGCGCCCATCTGCAATGCCACGGCCGAGCCGCCGCCCCGCAGACTGGCCATTCGGAACAGCGTGGCACCGGCGATCACCGCCAGCACCGCGGCCGAACTCATCACCAGCAGGCCCACCGACGACTGCACCACCTGGCCGTCTTCCGGCGTGCGGTGGTGACCCCAAGCAAACCACACCACGGCATCGACCACGAAGACGATGCCGAGGATGGCAAGCACGAACAGGAACACCAGGCGGCGACTGGTGCCGCGCATCCGTGCCTGCTGGGCGAAGAAATCCATGCCTGGACGGCCGAGGGCTTAGGTGAAGGAGACCTTCGGCGCCTCGCGGGCGGCGGGGTTTTCCAGCGCCAGCTGTTCGGCTGCCGGGAAGCCACCGGCCAGCAGCGAGCCCGGGAAGGTTTCGCGGCGGTTGTTGTAGTTCATTACCGAGTCGTTATAGGCCTGGCGGGAGAAGGCGACGCGGTTCTCGGTGGAGGTGAGCTCCTCGGACAACTGCATCATCGTGGTGTTGGCCTTGAGGTCCGGGTAGGCCTCGCTGAGCGCAAACAACCGGCCCAGGCCCTGCGTCAGCGAATTCTCGGTGGCGGAGAGGTTCTGCATGGCGGCGGGATCGCCGGGGTTGGCCTTGGCCGCGGCCAGGCCCGAAACAGCAGCGTTACGTGCCTGGATCACCTCTTCCAGGGTGCCGCGCTCGTGGGCCAGGTAGCCCTTGGCCACTTCTACCAGGTTGGGGATGAGGTCGTGCCGTCGGGTGAGTTGCACGTCGATCTGGGCGAAGGCGTTCTTGTAACCGTTCTTCGCGGTGACGAGGCCGTTATAAATGGATACCGCGTACGCAACCAGCGCGACGACGATGACCAGGAGGATGATCGTTACCATGGCTTGCCCCTCGCGGCGTGTCCCCCACGCCTGTCGCGGCGAGCATAGCGCATCGGCTGTTACGTATCAGGGTGTTTCCCGCAGCGATCGCCTGTCGGGTTCGGCCAGCAGCATGCCGATCGGAGCGGCCTCATGGGTACCCAGTTCTTCCGCGGCCAGGCGCAGGTCATGGCGGCTGCAGCAGAACGCACCGCACCAGTAGGCCACGGCCGTATCGTCGTTGAAATCGATCTGTTTGCTGTCGCCCACCGCGCACCCTCCGTGGGGCCGCCGCCTCACGCAGCCCAGTTTACCCGTGACCGGGAAAAACACTGCCAGAAATCGCCCCCTTAAGGCCCGTCCGCTACCCGTCAGGGGCGAGGCGAACGACCAGACTGACGTGGCGATAGCCGGACCGGCCCGACGGCTTCGGCGTGATGTCGAAGCTGTCAGCGGTCACGCGGTGCACTTCGGCCCCGTCAGCGGTTGGGATTATCCCAGGAGCACGTATACGAATCGTGGAGGCGGCCGAATCTGTGACATCGGCCTCGATGGTGAGAACAGACGATGCCAGGTGAATCCGGGTGATCTTCGCGCCATGACTGGTGTCGCCGGGAACGGGGGTCGCACGAGGTACCCCGATATCGACGCCACCTTCGAACATCAGCTCCACGCGGGTGATGCCCTTCGCGGCATCGACGCCCAGGGAGGCATGGGACTCTTCGCCATGGCTCGCCACCGTGGCCTGGGCGGCCCTGCCCGCTACCGTCGCGCCGGTCAGGCGAGCGCTCAGTGGAAGTTGGGGCGACAAGGCGATGTGCACCGTCGAGCCGCTGTTGTCGATGTCGAAGGCAAATCCTTTGCCTGTCCGGGACATGCGGATACCAAGCTTGCCACCCGGGACGGGGATATTGTCCGCTCCAACGTAGTCCCATGCCGCTGGCAGGTGCGGGGAAAAACTTAACCCCTGGCCAGCGGGGAAAGAGAGGCCGAGCAAGCCATCCACCGCCATCGTCAGCACGCCCGACGATGACCACGTCTGCTCCGGCACGGACTCCACCTGTTGATGCCAGATGTCGCCAGCCGCCACTTCATGGATGTGCCCCGGGGAATCGAGCCGGTTCCAGGCCACCAGGGCATCGAACATGGCCGACGCCGTCCAGGGACGATGAGCTGCCCAGTAGGCCGTGGCCACGTGCGCCGTGTGGATGGCCCAGACGCTGCCATTGGCGTAGGAATTGGGATCTGCGCCGGGCGTGGACCGCGGGATGTTGCGCATGCCCCAGTCGGTCTGGAAATCGGCCGTGGCCAGCTGATCCAGTATCGCGTTTTCCTGTTCTGGGGAAAGCACGTGCAGGTCGATCAACGACATCGCACCGGACCCGCGCGCATGCACCGGCTTACCCTCAGGCGTGTAGGCGTCGATCCAGGCCCCGCCCACCCAATAGCGCTTGAGTACCCCCGCGCGCGCCTGTTCGGCAGCGGCGCCGGCGCGGGCGGCGTCATCGGCGTGGCCGGCCACCGAAGCCAGGTGGGCGAACGCCCCGGCGGCTTGCTGCCAGGCGATGGAGAGGGAGAGCTCGTCGCCAAGTTTGTCTTGCTCGTTGTGCCCTTCCTTGCCGGCAGGAATCCGGGGGTAGTCGCCGCTGCCGACCAGGCTTGCGCCATACGCATAGGCCTGCGCGAGCGCATCGTAATGCTCGCTGGCAAAGCGCGTGTCGCCGGAGGCACGCACATAGCGATCCACCGCTGAAAGGAACTGGTAGGTGATGTCCACGTGCACGAACATGTACGGATAGCGGCTCCAGTCGATCAGGCCCGCGCTCTGGCTCATCTCGTGCCAGATCATTCCGGTTTTCTCATCGCGGTGCCTGAGGATGAACTCCAGTTCCTCCCGCGCCCGGGCGTAGCGTCCGGTGGCGATCATCGCGTCGTTGGCGATCAATCCGTCGCCGGCGAAGTACCACTCGTATTGCGCGCGCCGTGCCTCACGCGAGGGCCCGAATCCGGCCAGGAACCCGCAGCCAAGCTGGGGGTTGCACGCCCAGGCCTGGTCGAGGGCGATGGCGGCCCACGACAGCATGCTGTTGACGTCGTCATCGGGGGTGTGGATGCGGATGCCCCCGTCGAGCACTTCGGCCACGTGCCGGTGTTGCGCAGTCTCCGCTGCAGGCAATGACGACAACAGCGATCGCAGGGCCAAGCCTGCATCGGCATTGCCCGATTCGAGCATGCCGAAGGCCAGCCGCGCATCGTGGCCACCCTTGCCGCCAGCCTTGAGCGATATGCGCAGCTGGCGGCCGCTGTTGGATTCCAGCGCATTGTTCGAGGGCGTGTCGTGCGCGTCGACATCCAGCGAGCCGACGAAGGCGCCATAGCGCATGGAGGGCTCGAACAGCACATAAGCCGAGCTCTTTTCGTCCCACTTCACTGATTGGCCGCCGATGCTGCCAGGCCACATGAGATCAAGCACGGGGTTGAAACTCACCACGATGTCCAACGGATGTGGGCTTTGCACGCTATAGGTGACCACGGCGGCGGCCGCATCGCGAGGCACGAACAACTTCTCGCGGACGACATAATCCGTGCCGACATAAGTACGCGTGATGCCATCGGGTGCGTAGTCGATCCCGCGCAGCAGGCTTGCGCTGTCCACAAGGCTTACCGAACCTTCGTGGCGAAAACTTGCCTGCAATCCGCCAACGATCTGGAAGGGAAAGGCAAACACTTCCAGGCCCCCGCCGTTCAGGCCCTGGATCAGTGCGCGTTGGCCGTGCACGGCCAGGAACCGTTCGTGGCCGGTGGCGTCGCTGTGGATGGCAAGGCGGGACGCCGGGTCATCCTGTGCCAGGGCAGTAACCGACACGAGGGCGAGTGCCAGGCACCCGGTCCGGAAGAAGCGATTGCCTGGAACCATGCGTATCCCCGTGCGAGTGCCACCCTCACCTATAATAGAATGAGTTGGTTAGGCAAGACTCTCAAACGAGATACTGCAAGATCTTATGAACTCGGGCATGCTCCGCGCATGCGCGCACGTCATGGGGTAACCCGTGTCGCGCCGAATGGGGGGACAGCCGGCGCATCCGGCTTCATTCAGCCAGATGAGATTGAAGACCGGATGGTGAAGCGGTGGGGCGTTGTGTTGGCGACGATCGGTCTGTGCATGGCGGCCCTGGCGCCGTCCGCGGCATGCGCCGAACAATCGATTGCACGCAGTTGGGGACGTTGGCACGACGCCGACTTCGAACACCTGACCGTCGAGCGTGGCCTGCCCCACCCCACCACCACTGCGCTGGCCCAGAACGCGCGCGGGCTGGTCTGGATCGGCACCGTGGGTGGACTGGCCCGGTACGACGGTTACCGCACACAGGTGTTTCGCCAGGACGACGATAGCCCCGACAGCCTGCCCGACAACTACGTGCGCAACCTGCTGCCATTGGCCGATGGCGGCCTGCTGATAGGCACCAATAGCGGCGGCCTCGCACGCTTCGATCCGAAGACCAACCGGTTCGTTCGCTATGACAGCTCCGCGGCCACCGGCACCGGCGCGCGCATCTTCGGCATGGCGCCCGACCATGACGGTGGCTTCTGGATCGCTTCCCAGGACGGCCTTTCGCACCTGCACGCGGATCTCACCACGCTCGAACAGGCACCGCCGGCGCTGAACGCGCAGCTCAAAGCCGACGCCAAGACCTTCTCGGTGCTTGAAGACAGCCGGGGCAATGTCTGGCTCGGCACCAACAGTGGCCTGTTCGTGCGGCGCGCCGGCCAGGAAGCCTTCGGCCGCTTCATCGCCGGTAACGACACCGGCGCTGCCACGCTCGCCAACGATATCTGGGCCATCGATGAAGACCGCACCGGCCGGATC
>Ga0193717_1001269_pt1 | contig 15599 bp, 14 predicted proteins | sample U2c2metaG_FD_145900 | JGI IMG/M metagenome (GOLD analysis project Ga0193717, IMG submission 145900) | Soil microbial communities from a riparian zone of the East river system, Colorado, United States - U2c2 | ecosystem: Environmental > Terrestrial > Soil > Riparian zone | place: USA: East River... | reverse complement strand
CTGAGCCCATTTTTTTGGCCGCCCCGACGAACGATGGGCTCAGTGCGATAGAGAAGCAATGCGGCCTTGTGATCGGAGCGATAAAAGAAATTCCCGGCGGGCAGCAGAGAGCCGAAGCGCTGAAATGTTCCCCACCGAGCGGGACCCGTGGCTTGCTCGAGAAGCTGCTGGCGTTCGATCAGCGGCAGCGGAATTTCGAGAGCCAGTGTAGCAACGTCGTCATTGCCGATTTGTCCTTTGATGACCTGATCAAGCACGGCCAAGTCTGCATGCAGGCTGCGAAGATCGTGGACAACAATCTCGACGCCCTGCTCGGCAGAGTATCGCTGGAACAAGACCGCGATGCTCCGAGCTTCACCAAGACGATGGCGTCGTTCGCGCGCGGCGATAAGCTGGCCTACCTCGCGGTCGCCATGGCAATCGCGCTGGACGGGCTCGTTCTGATGGCCGGCATGTGGGGCGCGCGCACCAGCGCCAGCCATTTGTCGCGCAACCGCGACGAAACGGCCGGGGAAACAGATTCCCACGCGGAACTGATGATGATGATGGAGACGCGACCCGTCGCGCGCGCGCGCGATGACGGGCCGGAACCAGCCGAAGCCTACAAGGCGCGTCTGTTCGTGCGGCACGTCAGGCCGCGCTACGACCCGGACAATCCGGAGCTCGCCGGCACGATCTCATTTGCGAACCTCGACGAGATCGAGCGCGACGCCATCAGGAGCGTGCTCACGATCGGACCGTTCGCATGGCCGATCGATGGGAACGCGGATTCCGATACGTGGCTCGTCTCGCGCCGTCTGCTGCGGTACGTGACGCACGTCGCCGCCAATCACGATCGGTTCGAACGCTTCCATCGCACCGAAAGGCCGGTCCGGGTTGCCGAGGCGGTCCAGCCGGTGTCTGCCGAACTCCCGCTGGAGGCGCCGACAGCGGCTACGTATTGGACCCGCGCTGCCGCCGAGGCCAATCGGGCCGACGGCGGGACGACCGGAGACAACAGCTCGTTGTCGGAAGACGAACTCATCAACGTCGGCTTTGGGGCCCATGTCGAAGCCGTCAAGACCGCGTCGAACGACAACCCCGAAGAGCTGGTCAGCCCCGCCAAGCCGGCGCCCGTCGAGTCTCCCGCTCGCGCCGCAAGCGCTTGAGGCCTGCTCGCCGCGCGGGCGCTACTCCACCTTTTCCGAGCGCTCCGCGCTCGCGACAGAGGCCAGCGCCTTGTACAACTCGTTGAACCGCGCGACCGCCGTCTTGATCATGGCGGGCTCAAGCGGATGCAGCGAACCGGAGGCGCTCGGTGCAAGCGACGCCGCGGCCGCACGGGTCGCAGACTTGTTCTCGATCTGCACGCGGTCGAGTGCGCCATCGATCGCAGCCCAAAGGTGCGGATCGCTGCGTACATCGCTTGGCGGAACGCCCGGAGAGGGATCGATGAGCTGCCGAATCGCAACGAGCAGGCGATAGAGGTCCGCGGCGTTCCGCTCCAGGATGTCCCACGACGCCTTATCGGCGCGAATACCGGCAGCATCCAGCGGTAAGAAGCGCACGACGTTGGTGACGACCAGGCGGTCCTGTCCCCGGCTGGCCCACAGGCCACGAACCGGATCCGGCGGCAGTGTCGCAAACCAGGCCTCGAGGGCGCCGCGCAGATGGTCATCCACCTGGAAAAGCTCGCTCGCCTGCAACGCGATCGCCTGGCCGACGGGCGCGGCGCCGAAAGCATCGGAGCCCATCTCCGCGTCGGCCTGCTCGACCTGTGAACGCAGCTTGCGCAGCGCGTCGACCAGCTCAGCCTCTACGGTGTCGTGCGTCTCGCGCTTCGCGTCACTCCACGCGATCGGCGTCAGTCGATCGAGGTCCGCGCGCCAGCAAAGGACGCTGACGTCGATGTTCTCGCGACTGAACGCGTCCGGCGCGCCGTCGAAGTCCCGGTGCAGGGCGAGTTCGCGTGGCCGCTCGGCAAGCGAAGGCACGCACAGCGTCACGACGTCATACATGTCGCACGGACCTTCAAACGCGTAGCGTACCGGCTCACCCGGCTTTACCTCGGCTCGCGCCGCGCCGCCGGCCGAGGGAAAAAACCGGCCGCTGGCGATCGGCCGTCGCCCGCCGGCGGCGAGTTCGCGCGGCGAGGTGCCGAACTTGATCGACCGGCCCAGGTGCTTCGCAACGCTGTCCTGAAATTCGCGGACGAACGCACTCGGCTCCGATTGCCGGGCCATGCGGCCGGAGAACAGGCTGCGCCAGACGAGCAGAATGACGGTCCCGTCGTCGGTTGCCGACAGGTCGGCAGGCACAGCCTGGGCGTTGTCCTGATACCTGTCATGGCGCACCAGCAGCTCAATGCGCGACCGTGGGCCTGACGTTTCCCTGAGCGGCTGGACTTCAACGCGCCGCGACGACCCGTGGGGCCAGACCGGCACGGCCGGCGCAAGCCGCATCCTGCCATTCGCGAACGAATATCGCGCGCGCCAAATCCGCCGCACCACTTGGTATGGGCCGAGCGGCAGTCCTTCGATTCCGCGGGCATGCAGCTCGGCGGCGTCGGTGACCTGCCAGCGGAATGCCATGAATTGCAGCCGCAGCTCGCGTCCGGCTGGGTCGGCGGTGTGCAGGACGATCAGCAACTCTTCGCCCGCATCGAGTTCGCTTGCGAGGCCGAGCTGAACCGCCGAATGCTCGCCGCGCAAGTAGAACCCGTGCTGCGCGCGAGAGTCGACCGTCAGCCTCGTGACGCCGTCCTCGGCCAACCTCCAATAGCGGCGATACCTTGCGGGGTCCGCAGACCCCGGCGCGGGCTCGGCGGCGATCTCAAAGAACAGCTCCGCATGTCCGGTTTCGCCCTTGCCGATGAGGATCGTGTCGATGTCCGGAAACCAGGCGGCGTACGCGGGAGGTGACATGAAGGCCTGAAAGGATTGATCGCGGCGTGCCTGGACGAGGGCTTTTCCGATTGCCGCGCAAGTGTAGGCTGATACAATTTCAAAGAGAAGCCCCATCCAGCGGCACCCACCGGCCGCATCATCAGGAATCGGACGCGTACTATGGTCAGCCCGTTGATACTCGCCACCGGACTTCCGAGAGCGGGCGTCTCGACCCGCATGGCCGCGCTGCGGCTGGCGCTAGCGCAAGACAACGGATTCACCGGCTACGAGGTCGACCAGGACGGCGCCGTCGCCAACAGCCAGCTGAACGAAAAGGAATTCGATCTCGTCCACCGAATGCTGAATCAGGACGCCGGGACGTCGTCCGTCCACGCTCGAAGCACCGCATTGGCCGAGCCGCGGCATTTCAGGATCAAGGCCGGTCCCTACAACAATCGGGTTGAGGTCTGGGAGCGGACCTATGCGGACGCCAAGCGCGCTCTGGAAGATCATGAACCCGACGGCGTTGTCATTTCCGTCCCGATCGAGACGGAGTCCGGCGGCGGTGCCGAGGTGCAGCTCGACACGCTGATCCAGCCGCTCCGCACGAAGTACTGGTCGGAATCCGGCAGCGGCAAGAGGCCATGGGTCATTCTGGAGCTGACCCAGTACGAAACACTGTTTTGCCAGACCGTGCCCGAGATGGTGGCGTCGACCGATCCGCGCGGGAATGCGACGCCGTACACGTTTGCCCTTCGAAGCGACGTCCAGAAGATTGCGGCCCGATCATTCTGCCTGCGGTGGCGGGGCAGCAACGAATTGACGCGGCTGGTGAGCGCGGAGCGGCGGCGTTGCGCGCCTTCGAAGCAGAGGCGCCCGCAGGCTCCGCCGCGCGTCATGGTCCAGGTGTCGAGCGCCTGGGGATTCCTGGTCGGAGGAGCGGGCCCAAGCATGCGCCATCCGGCGAATTGCAGGCATCCTGCCGAAGCGTCCGACGGGCTCCAGACTCCCCGCTTCCCTCGACTCGACGAGGTGCAAAAACGCGCGCTCGCCGCACTCAAATTTGGCGCGTCCTCCTATTCGATCATCAACCTTCGCGACGACATCAAGGCGGTCGAACAGCTCACGCAGCGGTTTCTTCAGGTCTGGAAGCCGATCGGCGTCGTCGAACCGATACCGAGCATCGTCTGGAGAAAGCCGGCACCCAACATGCATTGGGTCCCGGACCTGATGCCGGATGAGTCCTAGTCTCCGGATGATGGACGCGGTGCGCCGCCAGTCAGCGCACACTTGGCTGGCGAGCAGGCGCGGGTCGGCTGTCGTTGGCCGGCGCCAGAGTGCCGGGATTGACCAGACGGCACGCTGCGTCGAATCCCAGTATCCGCACGCCGGGCAGTGCATCGGGCGCGGAGAAGTTCAGCACGTGTTGCATGATCGTCGTGCGCGTCGCGTCGAGGTCGGACGGCAGCAGCGCGGTCGCCAACAGGGCCCGCTCGATGCCGTTGCGAAGCGCGCCGTCTCCCGCCGCGACCATGGCGGCCGCCACGCGCATCGCGTGCGGTGAGGCTGAGAGCGCGGCAAGAAAGCTCGAATTGGTCTTGACGTCCTCGTGTGACTTATGGATTGCGACTTTGCGCAAATCCGCGATCGCGGCCTTTATTATCACTTCCAGCGTGCCGGTCAGATGGTGCTGCTGCGCCAGCAACCCGGTCGTGGCGAGTGTATCCTCGATCCGGGCGATGGTGTCGGCCACCGCCGCGGGATCGTCAGCCATGCGCGTTTCGCCGGTGGCAAATCGTATCGGCGCGCGAGCCTGCGATGCGCGCGCCCGTGCATGGACCAACAGTTCGGCAAAGCGCCGTCGCGCGTTCCGCTGGAATGGATCGTCGCCCGCGCCGCTGGACGAGCCCTCCAATTCAACCTTGCCGAAAATGCGACGGCTTGCTTCGTCGGCTCGGGTTTCTCCGGGAAGGCTGCCGAATGCGGCGGAGAGCGGACCCTGTGCGGGCAACGTCACGCGCGCATCCAGCCACTGGACCAGCGCATCGGGAATGCGCACCGTAAAGCCACTCGCCAGCGAAATGCCCGATCGCAGTGCCGGCGGCAGTAGCGCGACGATCTCGCGGCAGGTCTTCAGAAATTCAAGGTCGCTGTCGAATGTCTCTCGGCCAAAGATCGCCCGACGTCCGGCGGCGAGCGCGTCGAGCGCCGCAAAACTCGCGGGCGCACAGTCTCTCAGTCGCGGCGAAATCGGCGGTGCGAGGTCGAAGACGCATTCCGGCAACGCCAGTGCATCGCGCGGGTCCACGTCGTTTTTCGACGGCTCAGCCCTGTGCGCAGAACCGACGGCATCGATGATAGCGTCGGCGTAGTGAACCCAGTCCGCCTGCTTGAAAAGCAACGATCCGATCTCGAGAAAAGAGCGTGCGTGGCCTGCGAGTGACGGTTCGTTGAAAACGCAAAAATGTTGCAGCGCCATGCCATGACAGCACTCGCCCTCGGTCGACGAGAATCCGATCGGCCGCAATAACAATGCACCCCGGCCGCCGTGGCTGGGCGCAATCAGGCGCTTAATGTCCTCGATGCCAGCGCCAAATCCGCCGAGCTGAAGGCGGCGAAGCGCATCGCCCGGAAAACCTCTGGATTGGCGGGTCGTCTGGTAATGTTCGAAATCGATCAGCGCCCCGGAGCGCGCGTCGACGCGCCGGCCGAATTCGGCGTGATGGACTCCAATGCGACAGGAGAAGTGGATGGTCATGCGCCGGCGTCGATTCGACGCCCATGTACCTTGCGATTCTGGTTAACATCGTATTAAGCGAAGCCTGTACCTGAACGGATGTAGATAAATCTCGTTGGAGGATATCACTCATAATCAGCAGTTATCGCCCATGTACTGAAGGGTTAGGCAGCCGCCAATCTCGCCCAAGGTTGATGATTGGGATTGCCCGAACTGGTCAACTTCGGCGAGAGCAGCCAGTAGCCAGCTGCGAGCCGCATAGGCGCAGAAGACATCGACGCGCCCCGCCCAATAGCATACGGCCTCGGAGCGAGCGGCGGATTACCTGCCAGCCCCACCGCGGGACGAGTCTTGGAATCCGGAAGAGCGGGCCATAATGCGTTCGTGCTCGCGTCGCCTAATGCCCTGCGGCTCCAGTAGCAGTGCCGGCTAGCTCGCCCCACGGAACATGAATCCCGACGACCCTCCGATCGAGCGGGCCAATACTCGTTCGTGATCGCGCCGTGACGGACGCAGGAACGGCGGGGGATAGCCTGGCCACATGGGCCGTCGTGCACCGTCACATGGCGACGTCACATTTCCTATGGAGACCGCCGATGTCCAACTCCGACCTACCAATCCTAGCCGGAAAAGACCATTCGCTGGGAACCGATCAGGATGCCGCCCCCGTACGTGCATGTGCTTGCTTCATCTCCGACGCTGAACCTTACCACGATCCTCGGAGGCGTCGCGGCGTTGGAACTTGCGTTTCAGATAGGTCACTTCGCCGAACATGCGTTCCAGTTTGCCGTGTGGGTGCTCGGAGATTTATCCAACATCTGCGGGCGCGATACGCCGTGGATGTCGCCGTGGGCCAACGAACTGGTCGGCAGAATCGGATTCGCCCTGCCTTCCGTCGGCGGATGCGGCGCGGCGAGGCGCCGGAAACCGAATCCTTAGCGCACGGATCTCGCTCCTGATCTCGCGGGTCACGGTCGCGTCGTCATCGCTGCGAAGCTGGCGGGCGATCGCGCGCGCGACATTCATAGCTTGGTCAACCTGACTATCGAATAAAGCACTGGATGTACGCATTGCCGGAAGTGCCATGCGTATACCTCGTCGTCGGATAAGCCTCAAAAGAGTGCCTTTGCACTATGATGCGATCGAAGTATTCGCAGAAAGGCCACTTGAGTTCCGGCCGCGTCGTGAAGAACGGAATGAAAGCACCACCCGGCTTTAGGGCGGTCACAATCAGCGGCGTCACCTCGCGCCACAGGTTTTCATCTTCTCCCATCTCGGCTGGCAAAAACGGATCAAAAAATATTCCGTCGAGACTGGCCGGTTCCACCCCGCGTATGTAATCGAAGAAGTCCGCCTCCACGATCTCGAGCGTGCTGGGCAGGCTTGGGTGCCGATCCTTGAACAGGTCGATTACCCGTTTGTATTTCTCGATGACGACGTGCCGTCGCACCCGGGGATTCTCTGCTATCCGCAGCGCTGAGAGACCCAGGCCCAAACCGACCTCCAGAAAATTCGACCCGAATTCACACAACAGGTCGCCGGAGGCAAACATCAAGTTGCGTTCCCAGGCCTGCATGGCTTGTCGATCATCGAACAGCAAGGTAACTTCGCCGCCCTGTTCGACGAGTTCAATCTTAGGATCAGCATTGGCTTGGTTGTTCACGCTCATCTGCACCTCGCATCAATTGATAGCATGGAGGTAATGGCAATGGATAGCAGCCCGGACAGCCCGTAGGATGGGTTGAGCCTTTTGCGAAACCCATCGCTTGGCCGCGGATAGGAAGATGGGTTTTTCAATGTGCTCAACCCATCCTGCGAGATCGTAAGGCCGGGCGGTCCGTGGTTTGCGGTCGAACGCGCCCAATAGGACAAAGAAAAGCGAGGCGCGAAATGAATAGAACTTTGCGACGTGCCCTTTGTTTAACCGCCGCACTGACAGCCATCGAGTTCATTGCAGCCGAAGAGGCTTTTGCGCGTGGTGCAGCGGCAAATATTATGAACTCCCCCGGGTATCAGCGACGCCTGCAAGAATCCCGCGGGTATGTGCCTAATCAATCGGGCTCAATCCTTGCTCCACAGTCACCGCGGGTTTACAAGCGTCCGAAAATCCGCCGCTATCGCTGACGTGAAGGTCCATTTCGGCCGGGCTTTGCCTGCGGTCAGCAGAGGGCGAAGCCCCGCCGGATAGGTGGGAGGCAGACCTCAAATCGTGGCTCGACATCGCGCTTAAGAGAAAGTCGAGCTTCTGCCGGACAACTGCGCGCAAACTGGCATCATCGGCTGTCGCGCCACGCCATGAGATACAAGGAAGACCTGCGCACTTCTTCAACGGTCGTCCTCGATATGCCAATGTCGGAGAGCAACCGGTCATCGAGTTCGAGAAGTTGCCTGTACTGGTATCGTCGTTCCAACCCCAGGGCTATTCGGGCCAACCACGCAAGCGGGATTTCCCAGGACCATCTAAAGGTCGGAAAAGAGAGTGAAGCTGCGTCGAGAGCGATGGCTGAATTGCAGGTAGTGCTGCCGCAAGACATGTTTCTTCTCCGTAATGGAGCGAAACAACGCTTGGCTGCGGAAGCTCATCGGGCGGTTGTCAATGGCCCGAATGAGTTCTGTATCATACCCACCTTTCGTACTCAAGCGACAGTAAACGCGCGCATCAACTCATGAAGTCGCCGTGCGGCTTGCCGCGCTTTACCATCTCGCGGCAGTACGCATAGAGCGCGTCGTAGACGATCCATTCCGCGGCATTTTGTGCGTGGTCGTCCTTGAACCCGAGATGCCGGAAGCCTTCGGCGACAGCTTCGAGGCCTGGTCCCTCCGGTTGATGGTAGAGCGTGTTATCGGTGTCGGCGCCGTTGACGATTCGTCCAAGCAACACCAGCGCCGGATCGCCGGTTAGCTTGTACTTTTTCAGGATAGCTTCAAACGAGCATTCCTTGCCATGATGCCCAAGCTCAACGTCTTTGACGTCGTAGGGAGTGGCATCGAGACGCTTCGCCTCCGTCATCACCTTGTCCGCGGGCACAAACACGAACTCGGCGTCCTTATCGACGAACTTCTTGATCAGCCATGGGCAGGCGACGCGATCTACCTTGACCTTTTCGCGGGTGATCCATTTCATGCCTAACATCCTGTGTGGTTGTTGCGTCGGCGGACATCAGGTGTCCGAAAGGACGAGAATTCCGCCATGCGCGGGCGAGATCACGTAGAGTTGGTGCGGCGGCACCAGCACCGTCGTATGAGCGTCGGCGCCGGTCATGGTCTGCATGCCGTGTCCGGTGCGGGGATCGACGGTCTCGACCAGCCCCGGCTCACCGATTGCGACATGAACCAGACCGGTTGCCGGGTTGAAAAACGTAACGTCGGGTGGGCCTGCGATTGGCCACACGTTCATGACTTCGCCCGAGATGCTGCTCATCTCGACCAGAGTTGAATCATCGCACGCGACATAGAGCCGGCTATTGGAATGATCGATGTCGAGACCGTGGGCGCCTGACGAGGGGATTTTCCAATGCGTCACCGCGCCGAGGTCGGGCAGTCGCGCGACCAGCACCATGGAGGGCTCGCGGATGCAGAGGAACACCCGTTCGGCGGCCGCATCGGTGACGCACCAGCGCGGCCGCCCCGGCAGGTCGATCGACACATGCTTTTGACTGCTTAATTCGAAGAGCTGAAGCGTTGGCGTTTCTCCATCGTCGCCAATGCAGGCGGCGAGTGCGAGGCCGGACCGGGCGACGATCACAGCACCATTTGGCCGCCCTCCCGTCTTGAACAAGGCACGGGTTTCAAGCGTACTGGCATCGAGAAGCGCCACGCTGGCGCTGCCGCGGTTGGTTACCAGAACCTGCCCGTCGTCGGCGACGGCACCCGCCACGCCGGGAAATCCCGGCAATGTCGCGATGTGTTTGCCGTTGTCATGGTCGATGACTTCAAGGCAGTCGCGTGCGGTGTGCGCGATGAAGACGCGTCGGCTCCTTGCATCGAACGCGCCGTGATCGAAGGCGCTGCCCGCAGCATCCGGTATCGCAATGGTTCCGATCGTTTTCAGCGGCATGACGGCCTCGCGGCGCCATCGGTTGAGCAAAAAACAATCGGTGAACGGGAAAAATGAAAAACGGCCCTGGCTTCGTCCACGCGCAATCTCCTCGAACGTCGAGTGTTGCGCAGAGCTTGGACGGAAGGGCCGTCTGGCGGGGAGTCTGCATTTCCCCCGAAAAGTCAAACTAGTCCGGCAGGCGCGTTCCCGCAAGACCCGCATCGGCGGACGTCCACCGACCACTCTGAACTTATGGGTTCACTCTCTAACCCGAGATCCTCACACTCGCTGTCTTGTCGAGCGCGGCACGCAGCCCGCGCGCAAGTTTCAAGGCGTCATCGACGGCCCAGAAATGCATGAAGAAAAGCCTCGGCTGCTCATCCAGCATGTGGCTGTGAACCGCGGTCACATCGATGCCGTTAGCCCGCAGCGCCTTGATCACGGGATTTACTTCGTCATTGGTCAGAACGAAATCTCCCGTGATCGCCGCCTTGCCGCCGCCGGTTGGCTGGAAGTTGATGGCGATGGCGACGCCCATGGGTCCGACCGGCGCCAGCACCATGTCATTTTCCTTGACCGGTTCGCGGCGCGGCACGTTGAACTGATAGACGCCGCCATTCGCTTGTCCCTTGGCGCCGATGAGTTGATCAAGCTGCGCCGTGTCCAGATCGACCGCGGGCGGCGGGCCCGCCGCCGCCGGCGCCGCCAAAGGGGTCTTGCTGGCGCCGAGCGCATCGCGAATGACGGCCGCCATCTTGGCGGGATCGCCGTGGCCTCCAACGTGCATGTAGAACGTAGCGGGCGAAGCGCGCAGCAGGTGATTGTGAACGGCGGTGATCTCAAGTCCACCTTCAATCATCTTGAGCATGACCGGATTGATTTCGGTCTCAAGCAGCACGAGGTCGCCCATCACCATAGCCTCCCCGTGCATTGGCTTGAACGCGACCCAGCCTCCGAGTGCCAGAGCAGGCTTGATGGTAACGCCGTCGAGGGTCACGGTCAGATCGGTACGGGGAAAACCGTAGCGGTGCACGTCGCCTGACACGACGGGTTTTCTGCCGAACGCGTCGTCGACTTTTTGCCAGTCGATCGCCTGTGCATGTGCGGAGCTGACGAACGGGGCTAAGAAAACCGAAACCACAATCCAAAGCATCTTGCGCATTTAGTTGTCCTCCGTGTTGGGAGCGTTGGTGGCCAGCACAATGCCGACAGGCAGAAAGTTCGGGTCGAGTCCCATTATTTGCAACGCGATGGCGAAGCCTTCACTGACTTGTTGATCCGAACCGCAATAAACGACCGGTGAGCTTTCACGTTGAACGTTCTCAGCTGCCGGCGCGGCGTCAGAGCCGATCGGTTCACCTAGCTCATCTAGGGGAAACGTTGGTCTTCGGTCGTCCATGCGCAATCTCCTCGACAAATCGAGCGTTGCGCAGAGCTTGGACGGAGATCGTCTGATGGGGAGTCTGCATTTCCCCGCAATAGTTTTCTAGATCGAGTGCAGCGCACATTCAACGTAAGGACTTTGGAAATGATACGGATGTGAACTGTTCAAAGTTCACGAAGCCGTGTGCAGTCTTCTAACGTTCCAGCTTGGAACCACGGTCGTATCGCGCGGAACTTGAACGGTTCTTCAACAAGATCAAGCAATGTCGGCGTGTCGCGACCCGATACGATAAACTCGCGGCCAACTATTTGGCGTTCGTCAAACTCGCATCCATCCGAATTTGGTGCGCGCAATGAGTCTACGCCCTAAAACCCTGCGGCCGGTATCGTCAGCGCCCGTCCTTCGACCGCGCGCCCCGATGTGTCGGGGCCGGCGTTGCTCTCATCGGTCCACGTCAGGAAGGCCGTCTCGCCCGCGGGGCCGGAGGTCGCGGCGGCGCTCAGGTCGAATCGTGGCCCGCCCGTTGAGGTGTTGACCTGGATGGCTTGACCGATCGGGCCTTGAGCCGAGAAAATTCTTGCGGCGACGTTGGTTCCGGCGGCGGGGTTATCGACATTCACCTCCGTCCAGGCCAGCAGGAAGCGCCCGCCGGCTAACGGCACGAGTGTCGACCAGTTGGACAGGATCCGGCTGTTACTCGTGGCTGCAAAGCGGATATTGGCGAACGCGCCATTGGGCTCGAACACGCTCGCCTGCGCGACCGTGGTGTCGAAGCCGGGCTCCCCGTCGCCCGCATTTCTGATATGCGCGATGACGAAGCGGCCGGAATCGAGCGGGGCCATAGCGGCCTCCGTCAGCTCCAGCGCCGTCGTCTGCTCGGCGCCCAGCGGCCCGTTGGCATCGAACATCTGGAAGTGAACCAGCAGAGGCCCGGGAAGGCGCGCCCGCCATGCGATGACGATATTTCCGTTGGTCAGGCAGGCGACCATCGGGACCCAGTGGAAGCCGGGGACGGTATTGGCGCGAAACTCGGGACCGCTTTTCGTCCCGTCAAAACCATAACGTTGCGCGCGGATGCGCTCCTCCTTTTTCTTGTCGGCCCAGACCACGATGAAGCCGCCGTCCGGCAGGCGCGCCAGCGCCGGCCGTATCGCCTTTTCGACCTCCGCGGTGCTGACCTGGCTTTCAGGTCCCGACAGCGTATCCTGGTCGAAGGTGCGAAGCTTGACCTGCGCCGGAGTTGTCGGAGGCCCCGGCGGTTGCTCGGTCCATGCGACAACAAAGCCTTGGCCGGTTTCGAGTATCGCCGGGAACTGACGCTTCGTCCCCGGCGTTCCGGGATAGTTGACATTGAACGCGTTGCCGCTCGGAGCCCCGTTCACGCCAATCATCCGGCCTTTGATATCGCCGGTCGCGTGGTCTGCCCAGACGACGGCAAACTGGGTCCCGCGAAATCCGGCGACGCCGGGCTGATGCTGAACGCCCGCCGTATCCGTGTTGATCAATATCTCGTCCATCGCGCCGCCCCCTGCAATCAGATGCCGCGCGAGAATGTCGCACGGAAAAACTGCAGTCGTCGAGTCTGACGCCGTTCTCTGGGAGAGCCGCGCCGGATGAGGATGCGGCGGGCCTGACCGTCATTGCGAGGAGCGAGCGACGAAGCAATCCAGTCTGCTCTTGCGGCTCTGGATTGCTTCACGGAGCCTGTCATCGGGCGGCGCTCCGCGCCGACCCGTTGGCTCGCAACGACGCTTCAACCTAAACTCATCGCGCGCTAGAACCCTCCCGCGGGTATCGTCAGCGGCCGTCCTTCGATCGCGCGGCCCGATTTGTCGGGGCCGGCGTTGCTGTCGTCCGCCCATGCCAGCAAGGCCGTCTCGCCCGCGGGGCCAAAGGTCGCGGCGGCGCTCAGGCTGAATCGTTGCCCGCCCGTCAAGGTGTTGACCTGGATCGCCTGACCGATCGGCCCCTGGGCTGAGAAAATTCTCGCCGCGACGTTGGTTCCGGCGGCGGGGTTGTCGACATTGAGCTCCGTCCAGGCCAGCAGAAAGCGCCCGCCGAGTAATGACACGAGCGTCGGCCAGGAGGATTGGATGCGGCTGCTACTCGTGGCCGCAAAGCGGATGTTGGCGAACGCGCCATTGCCCTCGAACACGCTCGCCTGCGCGACCGTGGTGTCGAAGCCGGCCTCGCCGTCGCCCGCGCTCCTGACATGCGCGATGACGAAGCGGCCGGAATCGAGCGGGGCAAGTGCGGCCTCCGTTATATTCAGCGCCGTGGTCTGTTCGGCGCCCAGCGGCCCGTTCGCATCGAAGATCTGCAAGTGAACGAGCAGAGGCCCGGGAAGCCGTGCCCGCCATGCGATGACGATATTTCCGTTCGTAAGGCAAGCGACCATCGGGACGCGGTGCAGGCCGGGGACGGTATTGGCGCGAAACTCCGGACCGTTTTTCGTCCCATCGAAGCCAAAACGCTGGGCGCGGATGCGCTCGTCCTTTCGCTTGTCGGCCCAGACGACGACGAAGCCGTGATCCGGCAGCGGCGCCAGCGCCGGCCGTATCAGCGGTTCGACCTCCGCGGTGCTGACCTCGCCTTCGGGCCCCGAAAGCGTATCCTGGTCGAAAGTGCGAAACTTGACCTGCGCCGGCGCTCCCGGCGCTTGCTCGATCCATGCGGCGACGAGGCCCTGGCCGGTTTCGATGATCGTCGGGAGCTGGCGCTTCGTCCCCGGCGTTCCCGGAAAGTTGACGGTGAACGCGTTGTCGCTCGGCGCCGCGTTCACGCCAAGCATCTGACATTTGATATTGCCAGTGGCGTGGTCCGCCCAGACGACGGCAAATTGGGTACCGCGAAATCCGGCGACGCCGGGCTGATCCTGGTCGCCCGTCGTATCCTTGTTGATCAAGATCTCGTCCATCGCGCCGTCCCCTGCAATCAGATGCCGCATGCCGCGCGAGAAATGTCGCACGGAAAAACCGCAGCCGTCGAGTCTGCCGCTCTTTGTGAAGCCGCGCCGGATCAGGGTGCGATGTGGGAAGGCCTGCTAGGAGTTCTTGCTCCGCGGATCGTCGCGCGCATCCATATATTCGAGGCCAAGCGGCCCGATCGCCGTGACCTGCGTGACGTACTCTCCTGATCTGGCCCAATGGAAGTGAGGGGTATCGCCTGGCAGGACGACCACGCAGCCGGGCGGATAGGCCTTCACCTTGTCGCCGTCGAATTGATCGCCAAGCCCGATATAGAAAACGCCTGACATCACCGTGTAGATTCGATCCTCCGGGTGCCTGTGCGGCATCAGCGCGTAGGATAGGTTCGCAAAATCTCAACCCCAGCCGGCGTGCTACATCCGTGTTGTGGGGAGGTGGAAGGGGGCCAATGGCCTCCGCCTGCGGGTGGCCGGGACAAACGCTACCGCTTCTTCTTCCGCAACCGCAGGCCCGGCGCGTCGCCATTGGTGAACTCGACGCCGGCCTCTTCCAGCACACGCTGGATCGCCGCGAGATTGTTCTTCACCGGAGTGCTCCGGCCCTTCTCGAAATCGACGATGGTGTTTTTGGAAACCGAAGCCCCGGCAGCCAGTTCGATTTGAGTCATGTCGAGCAGACCGCGCGCCGCGCGGCACAGCGCAGGCGTAATTTTCGAAATTACTGCCATTGACCTTTTTTACCAACCACGTTATTTTTACCAATGTCGCGATTCTGTTCCGCGTCCCGACAATGTCCCATGTTCCTCCAAAGTCAACGAGCAGGCCATGCCGGCATCGCGTCGTGCACGGAAACCACCTCCCCGCGCGCGCAAGGCAAAGCGCCGCGCAGGGTCAAACCTGATCTCGCTTCTGCTCGACATCGAGCAGCCCCTCCGGGACGCCACGCATACCGTGGAGGCGCTGCGCCTGGTCGGCCACGGCTTGGTCCTTCACGACAACGCCGGCGGCGAAGCAGTCGCCGAACTCGCCCGCATTGCCGCGGAGCGGCTCCAGGTCGTGGAGGACACGTGGAACAAAGTGCTTGAGGCGAGGCGGCTGGGAAAATCGTAGTAGGCGGTAGCCACATGTCGCCATGCTCACGCGGGCTACGCTTGCTATTTTGATCAAGTATGCTCTGCGCTACTTCTCTCGCCGGTACCGGCGCCCCCGCGCATCGAGTACGTCGGCCGCTGCGAAGTCGTCGGTCAGCACCTTGCCTTTGAGTTCCTTCGGCACCGGCGCGCGCCCTTCAGTGACGAGTTTCGACACATCGAAACGGAACTTGTAACGCTGCTGCGCGGCCACGGCTTTTTGCAACGTCTCGGCATCGGATGACGGGTCAAGCCGCCCGAGGACGATCACATTGGACTCCCAGGCGTCCCGAGGACCTGAATCGAAGATATCGATGTTATCGAACACCAGGCTCACCGTGCGAACGTTGCTCTCGAAAATATCCTTCGAGGGAAGGAAATTGAACGCCGCCACGCCGTGCGGCGAAAGCCGGTTGCGCACAAGCTGGTAGAACTCTTTTGTCATGAGATGAAAGGGAATGTAGCTGCCGGTGAATGCATCCACGAAAATGAGGTCGTACGGCGCGGTATGCCGGTTCA
>Ga0193717_1001268_pt1 | contig 15620 bp, 12 predicted proteins | sample U2c2metaG_FD_145900 | JGI IMG/M metagenome (GOLD analysis project Ga0193717, IMG submission 145900) | Soil microbial communities from a riparian zone of the East river system, Colorado, United States - U2c2 | ecosystem: Environmental > Terrestrial > Soil > Riparian zone | place: USA: East River... | reverse complement strand
GCCGGGCCGTGGTCGCGGTGGTGTACGGCGCGGTGGGCTTCGTGCTGGCCTGGCTCGGGCTCAGCGACGCCGGGCACGCTTACGAGAGCTTCCTGCTGGTCGTCTCGTACTGGATCAGCCCGTGGCTCGCGGTGATCCTCGTCGACCAGTATCTGCGGCGCGGCACCCAGGCACAGGTGGCGCCGCTGCTGTTCGACTCACGGCACAGCAACTGGGCGGGGTTCACGGCGTTCGTCGCCGGGCTCGTGGTCTCGATCGTGCTGTTCGCGAACCAGACGCTCTACGTCGGGCTCGTCCCGAAGCTCGTTCCCCAGGTCGGCGATCTGACGTTCATCGTCGGCGCACTGATCTCCGGGACGCTCTACACCCTGCTCAAACGCTCCGAACTCAAGCAGCCGCGGTAACGGCGATCGCGGCGCGGCCTGCCTCGGTCAGCTCGGCAGGCACGCGCCCGGTCACCACCGAAACATCCGCGGGCTTGATGTACCCGCTGTGCGCGAGCGCGTGCGCGGTCATCTGGTCACAGCACGCGAACCCGTCGATGAACAGGTCGGGCTCACAACTGCACGACATCTGCGCGCGGTGGGCATCCACCGCCCTGAGCATGGCCATCGCCCGATGGCTCAGCTCGAAACTCGTATCCGACACCGGTCTCCCCCTTCTCGACCACATTCTCTTTCCACTGGGTTAATCGCCCGTTGGTCCGAATGCGTTAACGAGAACTGAGACGTTGTCTAGACCTTGGTGGTTCCGGTCACTTCCGTTGCCCGTTCGGCCACCGCGGGTGCCAAGATCCGTGACCACTGCATCACGATCTGTCGCCGTCGCTTGGTGTCGTCGGTCAGAAGGTTCGCGAGGCCAAGACCTCGAGCCAGATCCAAGGTGGCCTGGACCATTTCCCGCACGCCGGGGTGGGTTTCGTCGACGCCGAGCAGCTCCACGGCCATGCGGTGCGCCTCGCGCCCGACGATCGCCTCCAGCGGCACCAGTGTCCGCCGGAGGGCTTCGTCGGACGACGCGGCGACCCACAGGTGCAGCGCGGCCTGGAACAGCGGCCCGGTGTACAGCCCGAGCAGCATGTCGACGACGTATTCGGTCCGGTCCGGACCCGTCGGCAGATCGTCGGCCCGCTCACGCAGCACGAGCAGCTGCACCTCGCCGACGTGCTCGACCGCGGCGGCGACGAGGTTTTCCCTGGTCGGGAAGTGGTGCTGCGCGGCACCGCGGGACACCCCGGCGCGTTCGGCGATCACCGCGACGGTCGTGCCGTGCCAGCCCAGCTCGGCGATGCACTCGACGGCCGCCTCGACCAGCCGGCGCCGGGTGGTCCGGCTGCGCTCCTGGCGCGGTTCACGGGTCATCTGCGGGGACTTCAGCGAGCCTCGACCCAGAAGTCGAGCGCGAGGTCCTCTTCACGCCCGCCGATCCGGTACTTCGAGAAGTCGGTGACCCCTTCGGCGGCGAGCACCTCGTCGTCGATGAAGAAGTTGCCGGACACCTCGCGGCTCGGTTTGGTCAGGATCACGTGCGCCGCGTCGGCCATGATCTCCGGGGTGCGTGACTTGTCGGCCAGTTCCGCGCCGACGATGTTGCGGATCGCCGCGGTGTCGATGGTGGTGCGCGGCCACAACGAGTTCGCGGCGATGCCGTCGTCCTTCAGTTCCGCGGCGAGCCCGACGGTCACCAGGCTCATCGAGTACTTCGCGATGCTGTACGCGAGATGCCCGGCCTTGAACCACTTGGGATCGAGGCTGATCGGCGGGGAAAGCGTGAGGATATGGGCGTTTTCCGACTTTTTCAGATGTGGGATGGCCATTTTGGACAGCAGGAACGAGCCGCGCGCGTTGATGTCCTGCATCAGGTCGTAGCGCTTCATGCTGACCGACTCGGTCGGCGTGAGGTCGATGGCGCTCGCGTTGTTCACCACGATGTCCAGCCCGCCGAACTGCGCCACGGCCTGCTCGACGGCCGCCGCGACACCATCGTCGTCGCGGACATCTCCGACGATCGGCAGTGCCTGGCCGCCGGCGTCCTCAATGGCCTTCGCGGCGGTGTACAGCGTTCCCGGCAGCTTCGGGTGCGGCTCGGTGGTCTTCGCGACCAGCACGATGTTCGCGCCGTCCTTGGCCGCGCGGATCGCGATCGCCTCGCCGATGCCCCGGCTTCCGCCGGACATGATGAGTGTCTTGCCTGCGAGTGTCATGGCTTTTCCTTTCACAGCAGGGTCCCTTCTCAGTAGGACTTCGGGAGGCCGAGGCTGTGCTGCCCGACGAAGTTGAGCACCATCTCGCGGCTCACCGGCGCGATCCGGCCCAGCCGGACGGCGGCGACCAGCGTGCCCAGCCCGTACTCGGACGCGAGGCCGTTGCCGCCATGCACCTGGACCGACTGGTCCACCGCGCGGATGGCCACCTCTGCACCGGCGTACTTCGCCATGTTGGCCGCTTCCCCGGCACCGAAGTCGTCACCCGAGTCGTACAGGGCGGCGGCCTTCTGAGTCATGAGTTTCGCCAGCTCGAGCTCGATCTTCACCTGCGCGAGAGGGTGCGCGAGGCCCTGGTGCGCGCCGATCGGCTGACCCCAGACGTTGCGCTCCTTGGCGTAGGCGACACCCTTGTCCAGCGCGTACCGGGCGATGCCGAGCGAGAAGGACGCGCCCATGATGCGTTCCGGGTTGAGCCCGGCGAACAGCTGCGCGATCGCGGCGTCCTCGGAGCCGACCAGCGCGTCGTACGGCAGCTTGACGTCGTCGAGGAACAGGCCGAACTGCTTGTCGGCGGACACCAGGTCCATCTCGATCTGCCGGAACTCGAAGCCCGGCGCGTCGGTGGGAACGATGAACAACGCCGGCTTGAGCTTGCCGGTCTTCGCGTCCTCCATCCGGCTGACCACGAGCACCGCGTCGGCCTCGTCGACCCCGGAGATGTATACCTTGCGTCCACTGAGGACCCATCCTCCCCCGCCATCATGGCGCGCGGTGGTGGTGATGCGGTGGGAGTTCGAGCCCGCGTCGGGTTCGGTGATGGCGAAGGACATCCGCACCTCACCAGAGGCGAATCCCGGCAGCCAGCGCTTCTTCTGTTCGTCGGTGCCGAACCGGGCGATCACCGTCGCGCAGATCGCCGGGGAGACGACCATGAGCAGCAACGGGGTGCCCGCCGCGGCGAACTCCTCGCATACCGCGGCGAGGTCACCGATCCCAGCGCCACCACCGCCGTACTCCTCGGGCACGGAGACGCCGAGATAGCCGAGCCGTCCGGCTTCGTCCCACAGCTCGTTGGTCTTGCCACCGGACCGTGCCTGTTTGAGGTAGTAGTCGTGGCCGTACTTCTTGCCGAGCGCGGCGGCCGCCTTGCGCAGCTCGACGCGCTCCTCGGACTCGCTGAAGTTCATCGTCACTGCTGCTCCTCGTTCGTAACCACTGCCAATACCGCACCCAGATCAACCTGTTGTCCCACTGTCACCGGGAGTTCGGTGACCACGCCGTCGGCGGGGGCCGAGATCCGGTGTTCCATCTTCATCGCCTCGAGCCACAGCAACGGATCCCCGGCCGCGACAGTGTCCCCTTCGGACACCGCGACCCGGACGACCGTGCCCGGCATCGGCGCCACGAGCGAACCCGCCGCGAGCGCCGCGTCCGGGTCGGCGAACCGCGGTACCCGGCTGAACGTGACCGGTCCGAGCGCCGAGTCGACACACTCGATCCCGTCGTAGCGCTCGACCTGGAAGATCCGCCGCACACTGCCGATGTCCAGCACGACCCGGTTCGGGCTCGCCTCGACGAGTTCGACGTCTTCGTGTCCTTCGGCCCGCAGACCGGACCTGCCGAGCAGGTAGTTGACCTCGTAGCCAGCTTCCCCGATGGAATACAGCTTGTGCTGCGGTGCGGACGGCAGGTTGCGCCAGCCACTCGGCAGGCGGGACAACGTCGTCGCCTGTGCCCGGTTCGCCTCGGCGTCGGCCAGTGCCGCGGCCAACGCCGAGCGCCCGACCGCTTCAGGATTGGCCAACGGCAAGGAAAGCGTGAGGAGATCGTGCTTGTCGAAAAACGCGGTGTCCGTGTCACCGTCCAAGAAGGACTGATGCCGCAGCACGTTCACCAGCAGGTCTCGGTTGGTGACCACGCCGTGGATGCGCGCCCCGGCCAACGCCGACGCGAGCCGGCGCGCGGCTTCGGTGCGGTCCGGTGCCCATGCGATGACCTTCGCCAGCATCGGGTCGTAGTGCACGCCGACCACCGAGCCGCTGACTACGCCGGAGTCCAGCCGGAGGCCGTGTTCCCGCGGGATCTTGAACTCGGCGTCGACACCCGGAACCTCGAACCGGTGCAGCGTTCCGCTCTGCGGCTGCCAGGCGACCGACGGATCTTCGGCGTACAGCCGGACTTCGATCGCGTGCCCGGTCCACTGTGGAGGATTCTGCGGCAGCTTCGCGCCCTCGGCGATCCGCAGCTGCAGCGCGACGAGGTCGAGCCCGGTGGTGCATTCGGTGACCGGGTGCTCGACCTGGAGGCGGGTGTTCATCTCCAGGAAGTAGAACCGGCCGTCGGGTCCGGCGAGGAACTCGACCGTGCCCGCGCCGACGTAGTCGATCGCCTTGGCGGCCTTGCGGGCGGCGTCGAAGAGCTCCTCGCGCATCGCCGAGTCGACAAGGGGAGATGGCGCTTCTTCGACGACTTTCTGGTGCCGCCGCTGGATCGAGCACTCCCGCTCCCCCAGCGCCCACACCGTGCCGTGGCTGTCGGCCATGACCTGGACCTCGATATGCCGTCCGGCTTCGAGGTAGCGCTCGCAGAACACCGTGGCGTCGCCGAAGGCCGATCCGGCCTCCGCACTGGCGCCTTCGATCGCTTCGGCGAGCTCCGAAAGCTTACGTACGATCCGCATCCCGCGGCCGCCACCACCGGCGGAAGCCTTGACGAGTAACGGCAAATCGGCCTCGGTGACCTCACCGGGGTCCAATTCGGACAGGATCGGCACCCCCGCCTTGTCCATCAGCCGCTTCGACTCCACTTTGGAGCCCATGGTCTCGATGGCTTCCGGCGGCGGGCCGACCCAGGTGAGCCCGGCGTCGAGCACCGCGCGGGCGAACGCCGCGTTCTCGGACAGGAAACCGTAGCCGGGGTGGATCGCGTCGGCGCCGGTCTCCGCGGCGGCCTTGACGAGCAGGTCCGCGCGCAGGTAGGTCTCGGCGGGGGAATTGCCCGGCAACCGGAACGCGGTGTCGGCCTCGGACACATGCGGCGAGGCCGCGTCGGCGTCGGAAAACACCGCCACGGTCCCGATTCCCGCGTCCCGGCACGAACGGAAGACGCGACGGGCGATCTCGGCCCGGTTGGCGACCAGCAGACTCTTGATCACGTGAGCGCCCCTACATCCGGAAGACGCCGAAACCTTCGGCGCCCTTCACTGGTCCGTTGTGGATGGCCGAAAGGCTCAGCCCGAGCACGGTCCGGGTGTCGCGCGGGTCGATGATCCCGTCGTCGTAGAGCATCCCGGACAGGAACATCGGCATCGACTCGGCTTCGATCTGGCCTTCGACCATGGCCCGCATCGCGGCGTCGTTCTCTTCGCTGTACTCCATGCCGCGGCTCGCGGCCGACGCCCTGGCGACGATCGAGAGCACGCCCGCCAGCTGCGCCGGGCCCATCACCGCGGACTTGGCGCTCGGCCAAGCGAACAGGAACCGCGGATCGTAGGCACGGCCGCACATGCCGTAGTGCCCGGCGCCGTAGGACGCGCCCATGAGGATCGAGATATGCGGGACCTTCGAGTTGGACACCGCGTTGATCATCATCGCGCCGTGCTTGATGATCCCGCTCTGCTCGTACTCCTTGCCGACCATGTAGCCGGTGGTGTTGTGCAGGAACAGCAACGGAGTGTCGGTCTGGTTCGCCAGCTGGATGAACTGCGCGGCCTTCTGTGCCTCTTCCCCGAACAGCACCCCGCGCGCGTTGGCGAGGATACCGACGGGATACCCATGGACCTGCGCCCACCCGGTGGCGAGACTGCTGCCGTACAACGGTTTGAACTCGTCGAAGTCGGAATCGTCGACCACGCGCGCGATGACCTCGCGGGGGTCGAACGGCACCTTGAGATCCGAGGGCACGATGCCGAGCAGGTCTTCGGCGTCGAACAACGGCTCTTGGTAGCCGGCGCGCGGCGACGGGCCGTGTTTGCGCCAGTTGAGCCGCTTGATGATGCTGCGGCCCAGCCGGATCGCGTCTTCCTCGTCGACGGCAAGGAAATCCGCGAGACCGGAGGTCCGCGCGTGCATCTCCGCGCCGCCGAGCGACTCGTCGTCGGATTCCTCACCGGTGGCCATCTTCACCAGCGGCGGCCCGCCGAGGAAGACCTTGGCGCGTTCTTTGACCATCACGACGTAATCCGACATGCCCGGCAGGTACGCGCCACCGGCGGTCGAGTTGCCGAACACCAGCGCCACCGTCGGCACCTTGGCCGCCGACGCCCGGGTGAGATCCCGGAAGATCCGGCCGCCGGGGATGAAGATTTCCTTCTGGGTGGGCAGATCCGCGCCGCCGGACTCGACGAGGTTGATCATCGGAAGCCGGTTCTGCGCCGCGATATCCGCCGCCCGGTAGGACTTCTTCGCCGTCCACGGGTTGCTCGCGCCGCCCTTCACCGTGGGGTCGCTCGCCGCGATCATGCACTCGACGCCTTCGACCACCCCGATCCCGGTGATCAGGCTCGCGCCGACCTGATAGTTCGAGCCCCAGGCGGCCAGCGGGGAAAGCTCCAGGAACGGCGAATCCTCGTCGATCAGGAGCTCGACGCGTTCGCGGGCCATGAGCTTTCCGCGTTTGCGATGCCGGGCGACGTACTTCTCGCCGCCGATCCACAGTGGACGGGCGTGCTCGGTCTCGATCTCGGCGAGCTTCTCGAGCATCGAGTCGCGGTTCGCCGCGAACTCCGGGCCACGCCCGTCCACTGTGGATCGTTGCAGGGTCATGCGTGGTATCCCAATCGCTTCGCGGCCAGTCCGGCGAGGATTTCGTTGGTACCGCCGCCGATACCGAGGATGCGGACGTCGCGGTAGTGCCGTTCCACTTCGGACTCACGCATGTAGCCGAGCCCACCGTGCAGCTGGACGGCTTCGTTGACGACCCACTCGGCCGTCTCGACGGCGGTGTTCTTGGCGAAGCAGGCTTCGGCGATCACCTCTTCCCCGGCGACGTGCCGCAGCGCGATCTGCCGGGTGTACGTGCGGGCGACATCGACCTTGCGGGTCATCTCGACGAGCTTGTGCTGCACGAGCTGCCGCGAGATCAGCGGACGGCCGAAGGTCTCGCGCACCCGGCACCAGTCCAGGGTGAGGTCCAGCGCGCGCTGAGCGTGGGCGTAACCCTGCACAGCCAGCGAAAGCCGCTCGGTGACGAACTGGGTGGCGACCTGCCCGAACCCGCTGTCCTCGGCGCCGACGAGGTTCTCCACCGGCACCCGGACATCCACATAGGACAACTCGGCGGTGTCCGAGCAATGCCAGCCCATCTTCTCCAGCTTGCGGCTGACGGTGAAACCCGGTGTCCCGCGCTCGACGACGATCAGCGAAATCCCGTGCGCGCCAGGGCCTCCGGTGCGGACCACGGTGGTGACGAAGTCGGCCCGGCAGCCGGAGGTGATGAACGTCTTCGACCCGTTGATGACGTACTGATCGCCCTCGCGGCGCGCTGTCGTCCGCACCCCGGCGACGTCGGAACCGCCGTCGGGCTCGGTGACCGCGAGCGAGCCGATCTTGTTGCCCTCCAACGTCGGGCGCACCCAACGCTCGATCTGCACCGGGTCACCGGCGGCCGCGATATGCGGAACGGCGATACCGGAGGTGAACAGCGACGCGGTCAGCCCGCCCGAGCCACCCGCGTAATGCATCTCCTCCATGACGGTCAGCGCGTCGAGGTAGTCGCCGTCGCCACCGCCGACGCTCTCCGGGAACGCCACCCCGAGCAGGCCGACGTCACCGGCTTTGCGGTGCAGTTCGCGCGGCAGCTCACCGGCGCGCTCCCACTCGTCGAGGTACGGCAGCACCTCGGTCTCGGTGAAACGGCGCACGGTCTTGCGCAGCGCGACCCGCTCCGGGGTAGAAAAGGGGTCAGTCACAGGAGGTTCTCCGGAACGTCGATTTCGCGGGAGCGCAGCCACTCGCCGAGCGCCTTGGCCTGTGGGTCGAACCGCGCCTGCGACGCGACGCCCTCGCCGAGGATGCCTTCGACGACGAAGTTCAGCGCGTGCAGGTTCGGCAGGAGATACCGCGTGACGGGCAGGTCGGCGGTTTCGGGCAACAAGAGTTTGAACTCGGCGACGGTCAGGCGGTGGCTCAGCCACTGCCACGCCTGTTCGGACCGGGCCCAGACACCGACGTTCGCGTTGCCGCCCTTGTCCCCGCTGCGTGCGCCGATGACCGTCCCGAGTGGAACGCGGCGCACCGAACCGGTCGCGGGCCTCTCTCCCAGTTCTGGTTCGTCCACATCGGACAAGAGCCGAGTTTTACTTGATGGCGCTATGTCGACACGGGAACCATCGGGCAGTACGGCGACGTGCGGCACTTCGGCAGCGTCCACATAGGACGCGGTGTAGACGCCGTAGGGCGAGGCGTTCGACGGTGGCGCGGTGACGTGGAAGCCCGGGTAGCTCGCCAGCGCCAGTTCGATCGCCGCGCCGCTGAACGCGCGTCCGGCGATGTTCGCGTCGGAATCCTTGACCGCGCAGTGCAACAGCGCGCTCGCCCGCTGCTCGGTGTCGGCGTCCGGATGGTCGGTCCTGGCCAGTGTCCACTTGATCTCGGCGGGTGGGTTCGGCTTGAGCGCGGTTTCGAGCTGCTCGCGGACCAGCTCGGCCTTGGCATCGATGTCCAGGCCGGTCAGCACGAACGTGGTCTCGTTGCGGAATCCGCCAAGGCTGTTGAGGCACACTTTGAGTGTCGGAGGCGGCGGCTCGCCCTTTGCGCCGCTGATGCGGACACGGTCGACGCCGTCCTGGGTGAGCGACACGGTGTCGAAGCGCGTGGTGACGTCCGGGCCCGCGTACCGGGCGCCGGTGATTTCGTACAGCAGCTGCGCGGTGACCGTGCCGACGTTGACGACCCCGCCGGTGCCGTCGTGCTTGGTGATCACGCTCGACCCGTCGGCCTCGATCTCGGCGATCGGGAAGCCCGGCACGGCGAGCGTGTGCTCGGTGAAGAAGGCGTAGTTCCCGCCGGTGGCCTGGGCGCCGCATTCGATGACGTGCCCGGCGGCGACCGCTCCGGCCAGCGCGTCGTAGTCGTCGCGGGCCCAGCCGAAGTGCGCGGCGGCCGGTCCGACGATCACCGAGGCGTCCGTGACCCGGCCGGTGACGACGATGTCCGCGCCCGCGTTGAGACAGTCCACAATGCCCCAGGCGCCGAGATAGGCGTTGGCCGTCAATGGTGCTTTTCCGTGTTCCAGCCCAAGGTTGAGCTCGTCCGCCCGGGCGATCAGGTCGTCACCTTCGACATGCGCGACGGAGACGTCGACACCGAGTTTGACGGCGAGTTCTCGCAGCGCGTCGGCCAACCCAGCAGGGTTGAGCCCACCGGCGTTGGTGACGATCTTGACGCCCTTTTCCTTGGCCAGCCCGAGGTTTTCCTCCATCTGGCGGAGGAACGTCTTGGCGTACCCGCGGTTCGGGTCCTTCATGCGATCGCGGCCGAGGATCAGCATGGTCAGCTCGGCGAGGTAGTCGCCGGTCAGGACGTCGAGCGGACCGCCGGTGAGCATCTCGCGGACCGCGGAGAACCGGTCGCCGTAGAACCCCGACGCGTTGCCGATCCTCAGCGCTTGAGCGCTACGCGCGGTCATGCGAACTGCCCCGGTTTGCGGCCCTGCCCGGGAGGACCGGCAAACGCTTGCGCGATGCCGAGCCACTCCTCGACGCCTTCACCGGTGGCGACCAGATCGGTGTCGGCGGGGTTGCGGCGCTGGACCACCACGAGGCAGAAGTCGAGGGCGCTGCCGGTCAGCCGCTGCTCGGCGTCTTCGGGACCGAATGCCCAGGTGGAGCCGTCGGGCGCGGTGAGTTCGACGCGGAATTCGTCGACCGGCGGCGCCAACGAGTGGAGCTTGAAGGCGAAATCGCGGGTGCGGGTGCCGAAGCGGGCGATATGCCAAAGCCGCACCGTCGGCTCGCGGACGACACCGAGCGCGTCGAAGATGTCCTGGCCGTGGGCCCAGGTCTCCATCATCCGCGCGGTCGCCATCGACGCGGGGCTCATCGGCGGGCCGTACCAGGGCAGCTTCTCCCCCGCGGGCACCGCCGCGAGCGCGGTGGCCAGCGCGGTGCGACCGAGACGCCACTCGGCGAGCAGCTCCGCCGGTGGCTTCCGCGCTCCTTCTTCGGCGCCGACGTCGACGTAGTGCTCGCCGATGGTGAGGATGCTTTCGATCTCCGCCTGGAAATCCTCCGGCGGCCCGGTCGCGATCAGCGACTTCTGATCGGTCCAGGCCAGATGGGCGATCTGGTGCGCGATCGTCCAGCCCTCGGCGGGCGTCGAACGCGCCCACTCCGAAGCCGGCAGGTCCGCCACCACGTCGTCGACCAGCTGGGTCTCCGCCGCGAGATCCGCCAGGATCGCGCCAAGATCCGCCATGAGTCCGCCTCCTTGCGTCCCCTCCGACCTTGGCACTCCCCCCGGTAAAAATCAAGCACGCATGATTGTTTTGCCGACCAGCCCCCGCCACCCTCAAAAGTGGCATGCCGCGCGCGCCGCGCTATTGACACCTTGCCAGTAGTGCGCCGGGTGGCTTACCGTCACGGCATGGCCGACTATGCCGACATCACCTACGAGGTGGCCGATCGCATCGCGACGGTCACCCTGAACCGCCCCGCGGCCCGCAACGGCTACACCGTGCGCATGGCGGACGAGCTCGGCGACGCGATGGACCGCGCGGACCACGACGAGGACGTCCGGGTCGTGGTGCTCACCGGCAACGGCAAGGACTTCTGCGTCGGCGCCGACCTGTCCGGCGGCGGTTTCGACTTCGACGCCGCCGAAGGCCCCGGTCCCGAGTGGCAGGAACCCGCCGGCCGGTGCTCGAAGCGGATCTTCACGATGAACAAGCCGGTCATCGCGGCGATCCGGGGCGCGGCCGTCGGCGGGGGCATCACCATCACGCTGTCCTGCGACTATCGGCTCGCGGCCACCGACGCGAAGTTCGGCTTCGTGTTCACCCGCCGCGGGATCTACCCGGAAGGCGCGTCGGCGTGGTTCCTCCCCCGGCTCGTCGGGATGGGCACCGCGATGGACTGGATGATCAGCGGCCGCGTGTTCGGCGCGGAAGAGGCCCATCGCGCCGGGCTCGTCCACAGTTTGCACGCGCCGGACGAACTTCTCGGCAACGCCTACGCGCTCGGCAAGGAGATTATCGCCACCACCGCACCGGTTTCCGTCGCGGTGACCCGGCAACTGCTCTATCGCATGTCCACTTTGGACTCGCCGTTCCCGGTCCACGAGGTCGACTCGAAGTTGATCGGCAGCCTGCCCACGAACCCCGACGCCGTCGAAGGTGTCATGTCGTTCCTGCAGAAGCGCCCGCCCGCGTTCGGGATGCGGGTCGACCGGGATCTGCCAGACTTCTTGCCATGGGAGAAGAAATGATCGAGTTTCCCCCGGAGCCGTGGAACCTGGCGGGCCAGGCGTACGTGTCGACGTGGCGCGTGCCGGCGGCCGAGCTTCCCGCGCTCCCCCAAGGCGTCAAACCGATCACCGCCGGCGGCCAGGCCTTCGTCGTCACCGCGTGGATCGACTACCAGGAACAAGGCCAGCTCGCCTATCACGAGTTGCTGTCGACAGTCGCCGTGCGCGGGAAACGCACGACGGCCTCGATCACCGAGATCTGGGTCGACAGCGAGGTGTCGCTCGCGGGCGGCCGTGCGCTGTGGGGCATCCCGAAGGACATGGCGACGCTCGATTTCCGGCACGGCCGGACGTTCACGGCCTCGGCGTCCACATCGGACGACTGGCTCGCGACGGCCGCGTTCTCCAAGCGCGCCGGGGTCCCGGTGCCGCTGCCCGCCCGCTTCGACATCGCCCAGACCCTCGGCGGCGCGCTCAAGCACAGCCCCGTCCGGGCCAAGGCGCAGCCGCGGCTGGCGTCGGCGAGCTGGAACCTCAACCCCGACGGCCCGCTGGGCTACCTCGCGGGCCGGACACCGATCGTGAGCCTCACGCTCGACGACTTCACGCTCCGTTTCGGGAGCTGACCGACCACACCCCGACGTGTCCGCGAAGGGCCTCTTTAGGAACGTTCGAGTTCCCAAAGAGGCCCTTTTTCGCATACCGGACGGCCGCGCTCAGTGACTACCTAACCCTGCTGGGTGAGACAGCACACTGACCGCGACACGCCACCCATTGGGGCACGTGCGAGGGCCGACCCCTACATGTAGTCTCTGGGAACCGACAGCGCACGAGCGATGGGAGACGCTCCGAAGCGCTCAACCCGAGCCCCAGCTCGCGTGCCGGTACGACTTGCCAGACCCCAGCAGCACCCCGCTCCACGGCGGGTGTGCCGATCCGACGCGCCATTTTTTGGAGACACGTATGTCAGTGGAAACCAACCAGCGCCCGCCGTCCGCACAGGACTCGGCGAGCGTCTCCGTGCGAGTCATCCGGCGGGACGGCAATGTGTCGCCCTTCGACTCCGGCAAGATCTCGGTGGCGCTGACGAAGGCGTTCCTCGCGGTCGAGGGTGACGACGCCGCGGCGTCCTCGCGTATCCACCACGTCGTCTCCGAACTCACCGAGCAGGTCGAGGCCTCGCTGCTGCGGCACGCCGGTCCCGAGACCGCGCTGCACATCGAGCAGATCCAGGACATCGTCGAGCTGGCCCTCATGCGCGGCGAGCACCACAAGGTCGCCCGCGCGTACGTCCTCTACCGCGAAGAGCGCGCCAAGGCCCGCAAGTCCGCGAAGCCGGCCGAGGCCGCCCACGCGATCAACGTGAAGTTCGCCGACGGCACCGTCCGCCCGCTCGACTGGGACCGCGTTTCCCACGTGGTGGGCGAGGCCGTCGCCGGTCTCGACGACGTTTCAGCCGAGCCGGTGCTCGCCGAGGCGAAGCGCAACCTCTACGACGGCATCAGCGCCGACGAGCTGGCCCTCGCGCAGATCATGGCCGCCCGGGTGCTCGTCGAGCAGGAGCCGAACTACTCCTACGTCTCCGCGCGCCTGCTGCTGGACAAGCTCCGCGGCGAGGCGCTGACCATGCTCGCGGGCAAGCCGCAGCTGGCCAGCCAGGACGAGATGGCCGTGCGCTACGGCTCGTACTTCCGTGACTACCTGCGCCGCGCGATCGACCTCGAACTGGTCAACGCCGAGCTCACCACGTTCGACCTCGACAAGATCACCGCCGCGATCAAGCCCGAGCGCGACCTCGACTTCGGCTTCCTCGGCCTTCAGACGCTGTACGACCGGTACTTCCAGCACCACGAGGGTGTCCGGTTCGAGCTGCCGCAGGCGTTCTTCATGCGCGTCGCCATGGGTCTCGCGATCCGTGAGGACAACCGCGAAGCGCGAGCCATCGAATTCTACGAACTCCTGTCGAGCTTCCACTTCATGGCGTCCACCCCGACGCTGTTCAACTCGGGCACCACGCGCCCGCAGCTGTCCTCGTGCTTCCTGACCACGGTCGACGACGATCTCGACTCGATCTTCCAGGCGTACAAGAACAACGCGCTGCTGGCGAAGTACTCCGGCGGCCTCGGCAACGACTGGACCCCGGTCCGCGGCCTCGGCGCGCACATCAAGGGCACCAACGGTCAGTCGCAGGGCGTCGTGCCGTTCCTCAAGATCGCCAACGACACCGCCGTCGCGGTCAACCAGGGCGGCAAGCGCAAGGGCGCGGCCTGCGCGTACCTCGAGACCTGGCACGTGGACATCGAGGAGTTCCTCGACCTGCGCAAGAACACCGGTGACGACCGCCGCCGCACCCACGACATGAACACCGCGAACTGGGTGCCCGACGAGTTCCTCCGCCGCGTCGAGGCCGACGCGCAGTGGACCCTGTTCTCGCCGAACGAGGTCCCCGACCTGCACGATCTCTACGGCAACGCGTTCTCCGAGCGCTACCGCGAGTACGAAGCCGCCGCCGCGCGTGGCGAGATGAAGGTGTTCCGCCAGGTCCGCGCCGTGGAGCTCTGGCGCCGGATGCTGACCATGGTGTTCGAGACCGGCCACCCGTGGATCACCTTCAAGGACCCGTGCAACCTGCGCTCGCCGCAGCAGCACGTCGGGGTCGTGCACTCGTCGAACCTGTGCACCGAGATCACCCTGAACACCAGCGTCGACGAGGTCGCGGTCTGCAACCTCGGCTCGGTGAACCTGCTCAAGCACGTCACGCCAGAGGGCCTGGACACCGCGCGCCTCGAAAAGACCGTGCGCACCGCTGTCCGGATGCTCGACAACGTGATCGACATCAACTTCTACACCATCCCGGAAGCCCGCCGCTCCAACCTGCGGCACCGCCCGATCGGCCTGGGCATCATGGGCTTCCAGGACGCGCTGTTCGAGATCGGCGTGCCGCTGTCGTCCGACGCGGCCGTGCAGTTCGCCGACGTCAGCATGGAGCACGTCAGCTACTACGCGATCTCGGCGTCGACCGACCTCGCCGAGGAGCGCGGCCAGTACCAGACGTTCGAAGGTTCCTTGTGGAGCAAGGGAATCCTGCCGATCGACTCGATGCAGCTCCTGATCGACGCCCGCCAGGGCGACGCACTCGACGTCGACACCTCCACCACGCTGGACTGGGCGCCGCTGCGTGAGCGCGTCAAGACCGTGGGCATGCGCAACTCCAACGTGATGGCGATCGCGCCGACGGCGACGATCTCCAACATCTCCGGGGTCGGGCAGTCCATCGAGCCGCTGTTCCAGAACCTGTTCGTCAAGTCGAACATGTCCGGCGACTTCACCGTGGTCAACCCGCACCTGGTCAAGAGCCTCAAGGAACGCGGCCTGTGGGACGAGGTCATGGTCTCCGACCTCAAGTACTTCGACGGCAGCCTCGGCCAGATCGACCGCGTCCCGGACGACCTGAAGGCGCTGTACGCCACCGCGTTCGAGATCGACAGCCGCTGGCTGATCGACGCGGGTTCGCGTCGCCAGAAGTGGATCGACCAGGCGCAGTCGCTGAACCTGTACATCGCGAAGCCCAGCGGCCGCAAGCTCGACGAGCTGTACCGCTACGCGTGGCACAAGGGCCTCAAGACCACGTACTACCTGCGGGCGCAGTCCGCGACGCACGTGGAGAAGAGCACCCTGCAGGCCACCGACGGCAAGCTCAACGCCGTCTCCGCGGGCAAGCAGTCCGCTGCTCCCGCCGCCCCGGCTCCGGCGGTCACCCCGTCGCCCGCCGCGGCCGTCCCCGCCGTCGTCCCGACACCGGAAGCGTCCGTCAAGTCCGAGCCGAAGGCGATGCCCGTGGTCGAGGACATCGACTTCGCCACCGTCGACGGCGCCGCCTGCCGCATCGACGACCCGGACTGCGAAGCCTGCCAGTAAGAACGCCCTCGTGAGTGGCTACGAGTGTTAGAACACTCGTAGCCACTCACGACCCACCCACTCGAAGTGAGCTGCCCCTATGACCAGCATTGACA
>Ga0193717_1001267_pt1 | contig 15623 bp, 10 predicted proteins | sample U2c2metaG_FD_145900 | JGI IMG/M metagenome (GOLD analysis project Ga0193717, IMG submission 145900) | Soil microbial communities from a riparian zone of the East river system, Colorado, United States - U2c2 | ecosystem: Environmental > Terrestrial > Soil > Riparian zone | place: USA: East River... | reverse complement strand
GACCGGCCAGCTGTACTTCGAGGCGCCCGCGTCCCGCGACGGGAAGTGCTACGTGCGCGCCGACTCCAACGGCAACGCCGCGGGTGCGAGCCTCGAGGACGCCGTCCTGCAAGGGTTGCTTGAGCTCGTCGAGCGGGACTCCGTCGCACTGTGGTGGTACAACCGCACGCCGGCGCCCGGTGTCGACCTCGACACGTTCGCGGACGACTACATCGACGAGCTGCGTGCCGTCTACGCCGGCCTGCACCGCGAGGTGTGGATGCTCGACATCACCGCCGACCTGGGCATTCCCACGCTCGTCGCGATGTCACGGCGCACCGACAAGGCGTGCGAGGACATCATGTTCGGCTTCGGCGCGCACCTCGACCCGAAGGTCGCGGCGATCCGCGCGCTCACCGAGATGAACCAGCTCATGCCCTCGGTCGTGTCGGTAACCGAGGACGGCGGGTACGGCTGGACGGACCCGGACGCGGTCGCCTGGTGGCGGCATGCGACGGTGGCCAACCAGCCGTACGTGACGCCCGATCCGACGCGCAAGTCCCGCACGCCGGCCGATTTCGACTACCGGCCGACCGACGACCTGGCCACCGACGTGGCCACGATCCGCTCGCGCATCGAGGCACAGGGCATGGAGGTGCTCGTGCTCGACCAGACCCGGCCGGACATCGAGCTGCCGGTCGTCAAGGTGCTCGTCCCCGGCCTCCGGCACTTCTGGGCCAGGTTCGCGCCCGGCCGACTGTTCGACGTGCCGGTCCGGCTCGGCCGCCGCGCCACCCCGCTCCCGTACAACGAGCTCAACCCCATACCGCTGTTCGTATGACCGATCGCAGAGGACGCCTCGTGCACGCCAAGCCCGACGCACCGCCGCCAGCGAGCTTTCGGCTGTGGTCCCTGCGTGACGACGTGGTGGTGGACTCGTCCGCCGACCCGCTGACCGTGGTGACGCGGTGGGGTGACATCGAGATCGCGGCGCCGTCGCCGGTGGTCCGCGAGTGCCTCGACCGGATGTCGCTCGGCCCGGTGTCGCTGCCGAAGGTGACCGGCACGGCGCTCGCCGACCTGCACCGGCTGCTCGAACGACTGCATAGCTGCGTGGTGCGTTCGCTCGACGTCGACGACCTCGCCGGGCCGCTGCTGTCGGTGGTGCCGGTCGCCGAGCACGCGCGGTTCGCGCTGCCCGCGATCGGCGGCGAGGACCTCGTGCGGCTGTCCCGGTTCACGGCCATGCGCACGAGCGCGGACGAGCTGGTGCTGGAGTCGCCGCTGGCGCGGCACCGGGTGCTCCTACACCGGTCGCTGCCGAGCAGTGTGGCCGGCACGCTCGGTCGCGCGGTGGCGGTCAATGAGCTGGCGGCCGCCGTCGACTCCGACCTCGGGCTGGTCAGCGAGATCGTGGCGCACCTGGTGGCCGCGGGCGTGGTGGTGCTCGGCGAGCGCGACGAGACGACCGGGCAGCCGGTGTTCGCCGAGGATCGCGACCCCCGGCTCGTCCAGTGGTCGCACCACGACCTGCTGTTCCACACCCGCAGCCGGATGGGCCGCAACGACGAGCCGCTCGGCGCCGCGTACCGGCACGTCGGGGAGATCTCGCCGCAGCCGGCCGTGAAACCGGCGCCGCCGGGGCCGCGGATCCCGTTGCACCGCCCGGACCTCGCGGACCTGCGCACCACCGACCCGGCGCTCACCGAGGTCATCGAGTCGCGCCGGTCGTTCCGCGAGCTCGCGCCGCTGTCGGTGACCGAGCTCGGCGACCTGCTGTTCCGCACCGCGCGGGTCCGGTCGTTCCGCGACGCCACCGGCGCGGGCGGCGTGCGGTACCCGGTCACCGACCGGCCCTACCCGAGCAGCGACTCGCTCTACGAGCTGGAGCTGTACGTGAGCGTCGACGCCTGCGAGGGTCTCGAGCGCGGCGTGTACCACTACGACCCCGCCGAGCACGCGCTCACGCTGCTCAGCACCGAGGAGTCACGGCTCGCGGAGTTGCTCGACGACGCGAAGGTGCTGACCGGCACGCTGCGCAGGCCGCCGGCGCTGATCACCATGACCGCGCGGATGGCGCGGCTGTCGTGGGTGTACGACGGCATCGCCTACGCGACGGCGCTCAAGCACGTCGGGGTGCTTCAGCAGACCCTGTACCTCGTGGCGACCGCCATGGGGCTGGCGCCGTGCGCGCTCGCCGTGGGGGACAGCGACGCCGCCACCGAGGCACTCGGGCTGGACTGGCCGGCCGAGGTGAGCATCGGGGAGTTCGTGGTCGGCCGCCGTGCGTGAGCAACCGATTACTCGCATCGGACATCCTGGACCGTACGCGGTGTTGTCATCGGCCGAACGGTCGAGCAATTTGTTCAACACTCCCCCAATTGGGGTGTCATAGGGGAAAATAGGAACCGGCCGTCTAGTTCGGACACTCCCGGACGGGCGGCCGGCGGGTCGCTCGAACGGGACGGGTTCACCGCAGGGATCGTGATGCGGGCCGGTGGCGTGGTAGAACTCCGTCGGCCGCAACGGGTTGCGGGGAGAGGTCGCCATGATCAGGGTGATGCTGGCCGAGGACATGCACATGGTCCGAGGCGCCTTGGTCGCCCTGCTGCGCCTGGAACCCGACATCGAGGTCGTCGCCGACGTGTCCACCGGCACCGACATCCTCCCGACCGCGCTGAAGCACGAGCCGGACGTCGCGGTCATCGACATCGACCTGCCCGGCAAGGACGGCCTCACCGCCGCGGCCGAGCTGCACGAGCGCGTCCCGAAAACGCGCACCCTCATCCTCACCGGCCTCGGCCGGCCGGGCACCCTGCGGCGGGCGCTGTCCGCCCGTGTCGGCGGCTTCATACTGAAGGACGCTCCCCCGAAGGAGCTGGCGGACGCGATCCGCAGCGTCGCGGCGGGCCGGCGGGTGATCGACAGCCAGCTCGCGCTCGCCGCATGGGACAGCGCCGACTGCCCGCTGACCGCACGCGAGATCGAGGTGCTCCGCCTCGCGTCGGAAGGCATGGAGGCGGTGGAGATCGCCGCCGCGCTCTTCCTGTCGGCCGGCACGGTTCGCAACTACCTGACGACGATCATCGGAAAGCTGAACGCCCGCAACCGGGTCGACGCGATCCGGATCGCCGGTTCCGCCGGCTGGCTCTAGGCAGGCGCCAGTTTCTGCGAGACCACCTTGCTCGTCTGCTTCACCGGCAACGGCACGGCGGCGCACAGGCGGAACCGGTCCTCACCGCAGCGCTCGTGATGCAGCGTGCCGCCCAGCTCCGCCGCGCGGCCGGCCAGGTTCTGCAGGCCGCCGCCACCGTGGGAGCTCACGTCGGCGGGCACCGGGCGGACACCGTCGTTCACGATCTCTATCGACACGGTCATGCCGTCCTGACGGACGTTGACCTCACACCACTCCGCCTTGCTGTGCCGCAGCAGGTTCGTGATGCCCTCGCGCAGGACGGTCGCCAGCACGGTCGACACCGCGACCGGCAGGTCCCGGTAGTCGAGCTTCATCCGCACCTCGACGTCGGCCGCGGCGAGCACCCAGCGCGCGGACCGGCACTCGTCCTCAATGGACAGCTCGCGATAGCTGCTGGACACCGTCCGCACATCCGCGAGCGCCTGCCGGGCGATGCCGAGAATCTCGACCAGCTCGTCCTTCGCCTGGGCCGGGTTCTTCGTCACCAGCCGGTGGGTCAGCTCGCTCTTCAACGTGATCGCGGACAGGCTGTAACCGAGCAGGTCGTGCAGGTCACGGGCGAAACGCAGCCGCTCCCGCACCACGGCCATCTGCGCCATTTCGGCGCGCGCCGCGTGCAATTCCACAACCAATGAGGCAAGCCGGGAAAGACCATAAACGACGAATCCGGTGACCAAAGTGGAAATGGCCGAATACGCGATGTCGACGATCGACCCGGTGAACAGTCCCTGTAGCACCCCCATGCTCGCGACGACCGAGGCGAACGCGCCCCAGGCGAAGAACGCCGGCAGCACAAGGAGCGTGCTGCCGGCGAGGAAGCCGGGCATGGCCGCCCACGCGTCGTTGAACCTGATCATCGGGAGGTAAACCAGGCCGGCCTGGACCGCGAGCAACCCGTAGCCGAGCGGCGAGCGTAATCGACCCTGCGGACCGCTGAACCAAAGCAATTGCAGCAACAACAACACGACGATGCAACAGAACGAGAGCGCGACGCTCGCGAGGTTCTGGCCCTGCTCGTAAACGATCCGGAGGAACCCGACCGCGGTCAGCCCGATGAACACCGCGGCCACGACGCCCCGCGCGAGGCGGGCAGGTGGCAGCGGCGCAAACGATGCTCGCGCGGCGACGTCCGACTCGTCAGCCCCTGAAGTCACGCCGGTACCACCTATCGTCCGACTGAATCGCCCTTTTCGATCGGCCGAGAACACGAGTTGTGCTCACAACGGTGAACAACTCGCGCAGCTAAATATATTACACTCGGCATCTTCACCGGTGTCAAATGTCAACTGCGTTAACACGTTGCCATTACTGAACAGTTTCGAATGGGCGCCGGTAGCAACGGTGCGTGTCCGGCCGCTCACGCCGGCAGAACGGGCCTGACCAGTAAAAACGCACGGGCCCGTTTGGACTGTGAAAATTAGGCCGAACGGTTCAACGGCGGCGCGGTGGAATTAGCGGAGAGTGCCGAATCCGCGATCGGCCGCGCACCGTAAGTAATACGCACCCCGCCGCGACCATGAACCCCGCAGGCCGACCACCACGCGACTCATGCCGCGTCCGCCAACCGCGCGGCCAGGTACTCGCTCAGCACCGCGCCGATCTCCGACAGCGCCGCCGGCGTGGCCATCTGGTTGTGCTCGCACCTGATCTTGTGAATCGCCACGTGGCCGGTGATGTGCGGGCGCCAGGTCGGCGGCGTCGGCGAGTCGGCGGTCTTCCCCTCCGTCGCGACGAACAGCACCGCGTCGCCGTCGAAGCGCCCAAGCCGGTACCCCGGCCCGATCCGCGTGTGTGACACGAAGGCCCGGTACACGGCGTCCAGGTGTCTCGGCTCGAGCGCCGCAAGCAGCCCGACCCCCTGCTCCTCCAACGCGAGCGCCACCTGGTCGTCCGTGATGTCTCCGTCCGACACGTCGTCGCGGTCGAAACCGGCCTGCCCCAACACCTCCACCAGGAAGTCGCGTTTCAGTGGCATCGGCTGGTCGCCCCACGCGGCCGGGATCGGGTACGAGTCCAGCAGCGCCAGCAGCTCGACCTCGGCGCCCTGCGCCTGCAGCCGCACCGCCACCTCGTGCGCGAGCACCCCGCCGAACGACCACCCCACCAGCCGATACGGCCCCGGCCACACCCGCCGGATCTCGCGCACATAGTCCTCGACCATCGCCGGCACGGTCGCCGGCACCGGTTCGTCCCGTTCCAGGCCCCGCGACTGCACACCGTAGATCGGCACGTCCACGTCGAGACTGGTGATCAGCCCCGCGTACGACCAGCTCAACCCGCCGGCCGGCGGCAGACAGAACAACGGCGCCGACCCGCCGTCCGCCCGCAGCGGCAGCAACACGTCGAACGCACTCCGCTCACCAGACCCCAAGCTGCCGACCAGCTTCGCCACCGTCGGCGCGTCGAACACGTGCCGGATGCCGATCTTGACGCCGAACTCCGCCTTGATCCGGTTGATCAGCTTCGCCACCAGCAGCGAATGGCCGCCGAGTGCGAAGAAGTCGTCGTCGATGCTGACCGACGGCATGCCGAGTGTCTCCGCGAACAACCCGCACAGGAGCCGTTCCGCATCCGTCGTCGGCTCTCGCCCGCCCGCCGACTCGATCGACGGCGCCGGCAGCGCGGCCCGGTCGAGCTTGCCGTTCGCGTTCACCGGCAGCCGGTCCAGCTCGACGAACGCGGGCGGCACCATGTAGTCCGGCAGCCGGTCGGCCACGTAGGCCCGCAGCGCCGCCGGCTCGAACGCGGCGCCGACGACATACGCGGCGAGCCGCCCGTCCCACACCGTCACCGCCGCCTGCGTGACGTCCGGGTGCCCGGCGAGCACGGCCTCGATCTCGCCAAGCTCGATCCGGTAGCCACGGATCTTGACCTGGTTGTCCGCGCGACCCAGGTACTCCAGGTTGCCGTCCGGCCGCCACCGGCCGAGATCGCCGGTGCGGTACATCCGCTCACCGGGCCGGAACGGGTTGGCGACGAACCGTTCGGCCGTCAGCTCCGGCCGGTCGTGGTAGCCGCGCGCGAGCGGCCGGCCGGCGAGGTACAGCTCGCCGACGACCCCGGGCGGCAGCAGCCGGTGGGACGCGTCGAGCACGTACCCGCGCGTGTTCGCGACCGGCCGGCCGACGATGGGGGTGTCGCTGTCGGACAGCCGGCAGAACAGAGTGTCCACAGTGCACTCGGTGGGCCCGTACAGGTTGTACGCCGCGATGTCCGGCGTCGCGCGCAGCGCCGACCACAGTGCGGGCCCGGCCGCCTCGCCGCCGAGCGCGAGCACCGCCGGGTGGTGCCGGCCGTCCTCGAGCAGCCCGACCGCGACCATCTCCTCGGCGTAGGTCGGGGTCAGGTCGAGGAAGTCGATCTTCCGGTCGACCACGTAGTCGACCATGGCCCTCGGGTCGCGGCGGGTGTCGTCGTCGACGAAGTGCAGCTCATGCCCGGCGAGCAGCCAGAGCAGCCCCTCCCACGAGGTGTCGAACGACAGCGACGCGGTGAGCGCGACCGCGAACCGGCGGCCCGCTGCCTCCCGGTCGATCAGCTCGGCTCGGTGGTGCGCGTACAGGTTGACCATGCCCCCATGCTCCAGAACCACCCCCTTGGGGCGACCGGTCGAACCGGACGTGTAGATCAGGCACAGCGGATCATTCGGCGCCAGGTCCACATCGGACAGGTTGTGATCCGGGTAGCCCTCGGCGCTGTCCGGTCGAATGGCCGTGGTGCCAGCCGGTTCGCCTCGGTCGGTGATCACGAGCCGCGATCCGCTGTCCGCCAACATGAACGCGACCCGCTCAGCCGGGTAGTCGATGTCGATCGGCACGTACGCGGCGCCGGACTTGAGCACGGCCAGCAACGCGACGATCGTGTCAGCGGTGCGCGGCAACAGCAACGCGACCCGCTCCCACGGGCCCGCACCGTACTCGACCAGCATCCTGGCGAGTTGGTTGGCGCGCGCGTTCAGCTCGGCGAAGTCCATGGTGGTCTCGCCGGACACCAGCGCCGTGTCGTGCGGGCTCGCGGCGACGCGCGCCTCGAACAGCTCCGGGATCGTCGCGTGTGGAGTGTCGCGGGCCGTGTCGTTCCACGTGTGCAACAACGTGTGCCGTTCGCCGGGCAGCAGCAGGTCGACCTGTTCGATCGGACAGTCCGGGCTCGTGGCCGCCCGCCGCAGCAACGCCGCGAACCGCTGGAGGTGCGTCTCCAGTTCACCGTCCGTGTAGCAGCTTGGGTTCGCGTCGAGTGTCACCCGCAGACCGGTGCCGTCGGTGCGGTCGTAGATGTTGAGGACCATGTCCTCGACGAGTCCCGCGGTGACGTTGTGTACGGCGCCGGGCAGTCCGGCGAACGTGAGCCCGTAGTCGAACGCCATCATGTTGACCGACGGGCCGAACAGCTTCCGGTCGCCGCCCACCAGCCGCAGGTCGCGGCGGAGCTGCTCGTAGCGGTAGCGGAAGTGCGGCCGGATCGCACGCAGCTCGGCGGCGTGCGCGCGAGCGATGTCGGCAAGACTGTCGGTGCCGGTCACCGGCACCCGCAGCCGCACCGCGTTGGTGACCATGCACGGCACCCGCAGCGACACCGAACCGAGCCGGACCATGACCGGCAACGTCAGCGGCACGATCGGTGCGCCGGTCATCCGGTGCAGGTAGGCGGCGAACGCGGCGCCGACGACATCGCTCCAGTACACGCCAGCACTTTTGGCGACACTCTTCAACAGATCCACAGTAGACACATCAAGATCCAGCCCACGCCGCAGCACCGATCGGGCGAGCGGTCCGGTGCGGGTCGCGAGCGTCGGCGGGTCGATGCCGTCGTCGGCACGCGCCAGCCAGAACTCGCGGTCCAGACGGCACTGTTCCGACGCGAGGTACTCGCGATCTTCGGCTACGACGTCGGCCAACGAGCCGAACTTCGCGGCGGGCGGCTCGACACCGGCGACGAACGCGGTGTACACCTCGGCCACCCGACGCGCGACGAGCGACAGCCCGAAACCGTCAAGTGCGATGTGGTGCACCCGCTGATACCAAAGGAAACGCGCGGGACCAACCCGCAACAGTGCGTGCCCGAAAAGCGGATCACCAGTGATGTCCACCGCGCGCGCCAGATCGGCGTCCATCCACTCCCGTGCGGCCGCCTCATCACGCAGGTCGACCTGGTGAAATATCCACTCCGGACGGCACGGGCGCTGGACCGCGCCACCGTCCGCCGTCTCGACGAACACCATGTTGAGCGCGTCGGTCTCGTCGACCGCACGTCGCACGGCCGAGGCGAACAGGTTCCGGTCGAGAGCGCCGTGGATCTCCACGTACTCGGCGATGTTGAACGCGGGGTTGTCGCGCTCGAGCTGCTGACCGGTCCAGATACCTTGCTGGGCCGAGGAAAGGTCGAGATCAGACACGGGGGTTCTCCGGGATGCGCAGGAGCAGCGCCGTCAGGTCGGCGAGATGCGGCCGTTCGGCGAGCTCGACGAAGCTGACGTCCACTCCGGACTCACGCCAGCGTTCGAGCAGGGTCATGAGACGCAGGGAGTCCAGCCCGAGCTCGAAGAGGTTGGCGTCGCCGGACATGGCGTCCGGCGCGACGCAGAGAAGCTCGGCGATGTCCGCACGGATGGACGCGGGAGTCAACATGGCGCGCTCACATCGTCCTGGCGACCGGGACGCGTCGCCGGTCGTCGTCCAGCGCGTTGACGAGGTCGCGGCGGGCCCGCGCAACCCGGGACCGGATGGTGCCGACCGGGCACCCGCAGGCGAGCGCGGCCTCCGCGTAGGGCAGACCGATGACCTGGGTGAGCACGAACGCGTCGCGGCGTTCCGGCGACAGCGTGCGCAGCGCCTGGTTGAGTGCGACCGCGTCGTCCGGGCCTGCCACCCGCGCCGCCGGCTGCCGTTCCGCGGCGTCCTGCCAGTCGTCGCCGGCCGACAGCCGGGGTCTGCTCATCGCCGCACGCACATGGTCGACCGCGACCCGGCGCGCGATGGAGAACAGCCACGGCCGGGCGTGGCTGCGCGCGGAGAACGTGTTCATACTGCGCAGCGCGCGGACGAACGTCTCCTGGGTGAGGTCCTCGGCGTCCGTCGGGCCGGCGAGATGGGTGAGGAAACGCCACACGTCGCGTTGCGTCGCCCGGATGAACTCGCCCGCCGCGGCCTTGTCGCCGCGGCCGGCGGCCAGCGCCAACCTGGTGATCGCAACGTCTGAGGATCGGTCCGCCATAGGTCGAACCATAACCAGGGATCCGGTCCGGACAGCGGGCTCAAGTGGGAATATAGCGAGATTTCAGAGCCCGTCGGGGGAATGGTCGAGCGGACGTGAGGAATTCATGGGAACTCCGTGACCGGGTCAACCGACCTTACCCACGTGGAGTGTGAGGACTACCAAGAGTTGCTTTCCGCGTACCTCGACGGCGAGGCCGATCCGGGGGCGGTGCGGCAACTGGACATGCACCTTGACGAATGTCTCGCGTGCCGGAACTGGCTGGACCGTGCGGCCAGAGTGACCCGGCTGGCGAGACTCAACCTGGCGGAGCCGTGGCCGGACATCTCGGAAGCGGTGGTCAAACGGCTGTACTCAACCAACTAGGCGCGCGGCGGCGACCGCGGCCTGACCGAGACTGATGCCCCCATCATTGGTCGGTACCCGCCGGTGGCACAGCACCGTGAAACTGTTGACCCGCAAACGATCCACGACCCTCGTGAGCAGCAACAGGTTCTGGAACACGCCGCCGGACAGCGCCACCGTCGACACGCCCGTGCGGTCCCGCAACGCGACGCACGTGCGCACCACCGCGTCGACCACCCCGTTGTGGAACCGCGCGGCGATCACCGGGGTGGCGACGCCCGCGCGCAGGTCCTCCGCCGTGGCGCGGACCAGATCCGCGCCGCGCACAACCATGTCGTCGGTGATCGTCGCGAGGTAGCCGCCGCGTTCGTCGACGTCCGCCACCTGCTCGAGCTCGATGGCCGCCTGTCCCTCGTAGTTGATCGCGTCCCGCAGGCCGAGCAGCGCCGACACCGCGTCGAACAGCCGGCCGGCGCTGGAGGTGAGCGGCGAGTTGGCGCCACTCCGCGCGATGGCGAGGACGGCGTCCGCCTTGTTGCGGCGCAACACGTCCAGGTCCGGCGGCGTGCCGTCGTAGGCGGCGTCCAGATAGGACACGGCCATGCGCCACGGCTGCCGGATCGCGGCCGTGCCACCCGGCAGCGGCACCGCGGCGAGATGCCCGACCCGTTCGTACGACACGAGATCGGCGAGCAGGAACTCGCCACCCCAGATGGTGCCGTCGGTACCATAGCCAAGCCCGTCGAGCGCGACACCCAACACCGGGCCGGGTTCACCATTGTCCGCCAGACAGGACGCGATGTGCGCGTGGTGGTGCTGCACGCCGACCAGCTCTACTCCTGGCATGTCGACAGCGTGCTTTGTCGACAGGTACTCCGGGTGCAGGTCGTGCGCGACCACCTCCGGCACGATGTCGAACAACCGTCCGAAGTGGTCGATACCGTCCACGAAGGACCGTAGCGTCTCGTAGTTCTCGAGGTCACCGATGTGGTGTGACACGAACGCGTGCCGATCCTTGACGAGGCAGAACGTGTTCTTCAGCTCGGCCCCGCACGCCAGGATCGGCCGCGGCGCAGGCCAGCGCAACGGCACCGGCTCCGGCACGTACCCGCGCGATCTCCGCACCACGGACTCGCGTCCGAACAGCGGCCGCACCACCGAGTCGTCGGTGCGGATGTGGATGGGCCGGTCGTGGGTGAGGAACGCGTCGGCGATGCCGGTGAGCCGCCGGTCGGCGTCGGCGTCGACGTAGGCGATTGGCTCGTCGGAGAGATTGCCGCTGGTGAGCACGATCGGCGCGCCGACCGCACGAAGCAGGAGGTGGTGCATGGGTGTGTAGGGCAACATCACACCGAGCTGCCGGTTGCCCGGCGCGACGGCGGCGGCGATCGGCGCGTCCAGTTCGCGCAGGCAGTCCGCGCAGGTCGCGCTGTCGGCGGACACGAGTGTGTTCCTTGGGCCACCCGCGTTGCTGGCGACGATGGTGAACCCGCTGACGCCGGTCGGCGCGGCCTCGGTAATGGTGATCCGTTCAACCACGGCGAGCGGCGGCGCGTCCCGCTCGATGGCGACGACGAAGGCGGCTACGCGGTCGGCCGCGCCCTCGATCTCGACGAACACGCCGCCGACGTCGTTGCCGACCCGCCCGGCGAGCCCGAGCGCGGTGGCGAGCGAGTACACGAACGGCCGGAACCCGACGCCCTGGACGACGCCTTCGACGCGAACATCCCGACGTACGCGGTGATCCACCTGGACAGTGTGCGCCCGTCCGACGTGGAACTCCAGTTAACGGTTAACCCCGTCCGCACATGCTGCCGGGCCGCCGGAAATGTTTGTCTGTGTGACACCCCTGCAATTTCGAATGAGGAGGCAACATGCGTGTGCTGCTCAGTGCCGCGCTGATCGGACTGGGACTCGTCACCACTCCCGCGGTGGCGACGGGTCAACCCGACAACACACTGGTTGACGCGGTCGCGAGGGACCTCGGCATCAGCACCACGGCGGCACGGACCCGCCTTGATCAACAGGCCGAGGCGCACCTGGTGGCCGACCGGCTGCCGTCGGTGCCGAACTCGGGCCTGTGGTTCGATGCGGCGACCGGCAAGCTGACGGTCGCGGTCACCACTTCGGCGGCCGCCGAAGTGGTGAAAGCCGTTGGCGCGCAACCGAAGCTCGTGACCCGCTCGCAGGCTGAGCTGGACTCGATCTTCGCGGCCGTGCCGAAGTCGGCGGGCATCACCGGCTACGGCATCGACGTGCGCCGCAACGAGGTGGTCGTCCGAACGCTGACCGACCTGCCCGCCATGACCGGTGTCCGCGTCGAACACGTTGCGGCGCGGCCGGTCCAGCAGGCCGGCGACACCCGACCCGGCAGCCCGTGGTGGCCGGGCGGCGAGTCCAACTGTTCGATAGGTTTCTCGGCGACGGACTCCTCCGGCGGCAAGCACTTCGTGACGGCGGGCCACTGCACGAACGACGCGAACCAGGCGGCGTACGGGGAAAGTGGGCAGCGCAACCGGATCGGCACGTCCAATGTGGGCGGCAACCGCAGTGTGAACGCCCGCGAGGGCGACATGGGTGTGGTGGCGGTGACCGAGCCGGGGTGGAACCCGTCGGCGTCGGTGAACACGTGGGGCGGCGCGCCGATCACGGTGGCGGGCGCGAAGAACGCGATCGTCGGCGACGCGGTGTGCCATTCTGGGAACACGGCGCCGAACTTCGAGTGCGGCACGGTGTCGGCCGTGAACCAGACGATCGACTACGGCAACGTGGTGATCGAGGGCCTGACCACGTCGACGGCGTGTTCGGAGGGCGGCGACTCCGGCGGCGCGTGGCTGGTCGGCAACCTGGCGACGGGCCTGCACTCCGGTGGACAGTCGAGTTGTTCCTCCCCGCCCGCCCAGGACCAGTCGATCTTCCAACCGGTGACCGAGGCTCTGGCGAAGTGGAACCTGACGCTGTACACAGGTGGCGGTGACGGCGACGCCACCCCACCGTCCACACCGGACGGCCTGCGCACCACGGGAAGCACGTCGAACAGCATCGCACTGAGCTGGACAGCGGCGACGGACAACGTTGGTGTGACAGGCTATGACGTGTATCAGGGCACTGTGTTGGCCGCGTCGTCGACCGGCACGTCGACGACGGTGACGGGCCTGGCGCCCGACACGTCGTACACGTTCACCGTGCGGGCAAGGGACGCCGCGGGCAACACGTCGCAGCCGAGCACGTCGGTGACGGCGAGGACCGCGCCAGGAACGGGAGGCCGCACCTTCACCAACGGCACGGACTACCAACTCCGCGACTTCCAGGTGGCGACCAGCCCGCTCCGCTCAACGGCCACCGGCAACGCCACCGCTACCACGACCGTCACCGTTACGGCGCAACACACCTGTGCCGCGGACCTGAACATCGCGGTCGTCGCACCGGGTGGACGCTCGTACCTGTTGCAGCCGTACGGCCAAGGTGGCTGGCGCTGCGAGGAGTTCGGCGGACAGCGGACCTTCACGTTCGCCCCGACCGCTACGGAACGCGCGACGGGCACGTGGACACTCCGCATCGGGGACAACGGCCCGGGTGACGTGGGCGTACTCGACACGTGGTCCATCACTCTGTGACCCTCGATCGTCTGCCGGTCGGTCACGGCCGGCAGACGATCGTTGCGGACCGCGCCGGCGATGTCCGGCTCGCATCATCCGCTCCACCTTTGCACCGCGCGACGACGAAACCCTTGCGACGCAACGCGAACCAGCCTTTCCGCGCCCCGCAAACGCCGAGTGCCGTGACGTTCCTGCCATGACTCCATCCTCCACAAGGAACAGCCCGCCGCCGTGCCAGCCGACCGGATCAGCCCGCCGCCCCCGCCGCTCCCACGGAGTCCGGGCGGTTCACCCCTTGTCATGCCATTCCCCGCGCCCGCCCCCTGTTCCCTCGCCACCTGCCGCCCGTTTCCCTACCCTCTTCTTGGTGTACTCGATCGGGTGATTGTTGTTGGTGGGTAAGGGAATTGTCGGTGCTGGCGGGTATTCTGAACACATGTTCGACGACGAAAGTGCTGAGATTCTTGCCGAGCTGTCTGCCGAGGAGCGTGTTGATGCGCAGCGTGCTGCGAGGAAGTTGGGTCGGGTTGCGCGGTTCGTTGAGTTGAACGCTGGGGAGTTCGCTCCTCTGGAGTTGAGTGCGGCGACGGGTTGTACTCCGCTGCATACGCAGTGTCGGATCAGGTTGGCGACGGCGTTGACGACGCGGTGTCCCGCAACGTTCGCGGTGTTCAGCGCGGGGGACATCCCGGAGTACAAGGCACGTCGGATCGTGGAGGCTGTCGAAGTCTTGTCCGATGAGACGGTGGCGTTGGTGGAGGCGGAGATCGCGGCGCAGGCGGCGGGGTTGAGTAGCCAGCAACTCAACTACCGGCTACGTCGAGCGGTGGCACGCGCGGACCCGGAGGCTGCCGCGAGGCGTGCTGCGGCGAAGTCGCTCGCGCGGCAGGTGATGCATCAGGGTCTCGATGATGGTGTTGGTGTGTTGTCGGTGCAGTGTGATGTCGAACGAACACAGCTCGCGTATCAGCGGATCCAGGCTCAGGCACGGCAAATCAAGTCCGCTGGCGACGACCGCACTATGGATCAGATCTCCACTGACGTGATGATGGACCTTCTGGCGGGCAAGGGCTTCGAGAACGCAAAGGTGATTGTCCGTCTCACCCTGCCAGCGACGACCGTGTTGGGGGTCGACGCCAAGCCAGGCTATCTCGCCGGCTACGGGTGGCTACCTGCCCAGCGGGCACTCGAGCTGGCCGCCCAGAAAGACGCGTTGTGGCAACGGATCCTCACCGACCCGCTCACGGGTCACGCGGTAGATGTGGGGCGGCGCAAGTACCGGCCATCGGCCGCCCTACGGGACCACATCGAAGCTGTGTACCCGACGTGTACTGGTCCGGGATGTGTGCGGCCTGCTCACCTGTGCGACTTGGATCACGTGACGCCGTTCCCGCAGGGCGCGACGGATCAGTTCACTGTCCGTCCGGCGTGTCGGACTCACCACAGGTTGAAGACCCTTGGTGGGTGGCGGGTGGAACTGTCCGGCAACGGCCGAGGGTTGACGTGGATCACGAAACACGGGTTCCGGTTCACCCATGAACCGGAGCCGATCGCCGATCCGGATGTGGCCCCGTTCTAGAGGGATGGTTGTGCTGCTTAACACGGGGGACGATCGCCTACGGGGTTGGGTGGTCCGGTGGCTGGGGCGATCGGGGCCGCGCCTTCGCCGATGCGTCCCAGCGGTGTGATCAGCGACGGCGAAGACACGGCAACGAACTGTGGGGCGATGGCGACGGGGTTGCGTCGAGTGCTTGCCTTTGGGGATTGATGTGTCCACTTCTGGCTGGACTCACCTGTTGGTGGTGTCACGTCCTGTGGTCTTGCCTAATCTTGTTTGCTTGCAAGCAGAAAAGATTGGCATAGACGAAAAGTAGTGTGTGCGGGGGAAAGTCGGCCGCCTCGATCACCGCCGCTGGACTGCATGTCGTCCTGGCCCAGTCTCATCCTTGGTGCGCAACCCACTGCTCGTTGCCGTGCCTCGCCGTGGCTGATCACCCCGTCGAGGAGATCCGGCGAGGTGCGGCTCCGATCGCCCCAGCCATCGGACCGCGCACCCCGAAGCGATCGTTCTCGTGTAACCAGCGGTAAGAGGCCGAACAGCGAACCGAGCCACCCGACAGCCTCGACCGAGCGCAGCACGAGGTGCGGCGTCCTCACTGGCGATCGGCGCCGCGCCTTCGCCGATGCGTCCCAACGGGGTGCGTAGCGACGGCGAAGACACGGCAACGAGGGGCGGAAAGTAGTGTGTGCGCGGGGAAAGTCGGCCACCTCGATCACCGCCGCCGGACCGC
>Ga0193717_1001265_pt1 | contig 15625 bp, 18 predicted proteins | sample U2c2metaG_FD_145900 | JGI IMG/M metagenome (GOLD analysis project Ga0193717, IMG submission 145900) | Soil microbial communities from a riparian zone of the East river system, Colorado, United States - U2c2 | ecosystem: Environmental > Terrestrial > Soil > Riparian zone | place: USA: East River... | reverse complement strand
CCACCGAGACCAGTACGTCCCCGGTGTCGCCGTTGGTGATCTGCAGCCGGCCCGAACCGCCCGCACCGGAGCGCTGGACCACCTTGCCGTTGACCCCGCGGCGGTTCGGCGATCGAGGCGCCGATGGGGTGGCGACGGCTGTCAGCGTCTTGCCGAAGGAGATCTTTGCTCGGGCGAGTGACTCGCCGGCCATCGTCAGGCGGCTGCCGGTAACCGCGTCGTAGATGGCGACCTTCGCGTCGTAGAGCACCCCTGCGGTCGGGTTCGGTATGCCGCAGGTGTTCTTCTCGTTCCTCGTTGCGGTGACGGAGAGCTGGCGGAGTGCCTTGGAGCTGTCTACGAATGCCGCAACCTGCCAGTGTTCGGTCAGCAGCGCCGCGGGTGCATGGACGGGTCCGAGCGACTTCCGCTCCTTCTCGAGCTCTGCAGCCAGTTGTAGTCGGGCAGTGTCGACGGCAGGCAGGCTGGTCGCTGCGACCACCTGGGCCAGGTACGGCCGGATTCGCTGCTCCATGCCGGTCAACAGGCTCTGGTACTGCGCGACGGTCAGTGGTGGTTGCGCCGAGGGCGTGGTCGCCGCCGGGCCCTCGTTGCTCTGCTTCTCGCCGGATCCGCTACAGCCCGTGACGCCGAGGAGGGCGACTGCAAGAGTTGCCGCCGCAACCCGCTTGCCGCTGATCCGCATATACCGTCCCCAGGTCGACTCTCCGACCCCACCATTCTCCCCCAACGCCAGCCCCCACCGGTCCAACGACAGCTTCCTGTCACGAACCACCACTACAGATCACGTCGTACTGCGGTCGCCCCGCGGTTCGTAGTACTGGGGCTGGTCAGGGGTTGGTGGGGTGGTAGGCGCAGGCGTCGTTCAGGTCCTCGGCGCTGCCCGCGGGGGGCTTGGCCGGGGTGGTCTTGCCCGTGCTGGGCTTCCTCGTCGTGGTGGTCGACGGGGTGGACGCGACCGGCTGGGTGACCTTCGGCTCGATCGCCTTGTGCACGATCTCGCGCATGCCCTCGTAGTTGGGGTTCTGGCCGCTCGGGAAGTTCTTCGCCTTGTCCAGGTCGACGTTGGTGACCTTGGCGTCCTTCACCTTCAGCCCGAGGTCGATGAACGCCGGCAGGATCTCCTGCGGGATGTCGGTCTGCAGCAGGTTCTTGCTGGCGGACGCGATCTGCTGGTACTTCGTCACCAGCGCCGCCGGGTTGGCGCTGCCCACGATCGCGTGGATCGTGCAGCGCTGCCGCTCCTGCCGCGATGGGTCATCCAGACCGTACCGGCCGCGGGCGAACCAGAGCGCGTCGTGCCCGTCCAGCTTCTGGTTCGGGCCGGGCTCGAGGTAGTCCTTCGGCAGGATGTCGTCGGCCGAGCCCGGACCGCGAGTGTCGCCGCCGATCGGGACCTTGTAGTTGATGTTGACCGTGATACCGCCGAGCGCGTCGACGATCGACTCGAAACCCTTGAGGTTGACCTGCATGTAGTAGTCCAGCTTCAGGCCCATCGCCTCGCCGACTGACACCTTGAGCACGTCCGCGCCCTCGTTGTCCGACGGTCCCAGGGCCCCGGGGTGCGCGGCCGGGAGGTTCCGGTACATGGCGTCGAGGTAGTACTCCGACTGCTCGGCCGGGCCGCTCGGGTCGTAAAAGCCGTCCGGGTAGAACTTGTGCAGCGGCGAGTCCTCCGGGAACGGCATCCGCATCCAGTTCCGGCTCAGCGAGATCAGCGCGGTGTTACCGGTCTTGGTGTCGATGCTGGCGACCATCACCGTGTCGGTCCGGGTGCCCTCGCGACCGGCGCCGTCGTCCGCGCCGAGCAGCAGGATGTTCAGCCGGGGGGTGTCGGCCCACGGGTCCTTCTTGTCCTCGACCTTGGGCCGGGTGGCGCTCTTGGAGTTCTTCTCGGACTGGAAGACGCTGCCGACCAGGTCGCGCTGCGCCATCACGGTCTGCGCGGCGACGGTGGTCGGGACGGCGATGCCGAAGCAGATCAGCCCGACGACCGCCGAACCGGCGAACCGGCCGGCCGCCGTGATGCTGACCGGGCGGAGCAGTTTGTGCGAGGAGACGACGATGCAGATCCAGCAGAAGCCGAGCAGCACGACCGCACCGGTGGCGATCAGCAGCTGACGGGGGTCCACCAGGAGCGCGAGGACCGAGTCACGCCTGGTCAGGCCGATGTATGCGCCGAGACAGAGCAGGCCGATGCTCAGCGTCATGATGAACGCGCCGAGCTTGGCCCGACCGCCCATCACGAACCCGGAACCGGGGATCAGGGCGGCGACCAGGGTCAGGCCGATCGTCTTCGAGACGGATCGGGCCCGGTACGCCCGGTGACGGGACCGGTTGGCCCTGGGCGCAGACCTGCGACCAGCAGCGCGAGTGCTCCGCGACATGGCTCCGTTTCCTGATCGACGACGTGGCGGCGGTGACGGGTCGCGCGATGACGACCCGGTACTCCCAGTACTTCAGACGCCGGCACGACCTCCTTGGTTTACCTCTACTTCGTTCCCCGCCGATTCGAGCCAGATTACAGGGGCCCCGGGCGACACTCCCAAGCCCTCCGGAACCCGCTTTGCCGCACACCCCCCTGTCCGGATAGTCTTGGCCGTCGTCGAGTCCCGTTGGGACCGTCGGAGGAGGCGTCGCCTAGTCCGGTCGATGGCGCCCGCCTGCTAAGCGGGTTGAGGGTAATCCCCTCTCGGGGGTTCAAATCCCCCCGCCTCCGCAAGGAAAGAGAGCCGTTCGGCGCCGCCAGGCGTCGGGCGGCTCTCGTCATTGCGCAGCCGGGGCGATGCAGGGAGGCGCAGCCGGTTCCCCCCGCCTCCGCAGTAATTGAAGGTCGTCAAGCCCCAGGGCTTGGCGGCCTTCGCTCATTTCTTGCTCATTTTCTTACACGGCTCGGTTGCCGACGCTGGGCGTGACGCGGACTGACGAGATCGGGAAGACCGTGGGTCTCAAGAATTCGCAACTAACCGCCCTGTTGAAGCATCTGGTTGAGCAGAAGCACGTTGAGCAGCCCACGCGCGGGGTGACGCGATCGCTGCTTCCACATTTCGCCCGTCCGCTCAGGATGGGGCAACAAGGGGAGGAACCCTACGCATGAAGCTCAACACCAAGGTCAACGGCCGCCTCGCGGCTGCCGGTACGGCCCTCACGCTGGCCGCGACCGCTGTCGGTATCTCGCTGCTCGGTGGGGGTGCCGCCACGGCGGCAGAACCGGGCGAGCGTCAGGCCGTCGCGCCGGCGAACAGCGTGTACAGCGGCTCGATCGTCAACGGGCAGGTTTTCCAGTCCGACCTGGCCCCGGCCGTCAACACGGCGTACCTGTCGACCTACAACAACACCGTCGGCTTCCCGGCCCTGAAGTCGGACGTGGCGGCCAAGCTCAACCTGGGCGAAGGCTCGGTCGTGAAGACCGTCGCGCCGACCGCCATCGTCACGATGGGTGGCTCGTTTGCCACCGGTAAGACCAAGGTCGGGGAGTTCAACCTCCCGGCCGGTCGCTGGCTGGTGAACACGTCCGGCTTCTTCCTGCGGACGGTCGCTGGGGTCGAGGGCACCCGTCCCCAGCTCGCACTGCGGATCGGTGACAGCTACGGAGCTCCGATCGTCTGGGGTACGGACGCCGGAACGGTGATGGGTGCGGAGATCTCGGAGTCCGTGAACCGGGAGGTCACCGGCTCGGACGTCAAGGTCGTCACCCTCGCCGCGCCCGCCACCGTGAACGTCTACGGCTTCGGCTACAACGACGACACCAGCGCTGCTGGCAGTGGCCAGATCACTGTGAAGGCGCAGATCAGCGCCGTCCGCATCGGCTAGCTTCTCGCCTCCGAGGAGCCGGTACAGCGCACTGGTGACGCTGAAGCCGGTTCCCGCTGCTCCGCAGGATTGAAGGCCGTCAAGCCCTAAGGCTTGGCGGCCTCCAGTCATTTCTTGCTCAATTTCTGACACGGCTCGGTTGCCGACGGCGTGGCGGCTGGGCGGAGGAGTAAGTTGAGTGCGCCCGAGTGAGTGAGGCAGCGGTGAGGAACGGGTGTCAGTTCCTACGACGGCCTCGCGAAAGGGTGTGACCGTGATGACGGACCAAGCCATCCGGATGCCGGTGTTCGACCTTCGTTCGATCCTCAACCTGGCCCTGCCGGCCCATGTCGACGCTCTGGTGGACGGCGACTGGCGCCCCGCCTGGCTGATCGGCCGGCTGCACTGCGGCGACGGCCCGATCGCCCTGATCCAGTACGCCGACGCCGCCGGCCGCGAACACACCCGCCGCCTCCCCCTGACCCACATCTCCCCCCGCCCTTAAGACGCTGACGTCCGAAGAACTGGAGACCCGTCCCGCCATTTCTTCGGACGTCAGCAGGTTGGCGGGCGCGGCGAAGCGCCCCGGTCCCGTGGGGATCGGGGCGCTTCGTTCGGCCATCCGGCGTACTGGCTTCCGGTCAGCCGCCGGACGGGTCCGGTTGCCCGAGCCAAGGTCGACCGTCGACCAGGCGAGGTCGACCCTGGCTGGGGGAATCAGTTGCCGAGGCGGGCCTTCAGGTCGTCGAGTTCCACCTTGAGGGCGGCCGGCACCTTGTCGCCGAGCTTCGCGAACCACTCCTCGATCAGCGGGATCTCGGCCTTCCACTCCTCGTCGTCCACGCTCAGCGCCACCTGCAGCGCCTCGACGCTCAGATCTAGCCCGCTCACGTCGAGTGAGTCGACCGTGGGCACCCGCCCGATCGGGGTCTCAACCGCGGCCGCCTGGCCCTCGAGCCGATCGATCACCCACTTGAGCACCCGGCCGTTCTCGCTGAACCCCGGCCAGACGAACTTCCCGTCCTCGTCCTTGCGGAACCAGTTGACGTAGAAGATCTTCGGCAGCTTGCACGCGTCGTTGTCCTTGCCGACGGTGATCCAGTGGTTCAGGTAGTCACCCGCGTTGTAACCGATGAACGGCAGCATCGCCATCGGGTCGCGACGCACCACGCCGACCTTGCCGACCGCGGCCGCGGTGGTCTCGGACGACAGCGTCGCGCCCATGAACACCCCGTGGTCCCAGTCCCGCGCCTCCGTGACTAGCGGCACGGTCGTCGCCCGGCGACCACCGAAGAGGATCGCCGAGATCGGTACGCCGTTCGGGTCCTCGTACTCGTCCGCGATGATCGGGCACTGCTTGATCGGAGTACAGAACCGGCTGTTCGGGTGCGAGGAGAGTTCACCGGACTCCGGCGTCCACTCGCGGCCCTTCCAGTCGGTCAGGTGGTTCGGCGGCGCCTCGGAGTAGCCCTCCCACCAGACATCGCCGTCGTCCGTCAGCGCGACGTTGGTGAAGACCGAGTTGCCCTTCTCGATCGTGCGCATCGCGTTCGGGTTCGTCTTCCACCCGGTCCCCGGCGCGACCCCGAACAGCCCGAACTCCGGGTTCACGGCGTACAGGCGGCCGTCCGCACCGAAGCGCATCCAGGCGATGTCGTCGCCCAGCGTCTCGACCTCCCAGCCCTCCAGCGTCGGGTCGAGCATCGCCAGATTGGTCTTGCCGCAGGCGCTCGGGAACGCGGCCGCGATGTAGTGCACCTTCTTCTCCGGCGAGATCAGCTTCAGGATCAGCATGTGCTCGGCCAGCCAGCCCTCGTCGTGGGCGATCGCCGAGGCGATCCGCAGCGAGTAGCACTTCTTGCCGAGCAGCGAGTTGCCGCCGTAGCCCGAGCCGTAGGACCAGATGGTCCGCTCCTCCGGGAACTGCACGATGTACTTCTCGTCGTTGCACGGCCACGGCACGTCCTTCTCGCCGGGAGCCAGCGGCGCACCGACCGAGTGCAGGCACGGGACGAACTTGGCGTCCGTGCCCATCTTCGCCAGTACTTCGGACCCGGTGCGGGCCATGATCCGCATCGAGGCGACCACGTACGCCGAGTCGGTGATCTCCACGCCGAACATCGGGGTCTCCGCGGTCAGCGGTCCCATGCAGAACGGCACGACGTACAGGGTCCGGCCCCTCATCGAGCCGCGGTACAGCTCGGTCATCAGGGCCTTCATCTCGCCCGGGTCCATCCAGTTGTTGGTCGGACCGGCGTCGGCCTCGTCGACCGAACAGATGAAGGTGCGCTGCTCGACCCGGGCGACGTCGGACGGGTCGGTGCGGGCCCAGAAGGAGTTCGGCTTCTTCTCGTCGTTCAGGCGGACCAGGGTGCCGCCGGCAATGAGTTCGTCGGTGAGCTTCGCGTACTCCGGGTCCGATCCGTCCACCCAGTGGATCCGATCGGGCTGGGTGAGTTCGGCGACCTCGGCGACCCAGGCCAGCAGGCCCGGGTGCGTGGTCGGGGCGTCGCTCAGGTCGACGGGCGTCGTGGTCGGTGCGGGGGCCTCGGCGCTGAGGCCAGCCTCGGTCTCGGTATGGGCAGGGCTGGCGGTGGTCGTCATCGGCGGCTCATTCCCTCTCGCTATCGCCCGGTGCTCGTCGGCCCTCGACGGTGAGGGGGTACGGCACCGGCCGCCGGGGTCTCCGGCGGTTCGATTCAGCTGGCTGGCGGTGTGATCGCTCGCAGACCAGTGGGTCCAGTGGACGTATACCAGTGTGCAAGTGGTACTAACGGTACGCGACTGGAACGCGTGTTGAGAACCGCCAATGCGTGAGGCCCGTCACAGATTTCCGCCGACAATCGCTTTCCCGACGAAAAACACCCGAACTCCCAGTAATCGCCCCACAGACCACCGGTTTCCCGCGCGGTCGACCGGCGCGCCCGAGGAGCGAAGTACCGGCTCAGGCCGTGAGGTTGGTGCGTGGGCTCACTGGGTGGTGGTCACTGGGTCTGGCGCCAGATGTCGTTGACGACGCGCTGGACGGCCGGCACCTCGTCCGGGATGGCGGTACCGGCGACTCCGACCAACCACCAGCGCCCGCCGCTGGCGAACGCGTGCGACAGCGTCAGCGTGTACGGCGAACCGCTCTGCTGTCTGAACCAGGTCCGGGCGTCCTTCACCGTCGTCGGGACCGGAGCCTTGAACGCCTTCGTCCACTCAGCGTCGAACGCCGCCCGTTCCGCGAGGCACTTGCTCAGGCTCTCGCACGGATGAAGGGCGATCCGTACGGTCAAGATTGGCTGCCCCTGGGAGTTCAGCGCCTGCGCCCGCCGGTAGATCATCGAGGCGGACTCGGAGTCGGCGTTCTGATTCCCCTCCGGCGGCCGCGGGAACCCGAAGGCGAACGGCAACCCGAGATAGTCGACAACCTGCACGTCGGCCTTAGGTGCGTAGGTCGCGCCAACGAGTCCCGCGAAAGCACTCGGAGGCGTGTACGCGGCGGTCTTGATCTTCAAGATCGGCGGCAGCAACACGGACGCCGGCAACGGACCCGGACTCACCAGCGCAGGCGGCGCCCCCGCAACCGACTCGTCATCCTTCACGGCCGCCCCAACCGCAACCCCCACCGCATACAACGCACTAAAAACCACCAACACCCCAACCACCACCCCGACATACACCCACCTCGACGGCTTCCTTCTGCCACCCACCCCCACCGCCGCACCAGCCAGACCTCCGGAGTCGCCCCCCACATCTCCCAGTCCGGCCGCATCTCCCGACCCCGCCGCGTCGTCGCGGCCCGGCGCCCCTGCGTTCCACCCTGGTGCCTCACCCTCCAGTCCCAGTTCTCCGGACTCCGGCCCCAGCCCCGCGCCCCGGCGTACCGGCTCCTGTGCTGGCTGGTGGTCGGCGGGCGCGGCGCCGTACTGGGAGAGGTGGTTGCGGACGGCATCGAGGGCTTGCTCGTCATTGCCGAGCAGTCCGTCCAGGGGATCGATCAGCCGCTCAGCGCCGGACCGACCAGGCACCAACTGAGTGATCGCATACGGCCGCTCCACACTGAAGTTCGCCGCCCACAGCGGCGTTTCCAACTGCCCGGGCTCAAGCGCCGCACTCCGGCTCGCCCGCCCGAGTCGCTCCCGTACTGCGGGATCCGCTGCCCCCGCCTCGCTCAGTACCAGCGCGACGATCTCCATCCCGGTGAACGACCGCCCGCGCCAGATTTCTGCCAGCGAGTGCTCCAGCAGTAGGTGCTCGAGCCGATACCCGGGCAGCGCCGGCGCGCCACTCACTTCGACTCCCAGATCGCACGATCCGCCAGCACCAGCACGGCCTGTTCTGCCTTCTCCCGCTCGACCGGGTACGCCTTGTAGTCCACCTGTACGACGATGTCCGCGCGCTGCACGAGCACCGAGATCAGCCAGTCCTGTCCACCGGCCTGCCCGGTCACGTGGCTCCTGGTCGGATAGGGCCGGTCCTCCACGTCGTCCCACGGCTTCCGCTCGAACGCCTGTTTGGCCGCGACTTCCGGCGGGATCGGAGGTTGACCCGCGCCCGGCGCCTTACCAGCCTGCGGGGTGATGGTCACGTCGACCGTGGCAGCGGTATAGGCGGGCTGCGTGGATTCGTCGACCTTGGCTTGGCAGTGCACGTCGTTCGCGCCAGTCTGCGTGAACGGCACCGGTGTGGTTGCTGCAGGCAAGAGAATGGAGATGTCGCCGAGCCGCGAACACAGATCCGCCGGCAACTTGCGCGCGGGAGCAATGTCCTTCGCCCGGACCGGTTCCCCGGCCGCGAAGCCGATCCCCAGCCCGGCGACCGCGGCGATCCCGCTCGCGATCGCAGTACCCCGCACCAGTCGACTCGCCATGCCCGCGACCCTAGCCACGCGCAGGTTCTCCACTACCGCTCAACCCCCAGGCCCCAGACACGCCCCCTTAGACGCCACCCCACCCACCCCGGTTCCAGCAAGTGGAAGGTGATTCAAGCAGCCGGGCGCATGGGTTTGGTTGGTCCGATGAGGAGGTGGCCAGGCAGTGCACACGGCGTGGAGCCGCGCCGACAGCGGGCGCGTAGTGCCGGTGTGATGGTTAGCTGAGGAGGGTCTTTACTGAGCCGCCGGATTCGCTGAGTTTGGTGCCGAGGCCCGACAGTGCCTCGCCGACCGAGGCGAGGATGCCTGAGAGGTCCTGGAGGTTGCCGGCCAGGCTCTCGACCTCCGAGGCGACTCCGCCGATCGTGCCGCTGCCGTCGTTCAGCCGCTTGGCCGCCGCGTCGCCGATGCCGGGGATCTTGTCCAGCTCGCCGGCCAGTCCCGACAGCATCGCTGCAGCGTCCTTCAGCTTGTCCTTCGCCGCGTGCATCGTGTCCGCACTGCCGCTGAGCGCCCGCCGCGCCCCACTCTCGCCGTCCTCGCCGACCAACGCCGTAGCAGCCTTCGCCGCCTGCTCACCCGCCTCCGCGAGCCCACCGCCGATCGTCTTCATCAGCTCCGGCAACCGCCCGATGAACCCGAGCGCATCGTCCGGCAGGTCCCGCACCAGCTTCAGCACCTTCTCGAAGTCGTCCGAGTTCTCCATCACGAACCCGACCGCCTTCTTCACATCCCCCAGATCCCGCCCACCCAGCAAATCCTCGATACCCATGCCCGGATGCTATTGCCCACTCACCCCATCCGCCCCCGCTTCACCCCCACCCACCCCCGGCGCGTCGCCCCGCGCCCGGCCCCTCCAGCCCCCTCCAACCCCGATTAGCGCCTCCCGCCCCGCCGCGTGTATCGTTACTCGACGTTGTCCGGCGCTCGTAGCTCAACGGATAGAGCATCTGACTACGGATCAGAAGGTTGGGGGTTCGAATCCCTCCGAGCGCGCCAGCAAAAGCCCAGTCATTCAGGTGGATGACCTGGGCTTTTGTCATTCCGGGGACCTGTGGTTCATCCCCACGCACCCCACTCCGCGGCCTCCTCCGTCGCCCGCTCCGCAGGCCGCTCCCACCCACCCGGAGGCACGTGCTGCGCCCGCTTGTCCAAGGCCTCGTGGACCTTGCTCCGGGGCATGCTGCCACTCGCTCAGACATGCAGCAAAGGAATCGCGCTCAACGCCTCGTCTCGTACCTGGTCAGGACCACGCCGCCGGGAAACGCCCGCGTCTCCACCAGGTTCAGGTTCACCCAGCTGTCCAGCGCGGTGAAGAACGGTGTGCCGTTGCCCACCAGCACCGGATGGGTGACGATCTCGTACTCGTCGACCAGCCCGGCCCGCATGGCCGCCCCAGCGAGCGTGGCGCCACCGACCCTCATCGGCTCGCCGTCGTCGGCCTTGAGTCGGGTGATCTCCGCTACAGCGTCGCCGGTGACCAGGCGGGTGTTCCAGTCGACCTTGTCGATCGTCGAGGAGAACACCACCTTCGGCGTGTCCCGCCAGTTCCGCGCGAACTCGATCTGCGCCGGGGTGGCGTCGGGCTGCTGGTCGCCGGTCGGCCAGTGGGAACTCATCGCCTCCCACAGCTTGCGCCCGTACATCAACAGCCCGATCGCCAACTCCTGGTCGAGCCACCACTGAAACAGCTCGTCGCTCGGCCTGCCCCAGCCGATGTCGTCGCCGGGCGCGGCGATGTAGCCGTCCAGGGTCAGGTTCATGCCGTAGATCAGTTTCCGCATGGCGCCACGCCTTTCTGTCGAAGGGGTCGCATCTCATCACTCCTTGTCCGGCGGCCGCGCCCGGGCCGCCGCCCACCACTACGAACGCCCCACCTCGGATCCGACAGCCGGCGCAGAAATTCTCACCAAACAGTCGGTCTCGGGAGTCTAGATCGGCTCGGCGCAGGAAACTGATCAATGCGCGATCCGAGTTCGGCGGTAGTCATTCGTGCTCGGTGCGCGCAGCGGCGCCCACTCGGCCGACCAGGGCAACCCGCCTAATCTCAACCCCGCCCGCGCACAGCAAGCAGCGCACCCACTCCACACGCGAACAGACTGCTCAGCCCGGTAGATGCCGTGCAATTAACGTGCAATTGGATGAGGTCAACGACGGTTACTCGGCGGGCCGAGACAGACCACCGATCGTGCTCGGGCGGGCCGGCTCCTGGTCCTCGCTCAATGCTTCCAAGCCGGTTATGCGGCAGCTTGCCGGCTGACCCCAGTCTGACCCCAACAGGTCCACACGAACCGCCATCGGGACAACCTCGGAGCCCATGCTTCACCCTGCGCCAGGAGCTAACCGTCTGTTGCTCGCTCCTACGGATCAGAAGGTTGGGGGTTGAGCAGGTGTTGTCGTAGGTCGGTCGTACTGTCGGCGCATGGTATTTACGTCGCCTGTGGAGCGGGCCGTGCCGAATCGTCTGGCTCACGAGCGCGAGGCGCTGACACAGCAGCTCGACTTCCACCGCGCCACCCTGCTTCGCAAGCTGGAAGGGCTCGATGGCGAGCAGCTGCGCCGGCCGATGACGGCGTCTGGACTCAGCCTGCTGGGGCTGGTGAAACACCTGGCCGAGACGGAGCATGGCTGGTTCCTCAGGATCTACGGAGGGTTGCCCGAGCCAGATCTGTTCTCGACTGACGGTGACCCAGATGCGGACTTTCGCGTCGGTCCCGATGAGACGGCCGACGCGCTGGTCGGGCAATACCTACTGACCTGCGAGCGGGCCCGGGCCGTCGTGGCCGCCGGCGGGCTCGACGACGTGGTCAGGACGCCGTCGGGAGCGGAGGCCAACCTGCGGGCGATCCTGGTCCACATGGTCCAGGAAACCGCGCGGCACAATGGTCACGCCGACATCATCCGAGAGGCGATCGACGGCACAACAGGCCATTGAAGCCCGTCTCACAACTGGGTCAGAGCGGCTCGTTGATCGCGACGATGTGGAGTGTGGCCGCCGAGTACGTCACCGCCGGCGACAACTACACCTGGATCTGCCAGCCCCACCGACCTTCGAAACACGGCGTAGGTGTCTGACCGCTCCACGGATGTGAATTCGCTCAGTGGTTGCTCTGTACCGCTTGGGCTGCCTTCTCGATCTTCGCCCGATGCGTGGCCCAGTCGGCGTCGTCGTGCTCGGACGACGGGGTTGAGTCTGACCCGAGAGCTCCGTCGAGCTGCTCGCGGAGGATGTCGGCGTGACCGAGATGCCGATTCGTCTCGGTCAACACGTGAACCATGACGTTGAACAGCTTCACGTCAGGCTGCGGCCACCACGGCACACGCCCTGGCGCGTCGACCGGCAATGAGTCAATGGTCGCGTCCGCGTGCTGACACGCTCGGTTATACCCGTCGATGATGTCGGCGCGTGACTCATCTTCGGTGACCCACAGGTAGTCGCGGTTCTGGAACCCTGGATCGTCGAAGCTCGGGATCGGTTCCGGATAGGGACGATCGAAGATCACTCCGAAGTATCGAGCTTCCGACAAGGTCAGGTGCTTCACCAGGCCGAGCAGAGATTGGTCCCGGTCCTGGTGAGCGGACGGCGCACGTCATATTCGGACAGCTCGTCTAGCTTGCCCAGCAGAGATGCGCGCCCCCACCGCAGACCGTCGTGGAGGTACTCCTTGGCGAACTCATCGATCATGCAAAGAGGATTACATCCATCCAGATGGCAGAGAAGCCAACCCGCAGCGGCTTGCTAACGGGGTTGGGGTTCGAATCCCTCCGAGTGCGCCAGCAAAAGCTCAGTCATTCAGGTGGACGACCTGGGCTTCTGTCGTCCCCGGGACACGCCAGAAGGACGGCCTCGTGGGATCCGGCTCGCTGTCGAGCACAGCGTCAACCGGACGGCGTGGCCGAGGGCCATTCGCCGAACCACTGCTCGGCGCCGTACTTCTCGAAGCGCTCCACCTCGGTGAACCCCAGCTTTGCCGCGAGGCGCATCGAGCGGTCGTTGGCGGTCTGGGTGCAGAGCACCACCGGCTCGTCGGGAAGCGCGCCGGCGAACCAGTCGAGTGCGGCTGCGCACGCCTCGCCGGCGTACCCGAATCCCCACGCCTCCGGAAGGAACATGTAGCCGAGCGAGACCTCCGGATCGACGTGATCCGGATGCTCTGAGTCGCGCCGATCGAGGGTGACCATGCCGATCATCGCTTCGTCGAGATCGATCGCGAAAAGGCCCGGGCGCCGCGTCGGTGCCTCAGGCAGCGTGCCCTCGAGCTCGTCACGCGGTCGAGGGCCACCGATGTAGGTGCCTACCTCCGGCGAGGCGAACAACTCGATCAGTGCCGCACGATCGCGGGGCTCTGGCTCACGGAGTACGAGTCGCTCGGTCCTGATCGGGGCAGGTGGCCAGGCGACGGGTCCAAGCTCATGCATGGCGGGCAAGGTACCAATGGATCGGCTCTCGCCTACGGCGTTCTTAGAGGAATACGTGGGCGATTTCGAGCCACTTCTGTGCCGCAGGCGGTCGACTATCGCTGGTCGAGGAGGCTGGTCAGTAGGGTCCTGGCCTCAGTGCCGTAGCTGGCCGCGTCGGCGAGGTGGCCGAAGACTCGTTCGTAGGCGCCGATTTCGTCTGCCTGGGTGACGTTGAGGACGGCGGTGAAGAGTTCGACCAAGGCGAGGGTGTTGTCGTACAGGTAGAAGCCGTGGATCGGGGCGACGGCCAACTGGGTGGCGAAGGGGATGACGCCTACCCGGATGGTTGGCAGCGTGGTCATCGAGACGAGGTGGCCGAGTTGGCCGGCCATCACGTCGGGTGGGCAGAGCTGGTAGCGGAGTACCGCCTCGGTCATGACGAAGTGGAACTTCTGCTCGCCGCGGTGGAGGATCTGCTGCCGTTTCATTCGTGCAGCGATTGCCTCATCGACCTCGGTCTCGTACTTCGGCGCTCCGCGTTCGTTGTCGCCTGGATCCCCTTCGGCGAACCGGAAGCGGGCGTATTCGGCTGTCTGCAGCAGGCCTGGCACGAAGCAGGGCTCGAAGTTCCGGGTGAGCTTGGTCTTGGCTTCGATTTCTCCGATCGACCGCTGCCGAGCCGGTAGCCCGTTACGGTACATCCGCCGGTGCTCGACGTACTGCTGCTCGAGGGAACGCAGCGACGCTACGAGCTCGCCAACCAGCGCCTCGCGATCGCAGAAGTGCGCCCACAGCTCCAGGTCAGCGTCGGACGGAGTCTGTCTGCCGGCCTCGATCTTGGACACCTTAGAGGGCACCCAGCCGGTCGCCTTCGCCAAGTCGCGCCCAGTGAGGTGGGCGTCCAGCCTCATCTCCCGGAGGCGGTTGCCGAGCGCCTCGCGCGCTCGCTGGAAACTGGACACCCACACTCGCCTACTTGGTGATGTTCTGCTTGCTGAGGAACCCGTCGTCGTACTGGCCGAGGTAGTCCGCTCTTGGCAGTGCGTAATGCCGAGCGACGTCGCGGTAGTGCGCGTGCTCGACAACGACCGTGGGGTCGCTGATCACATCGGCTCCGAGTAGGACATCACGCTCATCGTGGCGAAGGATGCACATCTTGTGCGAGTCGAGCAGCCAGTAGTCGTAGTCCGGCAGCCCGAGTTCTGTTGCCTGTCCACGCGACAAGTACCGGATATCCTCTCCGGCGGCGACGTTGAGCCGGGACAGATTCAGCCCGAACCGCGTGTAGTCCGACCACGGCTCCGACACAACCCGGACCCGCTCGACCTGCTGACCTTCCAGCGTCCGCCGAAGGATGAGGCCCATCCAGTCTTCCATCCACGAGTCATCCGCCGGCTCCCGCGCGAGGAACCGGCGTACATGCTCGGCCTCACCCCGGTCGGCATAGCTGTCCCGCACCTCGAGCCGGTACGCCGTGTGCTGGTAACTACGAGCGAACTGGACGAACTCCGGACCCACCTTGACGAAGGTCGATTCACTCACGCCTTCGTACCGTTGTGGTGGGCAACGATCAGATCCGCGAGTCCCTTCGTGATGATCACCGCGTCTTCACCCTCCGGGAAGTTGACCAACTGGGCTCGAGCATCAGCACTGGTCAGCGCGTACCCCTGAACGATGTAGCGGCCATCCTCGGTCGCATAGAACGACGGACAACCATCCTTGCCAGAGTTCGGATCGGTAGCGAGGTGTTTGAGGTGCTTCGGCTGGTCCATAGGGATCTCCCTGCGCAACTGAAATGAATGGGGTTGCTCTTCAAGACTCCCGGCTCGCCGAGAAACAGTCAACGTCCATCGGAGAAATCTGGAGCAACTTTCTTCCACGCTAGGTAGCGACTCCCTAACGTCGTGCTCAACCCAGCCGCTCTACTTCATCAGCGGAGAGACGATTGAGCAGCCACGCAGATGTCCTTAACCAGGTGTGGAAGCAGCACCCGATCGACCAGGTCCGTTGGAGTGACCAGAGCAAGCGGTCATGACCACTGTCACCAATCCGTTTGCGGTCGCCTACATCGGGGCGCACGTACTCACGGCGGACTCTGAGTTGCCCGCCTTGAAGACAGCCATCGTCGAGTTCGCAGTCGCCCGCGGCTTCATCCTCTTCATGACCTACGTGGAGGATTCGCACACCGTGCTCGCCGCGTTCGGAGAGATGGTCTCGGACGTCTGGAGAGACAACGTGAGGACAGTCATCATGCCGAGCGTCGTTCACCTCGCCGCCCTCGGCAATCCGGTGGAGATGAAGGCACACCTAGAACACCACATCGGCGGAAAGGTCCTGTTCATCAATCCCGCCACCTAAGCGGCGGAGCGAGCGTGCTGGCCCCTGCGCCCGCGTTCGCTCCGTCATCCAACTGAATGACTCTCCTTACCGGCTGGGCGTTCGATCTGCCCGGCTGGGCGTTCGATCTGCCCGGCTGGCGCGAGTCTGCCCGATGGCAACGCGTTGAGATCTAGCCCAGCTCCAACTCGCCGACCGTCTGGCCCCCGCTCAACTCTCCTGTTGCTTGGAAGCCGA
>Ga0193717_1001262_pt1 | contig 15640 bp, 14 predicted proteins | sample U2c2metaG_FD_145900 | JGI IMG/M metagenome (GOLD analysis project Ga0193717, IMG submission 145900) | Soil microbial communities from a riparian zone of the East river system, Colorado, United States - U2c2 | ecosystem: Environmental > Terrestrial > Soil > Riparian zone | place: USA: East River... | reverse complement strand
GCTTCGAGTTTACTTAAATCGGCAGCTGTAATATATTCCTCCAGTTTCTCTATACTCATTATTTACATTTGAATAATTCGCATCTGTATGGGCAATGCGTTTAACAAAAACCCGTTTTACGGATACGGTATTTGATGGTTACCAATAATACTAAAAAATTAAAAATACACCTAAATATTTGTTTAATCTGCTAACTTTATATTTCATCAATTTATGCTTTTTTTATAGTTGATGAGCGTACATAAAATTTTATATGTTGTTTTTGCAAAGTTTACTTAGGTGAAATTTTATGTAAGTTTGCATTTAAAAGGATGTTACATCAGCGATGCCGGTAAAAGGAAATCAGTTTAAATCAAATAGTTTTAAGGACGAAAATCAGCCCCGGCAAACGGGTAAAGCTGATAAGGACCGTATTGGAAGGCAGAGGCTCCCAACAATGCCCAGATTTAATCTGGAGAATGGCAGGGCTATAAAAATAGCAGGCTTGCTCTCGCTTTTAATGTCCATCTTTTTCCTCATAGCCTTTACCTCATACCTGTTTACCTGGCAGGAAGACCAGAGCTATATAGCTACTACTAATGGTGGCTGGCACAACCTGGCAACCGGTAAAACGGTTCAGGAAATTGCCGATAATGGCGGCAACCCGCAGATTGCCCAGAACTGGTTGGGCAAATTTGGGGCATTGCTCAGCAACCAGTTTATTTATGAGTGGTTTGGGATAGCATCGTTCCTGTTTGTTTTTATATTTTTTGTAGTAGGTTATCGCCTGCTGTTTAAAGTAAAGTTGTTTTCTATACCTAAGACGCTTGCTTATTCGCTTTTTTGCATTGTATTTATATCCGTTACCATAGCTTATTTTCACGCCTTTATTATTGACTATCCGCATTACCTGGAGGGTGGTTTTGGCTTTTGGAGTAACCGCCTGCTTGATGCGCAGATAGGCCCGGCCGGTACGGGTGGTTTACTGGTATTTGCTGCCCTTACCGTTTTGGTAATTGCCTATAATATTGATTTTAAACTTCCGGCACGTAAAAAAAGAAGCGTTGCAGAAATGGCCATGGATGATATCGTGCCCGAACCTGTTGACCTGCTTGATGAAGAACCATCTATCCCCGTTGAATGGCCCCGCGGTAACCGGGTTAAAGACAACCTGTCCAACCAGGAAAATATGGTAAGGCCGGAGCCGCTTAAACAACAACCTTTTGTGCAAAATCCGGTTTATCATGAGCCCGTGGTATTAACACCCAATGCATCCCACGAGCCTGAGGAAGAAACAGAGATACCGCTCACCATTGATGTGAACAGACCGTTGCCTGAGCTGAGTGTTGAAAAAAGCGATGACGATAAGGCGAAGAGCCTGGTAAGTCAGTTTGGTATTTATGACCATAGGCTCGACCTGGCCTCATACAAGTTCCCGCATCTTGACCTGCTGGAGAACCATGGATCAAACAAGATCTCCGTTAATTCAGAAGAGCTGGAAGCCAACAAGAATAAAATTGTTGAAACGCTGAACCATTATAATATCGAGATAGATAAGATCAAGGCCACCATTGGGCCAACGGTTACACTTTACGAGATCATCCCGGCACCGGGTGTGCGGATCTCCAAGATCAAAAATCTGGAGGATGATATCGCGCTGAGTTTGGCTGCTTTGGGTATCCGTATCATTGCGCCTATGCCGGGCAAGGGCACCATCGGTATTGAGGTACCTAATCAGAACCCCGAAATGGTTTCGATGCGATCTATCCTGTCAACCGAAAAATTCCAGAACACCACCATGGATCTGCCCATCGCCCTGGGTAAAACCATATCGAACGAGGTATTTATTGCCGATTTGGCCAAGATGCCCCACTTATTGGTTGCGGGTGCTACCGGTCAGGGTAAGTCGGTTGGTATTAATGCCATTTTGGTTTCGCTGCTGTTTAAAAAACACCCTGCCGAACTAAAGTTTGTTCTGGTAGATCCTAAAAAGGTGGAGCTTACGCTTTTCCGCAAGATTGAAAGGCACTTTTTGGCCAAACTGCCAGATGAGGCCGACGCCATTATTACTGACACCAAAAAAGTGGTGAACACCCTCAACTCCTTGTGTATTGAGATGGACCAGCGTTATGACCTGCTGAAGGACGCTCAGGTACGTAACCTGAAAGAGTATAACGCCAAATTTGTTAACCGTAAAATAAGCGATCCTGAGAAACACCGCTACCTGCCATTCATTGTATTGGTGATAGATGAATTTGCCGATTTAATGATGACTGCCGGTAAAGAGGTGGAAATGCCAATAGCCCGCATTGCCCAGCTGGCCCGTGCGGTGGGTATCCATCTGGTTATCGCCACGCAAAGGCCATCGGTTAATATCATTACAGGTACTATAAAAGCCAACTTCCCGTCAAGACTGGCGTTCAGGGTATTGTCAAAGATCGACTCCCGTACCATACTGGATGCCGGCGGTGCCGATCAGTTGATTGGTCGCGGGGATATGCTGTTTTCGACCGGCAGCGACTTGATACGCCTGCAATGCGCGTTTGTGGATACCCCTGAGGTTGAAGCTATATCGAACTTTATTGGCGAACAACGTGGCTACCCTACCGCTATGCTCCTGCCGGAATACGTTGGTGAGGGCGAAACCAGCAGCGCCAAAGAATATGATCCCGACGACCGTGACCCGATGTTTGAAGAGGCTGCCCGTTTAATTGTAATGCATCAGCAGGGCTCTACCTCGCTCATCCAGCGTAAAATGAAACTGGGCTACAACCGTGCCGGCCGTATCATTGACCAGCTGGAAGCGGCCGGTATTGTGGGCGCCTTTGAAGGCAGTAAGGCCCGCGATGTGCTTTATCCCGATGAATACAGCCTGGAAAGATACCTGGAAACACTCCAAAAACCCAAAGATTAAACCTATTGTTATTTATTTGCTCTAAACCAATAACTGTCAACAATTATAACCGTTGATGAAAAAACTACTAATGAAAAAGATATTTTTATATACTGTTTTAGCGATAAGCACCTGCAGCACCGCTTTCGCTCAAAAAGATACACAGGCCAAAGCTATATTGAACCAGGTAAGCCAGAAATACAAATCGTACGATGCGATAAAAACAGATTTTACTTTTACTTTGGATAACCAACAAGCCGGTGTTAAAGAAACCCAAAGTGGCACTTTAATTTCCAAAGCCAAAGCGGGTAAATATAAAGTTACCCTTTATACTTCAGCAGCGACTAAAGATGTAGATAAGGAGATCATCAGTGATGGTAAAAGCCAGTGGACTTATCTTAAAAAAGATAAAGAAGTACAGGTAGGCGACGCTCCTAAAGGCGGCGATGGTATTAACAACCCCGCTCAAATTTTCACCATTTATGAACATGGTTACAAGTACCTTTATACCGGTGATCAAAAAATAGCCGGCAAAGTATACCAGGCCATTGACCTTACTCCCGAAAATGACAAACAAAATATTTTTAAAGTACGCCTGCTGATCGATAAAGTAAAAAAACAGATCTACAGCGCCATACTTTTTGATAAAAACGGCAATAAATACAACTATACCGTAAGCAGTTTTACCCCAAACGCACAGGTAGCCGATAACGTATTTGCCTGGGATGCCAAAGCACATCCCGGCGTAGAGCTGGTTGACCTACGATAGGATTAGGTTTTACGTTTTTATCTGATTTATTCTACCGACAAATATCTCCCTGCAGATCATGCGCTTGATACTGCACTGGATATGATCCGGAATTAATAATATTGGTTTCTACTAAAAAGGCTGGCATTATTTATTATTGGAAAACACTATTTTGCTTCAGGCTTTGAACTATCTGGTTTAGGTGCTCTTTTATCAGGCATGGGGCCGCGTTTATAAATGATGAGGCCATTCAGAAAATTACGAAGGATCTGATCGCCGCAGGGTTTAAAGTTGGGATGGTCGTCAGCGCGGAATATGGCGCCCAGTTCGGTTTTAGTGATCCTGAAATTTGCCAGTTCTAAAACCTTTATAATATCATCATCGGTAAACTTCATAGCTACCCTAAGCTTCTTCATGATATCATTATTGCTCATGCCGTTCTTATTTAATTATCTTGAAATATCTATTTTAATTTTTTTGTTTTTGATCTTTTCACTTTTTATCAGCTGCACAGCGCGTTCAATGCGGTTACGCTTTACAGCCGCGTATGAGGAATGATCCAACACCTCAATCAGGCCGACATCTTCTTTAACAAGTTCGCCTTTTTTAAGCAGCAGGCCCACAATATCAATTTTATTCACCTTATCCTTTTTACCGGCGGCTATATATAGCGTGGCCCAGGGCGATAGTTGCGGGATCACCGGATTTTCAGGCAGCTCCTCAATCTCTGGCATCTCCCTCAAATAAACCGGCTTTTCATCAGGCGACAAGATAAGATATGAAGTACCTTTAGCGTGCATCCGGGCGGTGCGACCGTTACGGTGCAGGTAAGCTTCTTCGTTATGCGGCAACTGGTAGTGTACCACATGCTCAATCTCCGGTATATCCAACCCGCGCGACGCCAGGTCAGTAGTGATCAATAAGCGGTGGCTTCCATTCCTGAATTTCAGTAATGCCCGCTCCCGGTCATCCTGCTCCATGCCTCCATGAAATATATCGTGTGGCAATCCACGATCATACAACAAATCACTAATACGCTCCACTGCTTCACGGTGATTGCAGAAAACAAGTGTAGCCTCATCCCCTATTTTACAGATCAGTGCAAACAGTGCGTCGAGTTTATCAGCAGCTTCGGCTATTACGGCCTTTTGCTTAATATCGGGCGCTGATGCGGCATTGGTCAAATAATCCAGTTCGATAGGTTTGGTTATGCCGGTAAAATCAGGGATCTCCTGCATTTTGGTGGCCGATGTAAGCATACGCTTTTTAATGGCCGGCATTTGCTTAATAATGTAAGCCATATCCTCCTGAAAACCAAATTCAAGGGCCTTATCAAACTCGTCCAGTATCATTGTATGGATGGTATCAGTACTAAAGCTATTACGACGTAAATGATGGGCTATGCGGCCCGGGGTGCCAATTAAAACGGCCGGCGGCTGCGACAGGTTATTCCGCTCAATTTTTACCGGGTGACCACCATAACAGCAATTCACCTTAAAACCGGTACCCATAGTTCTGAAAACCTGCTCTATCTGCAAAGCCAGCTCACGCGATGGCACCATGATGAGCGCCTGTACCGTTGGAATATTGGGATCGAGCAGCCCAAGTAATGGCAATAAAAATCCAAGCGTTTTACCCGAACCTGTTGGTGAAAGCAGTATTACATCGCTTTTTTTAGCCGCGGTGATCGCAGCTTGCTGCATTTCGTTAAGGGCATTTATTTTGAGGTTCAGGAGCGCTTGCTTTATCATTATCAGTATTGGAATGTGCGCAAAGATAAGGTAAATAAAGCGGGGCTTTAAATTTTGTCATGCTGAACGCAATGAAGCATCTATTATAAAACATACATAGTTCACCAATTAGATCCCTCGCTGCCGCTCAGGATGACAAAATAGCGGGTTTAATCAACCCTTATGATCCTCCAGTTCGTGTTGAGTTTTATCCTGTATATATTTGGCTATTTCGGCTGCCTGCTTATGTGTAAGATCGCCGAAACCTGTATATTCCCATTCACGCATATCATCGTCAAAAACAATATCTCCCAAATCTACCGCACCCTCACTTAGTTTAAACACACCTGTTATATATAAAGCACCACCGGGTATGGCTTGGTTTACCGGCTTAATGGTAATAGAACGTTGACCATCAGCGGTATATAAATTATAATCTACCGGCTTATTCATGTCTTCAAGTATTTGTTCCTTACAATACAACCAAATACTGTTTTTGTTTAATTTATTACACTAAAAACTAAGCACTTACCAGTTCATTATTTGCATTACACGCATATATTCAGGCTGTAAACCGGCATCAATATGAACACTGTTACCAGTTACCGGATGAGTAAATGACAGTTGGGACGCGTGCAGTAGCATGGTTTCCATTTCCCAGGTTTCTTTAAACAGTTTGTTCTGTTTGTTGCAGCCATGGGTACGGTCGCCAATAATGGGGTGAAATATATGGCTGAAATGTTTACGCAGCTGGTGCATACGGCCGGTTGCAGGTACGGCCTCTACCAGCGAATACCGGGATGTGGTATGACTCCCAAAAGCAATATCAAGCTCGGCCCGTTTTAAGGTGGTGTATTGAGTAAAGGCATCTTGCAGGGTACCGTTTTCCTTGCGCAGGGGATAATCAATATCTTCCTGATCAGGTGTGTATCCCCGTACTATGGCCAGGTATTTTTTATGTACCTTATTTTCCATGAACTGTTGCTGCATGGCTATCTCAGTTTGTTTATCAAGCGCAAACAGCAATATACCACCGGTTTTACGATCGATACGGTGCACCGGGTTCACTTTTTGGCCAATCTGGTCGCGTAGCAGCTGCAATGCGAATTCAGCGGCATCTGCGGCTATTGGTGACCGGTGTACCAGCAGCCCGTGGGGTTTATTGATGGCGATGAGGTGTTCATCGCGGTAAATGATCTCTAACATGCAGCACTATTCCAAAACGCGAAGTTACAACCCTTTGTAACAATTTTATTTTATAAAGTATGGTTGACTAAAAAAAATATTTTAAATAGTGTGCTTTTTATATCTTTAGTAAATCAGTAAATCTTTTTAAAAAAATGGCCACAACAAGCACATCCGCAGGCAATACAGCGCCTGATGATATTAACACCGCGCCAACGCGCTTATTTTCATTAGATGCCCTGCGTGGGTTTGATATGTTTTGGATAATGGGGGGCGAAGAGATTTTTCACACGCTGGCAAAAGCTACCGGTTCGCCGTTCTGGGGTTCCATAGCTAACCAGTTTACCCACCCCGACTGGAATGGTTTTCACCTTTACGATTTAATATTTCCGTTGTTCCTTTTCATGGCCGGTGTATCAACGCCATTTTCGGTTGGCCGCGAACTGGAGAAAGGCAAAAATCGCCAGCAACTAACCATAAGAGTTATAAAAAGGGCTGCCATACTGATACTACTTGGCCTGGTGGTGAATAATGGTTTAAAGATTATGCCTATCTCCGAAATACGTTTTGCCAGTGTGCTGGGCCGTATCGGGATAGCCTACATGTTTGCCAATATCATTTACCTATACAGTAAAGAGCGCATGCAGATGGTATGGTTTGCGTTTTTTATTATTGGCTACTGGCTGTTATTAAAGTTTACATCGGCGCCTGGTTTTCCGCATGGCGACCTCACTATGCAAGGTAACTTTGCCTCCTATATGGACCGCATGATTTTACCGGGCAGGCTATACTTGGGTATCCATGACCCTGAAGGATTGTTCTCTACCATCCCAGCCATTAGTACCGGTTTACTGGGTATATTAACCGGGCAGTTGTTAAAAAAGACGGGGATAAGGCAAATCCGCAAGGTGACTATCATGGCTGTTACCGGTGTGATATTCCTGATCATAGCACAAATATGGAACCTTGATTTCCCGATCAATAAAAACCTCTGGAGCAGCTCGTTCGTAATGCAGGTAGGTGGGATAAGCCTGTTGTTGATGGCGTTGTTTTATTATATTATTGATGTGCTGGGCTACAAAAAATGGGCGTTTTTCTTCAAGGTTATTGGTATGAACTCCATACTGATCTATGTATCAGGTCATTTTATTAAATGGCAATATACCGCCAACGGCTTTTTCGGCTGGATAGGCCAGCTGGTTGGTGATCCATACAATATTGTAGTAATGGCTGTTTGCTTTATCATGGTAAAATGGCTTTTCCTGTATTACCTGTACCAGAAAAAGACGTTTTTACGTGTGTAAGCGGAGATTTTGTCTGAACGGGGATTGCTAAACAGATTTTTCAGATGACAGGATTATCGTCTAATTAATCATAGTGATCCCTTAATCTGTTTAATCCCGGTTTCTGACAAATTTTACTGCCAGCGTTTTTTGGCCCATTGCTGTTGCTCTTCAGGCGAAAGGAATGTCCATGTCATGATACGGCTCACCTTTTGACCCTGCAACATGTTGATAGTTTGCACCTCGGTTGCACCGGCCTTTTGCAAAGCATTATATAAAACGCGGAGATTTTCTTTTTTAGATACCAATGAACTAAACCATAAACATTGTTTAGCAAACCGGGTGCTTTGGGTGGCCATCAACTTTAAAAAGGAAGCCTCACCGCCGGGATACCATAGCTCGGCGTTTTGGCCGCCAAAATTCAATACAGGTTCTTTATCTGTTTTTAACCCCAGGTTGTTCCACTTGCGGCGGGAGCCTTCGGCAGCTTCTTTAACTGAAGCATGGAATGGCGGATTGCAAATAGTAAGATCAAACACCTCCCCTGGTTTTATAGCGAATATGAAAATATCCGCCCGATGTTTCTGCAGACGCAACTCAATTGCACCCTTCAAATTATCATTTTTGCTGATGATATTTTGCGCAGATTCGATAGCTGCAGGATCAATATCAGTCCCAATAAAACTCCAGCCATATTCCTGGTGACCAATAATAGGGTAAACACAGTTAGCGCCCACTCCAATATCCAATACCAAAACCTGTTTACCTTTAGGGATCACGTTACCGTTAGCCGCAGCCAACAGATCGGCCACGTAATGCACGTAATCGGCCCGGCCGGGAATAGGCGGGCATAAAAAACCGGCAGGTATATCCCAATGACCTATGCCATAATGGTGCTTTAACAAGGCCCTGTTCAGTATTTTTACCGCATCGGGATCAGCAAAATTGATGGTTTGGTTGCCATATTCATTTACAGCAACAAATGGCCTCAATTGTGGTGTGACTTTTAACAGCGCTTTAAAATCATAACCCATACGATGACGGTTACGCGGATGCATGGTTGTTTTAACTTCGGGGTTATTTGGGGCTGATGCTGGCAAGTAATATGGTTTTTAATATAATTATCCTACAATACTGCCCAAATCGGCAGGCGAATAGTTTATTGATTTCAAGGTTTTATTATCAGTAGTTCGATAAACCAGGAACAGGCCGTCAATTTCTTTATAGTGCGACTCCGTTCCGGCCGTATTGCGGTAATGCGCCATAGTTTGGTTAGCCTCTTCAATGGTTTTGCAGGCTTTGCTCATGTTGGAGCGGTGCACTTCATCAAACAGTTCCTTAAACTTTTCGCCCAGGCCAAACTCCAGTACCGCGCCCGATAGTACATATTGCAGATCGCAAAGGGCATCGGCTATTTCAACCAGGTTATTATCATCAACGGCCTGTTGCAGCTCTTTCAGCTCTTCGGCAAGCAATTCAATGCGCAACTGACAGCGTTCTTTTGACGGTATAACCGGAGCAGCTATAATAGGATGTTTAAAGGTACTATGAAATTCAGCTACCTGGTTTAATGAATTTAAATCTTTGATCATGATATTTTACGGCATGTAGTAAGCGTTGCTAAGTTATAAATTAACCTAAAGGCTTTCAAAAAATCATTGATCTTTATAAAATATTTGCCCTTACTATGGTACATATTGCTGTGTTATACTTGTTATACCCCCCTTTGAAATACTTAAAATGAACGGATAAGCATCCCTGCCTTTCATGCTCATCAATTCATTTAAACTGCCATTACGCATGCCTACGGGATTGCTGTTAAAATCAACCAGTTTTATAACTACGGCGGATGAAACGGGTAGTTTACGCAGTTTTTTATTATCGTTAACAATATAATAATCGTTATAAACAAAGTAGGTAAGTTTACCGTTGGCCCCGGTATCAACGGCAGCATCACCGCGTTTTTTAGCAACTTGTACAGCTTTATCGCCCATATAAAACCCTATATAATCTGCAGTGCACATCCATTGCCCGTTTTGCTGCTGTTGCACGTTTTTAATATAGGCAAACTGCCGCAATTTGTTACCTGTATCTGTCATTGCCGGCCGTGCGTGTATGTTAGGAGGTTGCGTACTGGTTTTTCTACCCGGTTTATTTGCGCGCTGGTTTTGATTACAAGATAAAGTAACCATAATAATAAAGAGGATTATTACTAAACAATATGTTTTCATAAATTTAGCTGCAGGCATATACGTAATACACAATTAATATTAAAATGTTGATATTAGAGCCTTAAAAATGAGCAGAATAGATTCGTTTTTTATTAATAATCACTTAACATTAAAACACTTTGTTAACATAAACATAATATTAAAATCACAATTAATTAACCTAACTTTGCCTCGAAAAATAAATTCAAAATACTTCTGAATTTTCCTATCCGCAACATGAAGAACAATAAAAATAAAACCGCAGTTAAAGAAGCCCGTAAAGCCCTTAAAAAGAAATTGAACGACAAACTGTCTGTCCAGATAAAAACTATTGTAAGTGAATTTGAGGCCGATTCAAAAAAGGTAGGTAAAGCTATTGAAAAAGCTTCAAAAAACCTGGCAAAAACACTGGCGGCAAAAATAAACTCAGATGGTGACGTTCCTGCTGTAGCTGTAAAGGTAGCAAAAGATAAAAAGCAAAATGGTCAGTCTGCTGATAAAACAATTGTTGCTCCGGCAGCAAAAACCGCAGCAGACAAAAAACCTGCAGTTGCTCCTTCAAAAACAGTTAAGGCAGCAAGCAAAACACCTGCTAAAAAGCCGGTTGCTTAATAAGCAAAAAACGCCCAAGGCAAAATTTTGTTCTGGCAAAACAGATAAGGGCCTGCAAGGCTTTTATCTGTTTTAAACAGCCGGGCAAAATGTGCGGTATAAGCAAGCGGCTGAATTTACCAGTTGGACTATTAACTATAAACAGTTCCTTTCCTAAACCCGATATCCCATTTACATTTATAACTGGCATTTAGTTTGATATAATCAGCTTTGTTTTTTTATTCTAAACTACCTGATGTTCAAATTTGAGGCCATATACTTAAAGCTCCATAAACACTTACACTATATATACCTGTTGTATGCTATCCCTATGGTTTACCTGGCTGCAACAATTACCCCTCCTTTTCAAAACCCTGATGAACCAAATCACTTTTTAAGGGGCGAACAGATATCCAGATTTGATATTGTCCCGGTTTTTATACGCGATAAAGAAAAGGTATCCACCAGGAGCGATTCCATCTTCACAGACCCCCAAATAATATACCCGGATAAAGGCGGCTTTGCAGCCGATAAAGGTATTTTAGATGCTGCACAGGTATTTTCGCCAATTCAATTTCACCTAAAAGATAAAATATCCTCACGTTTAACAGACAGTGTTGAAAATATTAAATGGGGAACAGGTATTGGTTATAAAAATTTCGGCAATACTGTTATTTATCCTCCGGTTGTTTATGCAATGCCTGCTATGGGTATAGTAGCAGGTAAATTATTCCATTTACCGGTAATAAAAACACTATATCTTTCCCGGATACTTAATGGCATATTTTCCATAACCCTTTGCTTTTTTGCTTTGCTATTGGCCAAACGCAGTAATATCTTAATGTTTATTGTGTTACTTTTTCCAATGACCGTTGCATTATTTGCATCAGTAAGTCAGGATGCCAGTATAATAAGCTGTGCTTTTCTTTTGGTTGCCATTATTGACAATACAGAATTTGGCAATAAAACTTATGCAAAGTGGCAGGTGTATGCCATGATCATTCTCATGAGTATAATTGGTATTGCCAAACCTCCCTATGTACTGCTTACCTTTATCTTTTTGTTTTTAAAACTGGACAGAAAAACAAAAGCGACGGGGATAATTGTTCCCCTGCTCAGCGTACTGACGTGGTTTGTAATTGACCGTGCTAATTTTGCGATAAAATTTGCTCCGCCCGAACTAAGAGTTAATGCACAATTACAGGTTTTACACATCATTCATCATCCTTTTAAATTCATTGGTTTGTTTTTTGAATTTGATAAGCAAGCACTTATTGCCTGTTTACATTCATTTATTGGAATATTAGGCTGGCTCGATCTGCCATTTTCAACCAATTATTATCAGATAGCTTCTATTATCCTTTTTGCAGGCTTTATTATTGGCTTAAGTTCTTCCTGGAAAGATCATATCCAGCTAAAAACCGGTTTATTGATATGCGCTTTTATTACGTTAATAGCTGTTTTAACAGCCCAATATGTTACCTGGACGGCGCTGGAAGCAACCTCCCTGAGCGGTATGCAGGGCAGGTATCTTTTACCTATATTCCCTTTTATTGCATTGGCTGTAAGCAATGTAGTAAAATATGAAAAATTTGACCGCTTAAGAGAGGCCCTTTTCCTGGCAATATTGTTGCTCCCCATATTTACCGCGGTTACTATAATTGAGGGATTAATTAACAGGTATTATCCGGGTTAATTAAATATTCAATATTATTTAAAGCTGTCACTGACAGGCCGCCACCCTTATTTACTTCATACGCAACAACGCAAAAATGTGACTAACCTGTAACGTTTTTTCACAAAAATTAATTTTTTAGTTTAGTGAAACAGCTGTTATGTCACCGAACATACCATGAAAAACTATCCCTAAAATTACTGTTACACAGCTTTTTGCCCCCCGTAGTGGTAATGTAGGGGTTAATTAATATAATGGACCAACTTTACCTTTTAGTTTTGTTAATAAGCCAAAAAAACAAAATAGCCTAACTTAAAATTGCAGACATACAGCATAAACAGCAATCATCATTGCTCCAATTACGATTAATTATGGTTAACGGGGTAAGTGCGATAGCCAATCAAGATATTGATCAGTTATTCTTAAAAAACTTTGTATTTACAGCACACCATGAACTACTTGAATACATGATATAAATGCTATATTAAAGGTTTGATACAGCAGGAGTAAGCTGTGATCATCAATAAATAAAATGAACCATACCTATTCATATTTCACAATTTAAAAACCTTTAAATGCAACAATTACCCAAGCGCCTTTTATCAATTGATGTGTTACGCGCCATTACCATGTTATTAATGATATTTGTTAATGACGCCAGCGGTGTAAAACACATCCCGGCTTGGATTGATCATGCCGAAGGCAATGCCGATGCCATGGGATTTGCCGATACCATATTCCCCGCATTTTTATTTATAGTGGGCCTATCGCTCCCCTTTGCCATAAAAAACAGGATGAGTAAAGGCGATTCGTTCATCTCCATTTTAATTTACATCCTTACCAGGAGCGCCGCGCTGATCATCATGGGATTTTTTCATGTGAATCTGGAAAGCTACAGTACAGCCGCCATGCTTCCCAAGGCGCTTTGGGCCATATTGATCACTATTGGTTTTTTCCTGATATGGCTTGATTATCCCGAAACCCTGAGCAAAGTAAAAAGATACACCCTGATGGGACTTGGCGTTGCCTTACTTATCGCGATGGCTATAATATATAAAGGCGGCGACGCGCTTGACCCAGGATGGATGCACCCTTCATGGTGGGGAATATTAGGTATCATTGGCTGGGCCTATTTAATATGTGCCGTAGTTTACCTGTTAGCCAAAGGAAAGCTGAATGTGCTTGTTCCGGTATTGGTGCTGTTTGTAGCCATAAACATAGCCAGGCATACCGGCATTATCCCTAAAAAAATATGGCTTATAGGCGATGCATCATCCATAACCTTAACTATGGGTGGTATCATGATATCCGAGATATATGCGCACCTGGTTTCGCTTGGTAAAACCCAGCGGATATGGATCATTTTTGGACTTACCGGCATACTTCTTATTGTATTGGGTCTGCTTATACGTCCTTATACGCAGGGTATCTCCAAAATTCGCTCCACCCCTGCCTGGATCTTCATTTGCAGCGGCATAACCGTACTGGCATTTGAGCTCATGATATACCTGGTTGATGTGAGAGGTAAAAGAAACTGGTTCAAAATTATATGGCCGGCGGGCACCAGTACACTTACGTGTTATTTAATGCCTTACTTCCAGGTTTTCCTGCTCATGTTGTTCCATATCAATTATCCTTCTGTTTTCAATTCGGGTATTATTGGCCTGGCACGTTCTATGGCCACAGCGTTTATACTGATAGCGCTAGTTGGGCTAATGGAAAAAAAGAGGATCAGATTAAAAGTTTGATAAATAAACCTATACACCTAAACTTATCCAAATGAGTACTTTTAAATTTTTAAACCGGGTTACCCGGACAAGGGCAATACTTTGCATATTGACATTTATATTACCTGCTTTTACGCTACAGGCGCAAAAGGCAGAAAAAAAACAAAAATATGTGATCATTGGCTACGTTGGTGGTTACAAGGGAGTTGCCGACATGAGCATGGTGAACCCTGAAAAACTAACCCATATTAACTATGCCTTTGTTAATGTAAAAAACAACCGGGCATTTTTAAGCCATGAAAAAACCGACACTACCAACTTCAGAAACTTAGTACTCCTTAAAAAGAGAAATCCGGCACTCAAGATCCTGATATCCATAGGTGGGTGGACCTGGAGCAGAAATTTCTCAGATGCTGTGCTTACTGATACAGCCCGCGAAGCTTTTGCCGCCAGCGCGGTGGCCCTCATTAAAAAATATGATCTTGACGGTATTGATATTGATTGGGAATATCCCGATCTGGCTGGTAACGTGGGTAATATCCATCGTAAGGACGACAAAGAGAACTATACGCTGATGTTTAAATCTCTGCGGCATGACCTGGATATATTGGAAAAACAAACCGATAAAAAATTGTTGCTTACCGCGGCAGTAGGTGGCTTTAAACGTTTTTTAGAGCACACCGAAATGGATAAAGTACAGCAATACCTTGATTATGTAAACCTGATGACCTATGATTACTTTCAGGATGGGGCAGGCATTGCCGTTCATCATACCAACCTGTATGCATCCAGAAAGTATCAAACAGAAAATTATGCCGATAAAGCAGTATCTGATTTTGTAGCTGCCGGTGTACCTGCCAGCAAATTGGTACTGGGTGTGGCTTTCTATGGCAGATCAGTTATGGTTTTGGATATTGCACAAAACGGGCTGGGCATGAAACGGGGTGAAAATGTGCATGTAGGTGGCTATACACTGATAAAAGACAGCCTCACCAACCGTAATGGGTTTAAATATTACCGTGACTACAACGCCGAGGCTCCTTATTTATTCAATGCTGTTACTAAACAGTTCATCTCCTACGACGATGAATGGTCAATAAAAGCAAAGTGCCGCTACCTGGTAAAACATCGCCTGGCTGGGGTTATGTTTTGGGAATATGCCGACGATAAAAAAGAATACCTGTTGAACGAGATTGATGCAAGGTTGAAAACGAAATAGATTTTGAGATCCTTCGCTACGCTTGTAATGACATATTTGAGTATTAAAGAATCCGCATATCTGAAACGGCGAGCCCTCTTGAACACCGTTGAAAACAAATAACGCTGAAAAATCTGCACATCTATTTCCCCTCTCCCAGCCACATTACTGCGTTTTCAAAGAGTTTATTCTGCACATCCGAGGTAAAAATCTGGTCGCCGTGGCCCATGTTGATATATAGCATTTTGTATTTGGTGTTGGTCCATACCACCGGGATATCGCCATCCCTGATGATATCTTTTTTGCCCAGTGGATAATTTGCCGGATCAAGGGTTACCAGCACCTTGATATCCTTGTTTAACCGCGGACTTGGTTTCCACCCGTACCATTCATTTATGGGTGCTATAAAATTAGCCGGTAG
>Ga0193717_1001261_pt1 | contig 15650 bp, 13 predicted proteins | sample U2c2metaG_FD_145900 | JGI IMG/M metagenome (GOLD analysis project Ga0193717, IMG submission 145900) | Soil microbial communities from a riparian zone of the East river system, Colorado, United States - U2c2 | ecosystem: Environmental > Terrestrial > Soil > Riparian zone | place: USA: East River... | reverse complement strand
ATAGGTGAAGCCTACGCGTGGAGCGACGTTGGTGTAGTGCAGCTCGCGGGCGCTGCGGGAGTTTCCATTTTGACCGAGATAGTCGAGCTGCTGGGTCTGGAGGTTGAAGACGGCTCCTTGATTGGTTTTCTCGGTCGATGGGAAGTGGAGGGTCCAGCGTGCGCCGATGTTTAGAGTGAGGCGGTCGGTGGCCTTCCAGTCGTCCTGCAGGAAGTACTCTTCGATGTGGTCGCGGGGACGGATCTTGCTCTCCTGAAGATCGATCTGGAAAGTATCGACCTGACCGAGCAGGAAGCTGGCTATGGAGTTGCCGCTGTTGGTTACGCCCTGCTGGTTGGTGCCAGTGGTCGTGAAGGCGAAGGAGCCGGTGGGGTTCGGCGGAGAGACCGCGTTGAGCTGGTACCAGCGGAAGTCGATGCCTGCTTTGAATGCGTGACGGCCCCTGGTGAAGACTACGGTATCGACGGACTGCCAGACTGCGGTCTGATACTGGGAGAAGGTGCTGGCAGAGGGACCGAGCTGCTGGAAGCCGGTGAAGGTGAAGAGGGGCAACGCGTTGTTGAAGGCGGCATTGGTTGGGATGCCTGGGATTCCTAGTGCAGCCGAGGCTGTGTTGTCGAGATTTGGTCCGAGGATGCTGTTTCCTCGACGGGTGTATCCCAGCCTGAAGTCGTTGACGAGGTGCGGAGAGAAGGTGTGGGTCTCGTTGAGGACCGCCTGCTGGCCGAGCACGCTGGAGAGTCCGACGACGCCACCGGTTCCGAGGACTGCTCCGGTGATGGCTCCGCTGCCATCGGGCAGGGGTGCGACGGGCGACTCAACCTCTTTGTAGTAGGAGTAGCGGCCGAAGGCGTGGTCGCGGGTGCCGAAGGCTCCGTCGATGCGGATGTCGAACTGGTTCTGATGATCAGCGTCGTTGGCCGTGCGGGTGTAGTTGTTGGCGGCCGCATTCAGATTGGTTGGCGTGGGAAAGCGGGCGAGGAGAGCCTTTGCCGCGGGGTCGAGGGAGACGTTGATGACGTTGTTGGGAAACTGCTGACGGACGTTCTTTCCGGCGACGACGGTGGTTGTCTGGGGGTTGTAGATGTTTGATACGCCGGTGAAGATGCCCTGCCGCTCGGCGAGGGTTGGAATGGTGGAGATTCGCGTGACGCCGATGAGTTGCTTGATGCCCTGATAGTCGCCGAAGAAGAAGAGATGGTCGCGGAGGATGGGAGCGCCGAGGGTTGCGCCGTAGAGATTGCGCCGGTACTCGGGCTTGCGGGCGGTGGGTGAGGCGAAGTAGTTGCGGGCGTTCAGGCTCTCGTTACGAAAGAACTCGAAGAGGCTGCCGTGGATTGCGTTGGAGCCGGAGCGGGTGGCTATGTTGACGACACCGCCGTTGAAGCGACCGAACTCCGCCGGGACGTTGTTGGCTTCGATGGTGAACTCGTGAATGTCGTCGAGGATGGGGAAGAAGGCTACCTGGCCCGGTTCGGGCTGCAGGGCGGAGATGCCGTCGTAGAGATATTCGTTTGTCCTGGGTCGTCCACCATTGATGCGCGGGAGGAGGGTGCCGGGAGGCAGTGCGACACCGGGCGCAAGCGTCGAAAGCTGAACGAAGATACGAGTGTTGAGAGGCATGGCTACAACCGTCGGTCCCGCGATATTCGTCTGAATGTTGCTCGTCGCTGCCTGCAGAAGCGGGGCATCGCTATCGACTGTTACGGTCTGCTGATCGCCTCCCACGGTGAGGATGAGATCGGCGCTTACGGTCTGACCTACGATGGCGGTGACTCCGGTGCGGCTGAGGCGCTTGAATCCTGATGCCGTCACGTCCAGGCGATAGGAGCCGGGATTGAGATGCGTGAAGAGATAGTCGCCCGAACTGGAGGAGGTGGTGGTCTGATGGATGTTCGTAGAGGACTGGGTCAGCTCGACCTGAGCATTTGCGACAGCGGCGCCCGATGCATCCAGCACGCGTCCGCGAAGATCGGCTGCGATCTGGGCGTAGGCAGTTGATCCGATGAACGACACCGAAACAACGAGCAACACTGAAAAGATAAAAGCGTAAAAAGCCCTTTGAAGTTTCATGGCAGCCGCTCCTGAAACGCGGAGGGAATCTGTATCCGGCGATTCTCGATGAGTTGTGCGAGCAGGATTGACGGCGGTGTGGAGGGCATACCCCGCCAAACACGTATCTTCTCACTATAACGAATCTAGTCAATTAGATTTGCATAGTCAAACGATTCGGGTTTGGGCGAGGGGGGTGCCGACGGTATTCAGGAGTGATCGTCGAGGCGCTCGATCATCACGTCTGTCGACTTGATGAGAGCAGCTGCGGTGTCACCTTTTTTCAGCTGAAGCTCGCGTACTGCGTTTGCCGTGATGATCGCCGTGATGTGGGTGTCGGCTACTGCGAGAACGACCTCGGCGAGAAGACCCTCGATACGGATGCTGACGACTTTGCCGGCGAGTTGATTTCTGCCGCTGACACGACGGTACCGCTCACGCGACTCCTGCGGGAGCTTGGCGCGGTCCTTCGCGAGGAAGGGCTTCAGCGTTGTCTCGGCCACTCGGTGATGTCCTCCCGGAGTTTGGACGGTCTTGAGCTTGCCGTTCAAGATCCATTGCTTGATGGTGGGATAACTGATCCCCAACAGACGGGCTGATTCACGAGGCGTCAACATCTGGCTCGGGGTTGGCATGGCTAAAGTTTTAGCACTTTTTTGAGTTACGCGCACTCTGCCTTGAGTGAATTAAATGCTTACTGATGGACGGCGTTGGCCTGCTGTGGCCCGAGTGTGGCGTCGGCTGTTCCTATCCGGCCTGAGGCGGTGACTCGCACGACGAAGCGCGCGCGTACAGCCTTCGGGTCGTGGTCGAGTTTGACTTTGATATCGAGACTTCGCACCAACCTGCCGGTCGGCGGCACGTCGGCGGCCGTGGCACTGGCATGAATGCTCCTCCCAGTGCGCTTCAGTTCCTTGCCTTTGCGATCAAAGGTACTGAAGACGAGGATTACATCGGCATGGCGCGGTTCGGTGTCGGTGGCGAAGGTCCAGGCAAGGCCGCTCCCATCGATATGCAGGTTGAAGGAGTCGGGATCGTCGGGCATTGGCGTCAGCGTGAGCGGAACTCCGTCGTAGGCCATCGTGCTGTTGTTGGCCGAGAGCAGATCGAAGGCGAGACGTCGAGAGGGGTTCTGCGGGTTGACGCGCGCCGGTGGCGTTTGCAGGTAGTAGCCTTCGCGCGTCGTCGCGATCAGATCGGGGCGACTCAGCGTCACCTGGATCTTTCTGAACTTCTGCGGATCGAGCGAGGTGTTCGAAGGCCGATAGGTGAGCGTGTAGAAGCTGGAGCCGTCGCGAATGCCGGTGCCAATCTCCGCGTCCACATCGTTGCGGCCATAGAGGGCGCGGCCGCCGGTGGCCTTTGCGAGACGGCTGAACTGATAGTTTCCGCCGAAGGGATCGACAAAGGCTGCATCCGCGCCATAGTCGCCGGGGTTCACCATGAGACCAGCAGGATCTACGGAGTAGAGAGTCACCCGCGCGTCGCGAAGCATATTCACGCACTCCTGCACGGCGTTATGGACGCGCGACTCCGCATCGACCTGCAGATTGGCGAAGTTGAGGGCCGGAAAGCCGCGACCGATCCAGATCATGTTCTTATGCCCCTGATGGCCGATGGTCGCTTCGGCGACGCGCATCAGCGTGGCAAACGCCGTGGCGAAGCGCTCCGGAATCCAGGAGCTCTGATGAGCCTGCCAGGGGTATGCCACGAGATGGTGGTCCAACGCGGAGAGAATCGCCTGCTTGTCCTGGGTGTAGTCGTGCAGGACGGTGAAGTGCTGCAGATCCACGGCGATGAGCATGGTCGGCGTGTCGAGCTTGTCTGGCTGCTTTTGAAGGAACTTCTTCAGCGAGTAGCGCGCGAAGGCCATGTCTTCAAAGCGGGTGTTGAACTCGTCCAACAAAACGATGTTCACGGGCGCTCGCGGGGCCAGGCGGTCGAGATCTGCGGTGGAGTTGATGGTGATCTGCGGATCCAGCGCATGGGCGCCTGTCTCCTCGAAGTTCAGAACCGTCTGAGGCTCCTTCGCCTCGGTCACTTTGAAGTCGTCGCGCTTGAGGTCGGTGACTATGTTGCCCTTCTTGTCGGTCACGACCACATCCAGAATGACGATGCGGGAGGAGCGGCGAATCGTGTAGAGGCCGTTCGCATCCTTTGTCGGCTCTGCGCCGGATGGCACTTGCTGCTGGGCGGATGGAGGCGCTTGTGGGCGCTGTGATGGCGTTCCCTGGGCCGTGGGCGTTTGCGCTGCCGGAGCACTCTGCGATGGAGACGCGACCGGCTGCGAAGGCTCCTGGGCCAACATGCAGCACTCCGTAGCGACGACTAGGGGCGCGAGGAGCAGGGCGCGCGCGATCAGATTTCTCATATGGAGGTACAGACACGGTAAATCGCCGCAAGATGTTACAACCAATGAAAATTCTTCTCCGTGCACGGGGCGCTTCCATAGTTTCGGTTGTGGTTGTATTGGGCACCCTCGCCCTTCGAGCCGGTCAGGGCTAGGCTGCGGGTGGCGGCGTGCTGAGCTTTGTATCGCGGGCCGGGCTGCCGCGGAGGCCGGCAAGAATCTGGGTCAGGAAGTCGTTGGCAGCGCCGGGATTGTTGGGCAGGAAGAGGGTGTGGGTGCCGGCCTTGGTGCCGATGTCCTTGAGAGTGTCGAAGTATTGGGTGAGGAGGACGAGCGCCATGACATCTTCGGCGGTTGCTCCGGGGACGGACTCGCGGAAGTGCTCGATGGAGGAGCGGAGGCCATCGATGATGGCCTGGCGCTCGGCTGCGATGCCCTGTCCCTGGAGTGCCTTGGATTGGGCTTCGGCCTCGGCTTGTTTTACCTTGAGGATTTTTTCTGCTTCGCCGCGAGCCTGCGCTGCTACCTGTGCGCGCTGGGCTGCGTTGATGTCGTTCATCGCGGCCTTGACCTTGACGTCGGGAACGATGTCGGTGACGAGCGCGGTGAGGATGTTGAAGCCGAAGCCGGACATGATGGTGTCGAGCTCGGTCTTGACGTTGATGGAGATGCCGGACTGCTGCTCGAAAGTCTCGTCGAGGGTGAGCTTGGGGACGTGGCCGAGGATGCTGTTGAAGACGAAGGATTCGATCTGCTTCTGCGGGGCGCTGAGCTTGTAGAAGGAGTCGTAGATCTTGTCGTCGAGGACCTGGTACTGCACGGAGACCGGGATCTGGACGAAGACGTTGTCGCGGGTCTTGGTCTCGACGGAGAACTGCGCCTGCTTGACCTGGAGATCGACGAAGAAGACGCGCTCGGCCCAGGGGATGAGGACGTGAAGGCCGGGGCGGACGATGCGGTTGAACTTGCCGAAGCGCTCGACGACACCAGCGGTGTAGGTGCGGACGGTGAAGAGAGTTTTGAGGATCGTGACGAGCGCGATGATCGCGAAGACGATGAGGACGATGAGCAGAAAAGTGTTCAGTGCATCCATGGATGATTGACCTTTGCAGCGAGGATACATGAGGTATGTTTTGCGACGAATAGAAAGAATGCACAGGAGAAGCTAACGATTGGCAATTTACGATTGAGGGATGGCGACACACTTTTCCAATGAGGCTTTGAAGTTTCTGCGGGGGCTGAAACGAAATAACGATCGTGAGTGGTTTTCGGAGCGCAAGGCAGTGTATGAGCGGGAGCTGAAGGCTCCAATGCTGGCGCTGATCGCTGAGGTGAATGAGGCGATGTTGGCGTTTGCGCCGGAGAACGTGCGGCCTCCGCAGAAGGCGATGATGCGGATCTACCGCGATATCCGGTTCAGCGCGGATAAACGGCCCTACAAAATTCATCAGGGCGCGTGGTGGACGCGGACGGGGTTGGAGAAGACTTCGGGCGGTGGTTTTTATTTCGATGTGAGCGGCACAGCGGTGACGATTGCGGCTGGCGTGTTCATGCCAGAGCGGGAGCAGTTGCTGGCGATCCGGCGCTATTTAGTGGAGCATCATGGGGAGCTGCGGGCTTTGCTGGCGGGAAAGAAGCTAAAGACGAAGCTGCAGGAGTTTGATGGACAGAAGCTGACGCGTTCGCCGAAGGGGTTTGCAGCCGATGATCCGGCGATGGATCTACTGCTGTGCCGACAGTGGGGTGTTTCGACAAAGCTGCCGGTGGAGAGCGCGACGAAGCCTACTTTGGTGAAGGAGATTGTGGAGCGATTCAAAGTGGCGGCTCCGGTGGTTGCGTTGCTGAATGCGCCGCTGGTGAGCAAGCCGCGAAAGCCGATGTTTTAGTCGATTCTTGAACGGCTCGATTTGGCTTTCAACTTGCTGGAGAGGGCGGTTTTCGCGGGTTTTTATGGTTCAATGTTCCTAATACCGGACAAAACCGAGAAAAACCGGAAAAAACCTGTGCAAACCTGAGAAATCAGGTTGACAAAGAGCTCAGAAAAGCTGAAGGTGAATTGCGGTACGGTTCTCCGCACCCGCATGAACATTGAAGATTCGCACCGGAAAAAAGGATGCGTTTTTCGATCTTCAGGCAGGTCAGGCGAGCGACCGATGAATACATTTCTGAAAGCTAGAAGGAGCAACACATGGCAAAGGGTATGACAAAGACAGCACTGGTACGCCACCTGGCAGAGAAGCTGGAGCTGACCAACAAGCAGACCGCAGGTTTCCTCGAGCTGCTGGCTGAGACCGCAGTGAAAGAGACCAAGAAGAATGGCGAGTTCACCATTCCTGGAATCGGCAAGCTGGTGAAGGCAGAGCGCAAGGCTCGGCTGGGTCGCAACCCGCAGACGGGTGAGACGATCAAGATCAAGGCCAAGACCGTGGTGAAGTTCCGCGTGGCCAAGGTTGCGAAGGACACGATCGCACCTGTGAAGAAGTAGTTTCTTTGCGACGAGATGACAGCCTGTGGCTGCATCTCGTCGCATGCGGAGTGGCGCCTCCCTACAACTGGTGCGCCCACGTTCGACGTTGAACGTGGACGCAGATGAGAAAGCCCGTTGTGCGCTGGCAGTTGCCGGTGTGCAGCGGGTTTATCGCTTTGTGAGAAAGGCTCGGGCGACGAGCGAGATGCCCAGGGAGACGATGACTCCCCTGACGATGAGGAATGAGTTGTAACGCCAGCCGGCGATTGCGAACGAGAGGAAGACTCCCCAGAAGTAGAGTTCGCCGAGGAAGGCCTGGGGCCACTTCGGTTGGATTGGCGATGCGGGAACGCGTGGCGCGAGTGCGGGGAGCAGTGATGGAACCCTTGTTCGGTAGGCGAGGTAAGGTTCGCCGAGTTTACTGGTGAGGAAGGCCTCTTCACGAGCTATGAGGCGGAGTTGGAAGAAGCCGATAAGGATGATGGCGACGATGGCTCCGCTGGGCGGCATGAGAAGCGCGAGAGCAAGTGTGTGGATGAAGATGCTGAGGTAGAGCGGGTTTCTCAGGAAGCGATAAGGGCCGGCTGCGACTATCTGATCTCCGTGCATGGAGGCAGACTGCACGATGGAGGAGTCGAGGTAGGCTGCGGCCCAGGTGCGCAGGAGGGCTGCCGCGAGGGCGCAAAGGATCCCGAAGATGAGGAATGCGTCGGTGGCGGCGCTAAAGCCCAGCCAGCCTCGGCGAGCGACTGTTGCCGCTAGCAACTGCCATGTGTGGATGGTGTCGTAGTGAAGCCAGTAGTTCCACGGAGCGGAGAAGCCGAGGACATAGATGATCGCGTGGATGAAGAAGCGGAGACGAAACTCGAGTGCAGAGGCTTTCATGGAGGCGTGGGGCCTTCTTTTAAATTTATGTAACAGAATGAGGAGCAAATTCTAGGACGCGAATACCTGTGGGTCTATTCGCTGCCGCCGAGAGCGGTGACGATGGAATCGAAGTCTTCGAGGCCGGAGTATTCGATGATGACTTTGCCTTTGCCGTTCTTGTCCTCGATTCGGACTTTGAGGCCGAGGTGGCGGCGTAGTCGGTCCTGGGCTTCGCGAACGTTCGGGTCCTCGGGTTCCGTAGTGGACTTATCCTTCTTCTTTTCTTTGGCTTCCGGGTTGATGAGGCCCTGGACATAGCTCTCGGTCTGGCGGACCGAGAGGGAGAGGGCCATGACTTTTTGGGCGGCGGATGTGATCGATTCCGGGGAGTCGAGGGCAAGGAGGGTTCGGGCGTGGCCGAAGGTGAGGTCGCCGGACTCGACTTTTTGCTGGATTGGTTCCGGTAAACGCAACAAACGAAGGAAGTTAGCTACACTGGCACGCTCTTTGCCGGTGCGGGTGGCCATCTGCTCCTGGGTGAGCTTGAAGTCCTGGCTAAGTCGTTGATAGGCACGGGCTTGTTCCATGGGATTCAGGTCGGCGCGCTGAAGGTTTTCGACGATGGTCATCTCAAGTGTTTGCTCATCAGACACTTGGCGGACGATCGAGGGGATGGTGGCTTTGCCGGCTTTGCGGCTGGCGAGCCAACGGCGCTCACCGGTGATGAGCTGGAAGCGACCGCCTGTAAGTGGCCTGACGACAATAGGTTGCACCACGCCTGAGGCCGCGATGGACTGGGCCAGCTCGGTTAATTTGGCCTCGTCGAACTGGGTTCGGGTCTGGAAGGGGTTGCGGTCGATCTGGTCGAGGGCTATCTCCAGGGGCTTTCCCGTTGATTCTACATGGGTTGCTACGGGCGGAGGGGGAGTCGCCGGACGCGAGGGGAGGAGGGATTCGAGGCCCTTGCCCAGGGCACGACGTTTGGGATCTGCGGTGGCGGTTGGCATTTTATGTGGCTCTCTGCTGGTCAGATTGTGGTGTTGCGTGTGGCAACGATGGTTCTTGAAATGACGTTATTTGGAAGAAGACCAGAAACGGGACTTCTTCTCCGGCTTGTTGAATGACTTGAGGGCCGAGGCGGCGGCGGCAGCGGAGGCCTTTCGTCTCTTCTCTTCGGGGCTCTCGATGTTGTTGCGGGTGAGGAGCTCGAGGGCGAGTTCGCGGTAGGCTTCGGCTCCGCGGGACTTGGAGTCGTAGAGGGCTACGGGTTTGCCATGGCTGGGAGCCTCGGCGAGCCGGACGTTGCGGGGGATGCTGGTCTTGAGGAGCTTGTCGTTGAAGAAGGATTTGAGGTTCTCGGTGACCTGCTGGGAGAGGTTGGTGCGGTCGTCGTACATGGTGAGGAGGACGCCCTCGAGGGCGAGGGTGGAGTTGAAGGACTGGGCGACGCGGTCGAGGGTGGACATCAGCTCGGAGATGCCCTCGAGGGCGAAGTACTCGGCCTGCATGGGGACGAGGAGGCCATCGGCGGCGACGAGGGAGTTCAAGGTGAGGAGGTCGAGAGCTGGAGGGCAGTCGAGGAGGATGAAGGGGTAGTTGGCGCGGATGGGGGCGAGGGCGTCGCGGAGGCGGTACTCGCGGCGGTCCTGCGCGACGAGTTCGAGGTTGGCACCGATGAGGTTCTTGCTGCCGGGGATGAGAGAGAGATTGTCGACTTCGGTGGGAATGATGACCTTATCGACGGGAGCGTGGCCCATGAGGAGGTCGTAGATAGTGAGACGGGCGTCTTCGTCTCCTTCTTTGGGGCGACCAAAGCCGAGGCCTCCGGTGGAGTTGGCCTGGGGGTCGCAGTCGATGAGGAGGGTCGGGAGACCTTCGAGGGCAAGGGCGGCGGCGAGATTGATGGCGGTGGTGGTCTTGCCGACTCCGCCCTTCTGGTTGACGACGGCGATGACCTTGGAGGGGGGAGCGGGCTCGGCCTGAACGGCGGCTTTGGGCTTGGCGTCAGGCTGGGCGGCGGGCTTATTGGGTGGGAGGATGGTGATCATCGGGCTCTAGAGAAGGGTATCGGGCGACAGGATTGGTGGCAATGCGGTATGGGTTGTGCAGAAGTGCGGGGGTCTGTGGAGAACTTGTGGAATGCGTAAAATGCTGCGGGAATGCGTGGTTTTTAGGGGGGTGAATGTGGAAATCTTTTGTTCCACGTGGAACGTTGGAGGGCCGGATTACAGACCTAATGAGATGGGAGGAGGATCAGATCTCCCCAGCCGGCTGAGAACGTGACCTTGTACGTTCCGGTGCCCTGATCATGCCATTCACTGGCGAGGTGGCCGGTACTTTTGCCGCCCGGGCGCTTGTCCCTCGTACCGCCGATGCCTGAGCTTGAGTTCATGGACGCATAGTCCGCTTTGCTGCTGTGGAGGAGCATGTCGCCCTTGCCAATGCCGACATGAGGTCTCCGGGGATGCGGTCGAACTCGATGGATCCCACGCCAAGCGCGATCTCCGATGCGGTTGCCTCCGGCACATCGAGGGTGATCTCTGGACGATATTCTTTTGGCGCCTTGAATTGGAACTCGGCCTGTTTCGAGTCGACCGAGAACTGCGAGATGTAGTCGGCGGCGGTGCGTCCTTTGGGTAACTCTTTTCGCAGGCGGATCGAGATGCGGAGCTTGTCCACGGCTGAGGAGGCGCTGACGAACACCTTTGCGGAACAGATGGCCAGGTAGAGGGTATTTCCTGCCTGGAAGCTGCGCGAAGCCTCGAAGGAGGATGCGGTAGAGATATCCGACTCCGGATCCTGAGCTTCGTGGCGGTGCAGGCCTCCGTTCTCCGATGGCCGTGGCAGGATTATGGCATCCGGCCCCGGGGTGGGCCAGGGTTTGCGGCTGGTCATCCCATCGCATTGGTTGACCGGAGAGACGGTGGTCTGGGCACGAAGGGCTAAGTCGCAGGAGGCCAGGAACAAGATGAGACATAGGCTGGTCTTCGGGCTTCTGAGGCTCTTCACGCTGTTTTTTCCTCTCAGGGAGTACGAGCTAGTACGTGCGCAGGTAGGGCTTTTGTTCCACGTGGAACATTGAGACGCGGCTTTGGAAGGGTCAATGTTCCACGTGGAACATTCAGGTGCGCGTGGCTCGGAGGAGGATGCTGTGTTGGGTGTTAGGGATTGTGATGGGAGGCTCCGGAGTGAAGTCTGGGGGTAGAAGGGGCGGTGTACCGGCTAACAGGAGGAGTTGGTGGGCGGCACGGGGGGCGGCTGCTGCTATGGCGGCGGCCATGTTGTCCACGGCTCTTAGGGTTACGGTGTGGAATTGGCGTAGGGGCGGGAGGGTTTCGGCACGGGCGGCCCAGACTTCTACGTTCTGGAGGCTTAGGGTGCGGACGGCTTCGCGGAGGAAGGTGGCCTTCTTGTTCTGGGATTCGGCAAGGGTTACGTGGATTTCGGGGTGCAGCATGGCTATCGGGAGGCCGGGGAAGCCCGCTCCGGAGCCTAGATCGAGTAGAGTGTCGGGCGTTCCGAGGTGCTGGGCGGCGAAGAGGCTCTCGCCGAAGTGGCGACGGACGATCTCTTCCGGGTCACGGATGGCTGTGAGGTTGGTACGGGCATTCCATTTCAGGAGCAGGTCGAGGTAGAGGGAGAGTTGGGTGTGGAGAGTTGCGGGAGGGGTGGGGATGTAGGGAAGAAGGAGTTCTGCGATGGCGGATTCTGAGAGGGTGGGCATGGTGCGACTGTCAGTATCTCAGAAGCCGGGCTTTTGATGGACTGAGATAAAACCAGCAATGGCGAGATGCGGGGTTGGGCAGAGCAACGGCAGAGAGGACTGGGGAGGGTTATGCGATCCCACCCTTCGCAAGGTACGCGAAGGATGGGGCACCCGAGCATTTGTGGTAACGGTAAGGACGAACAGACAAGAACGCAGTCGTCCGGTTTAGCGGTCGATTGCCTTCAGATTCGCTGCGGCGTAGCGCTCGCCTGCAATCTCTTCCTGGGGGAAGGCAGCTTCCATCTCAGTTATCTCTCCCTGGGTTAGCTTGATCTCGGCGGCAGCGGCGTTCTCCTCGAGATACTTGCGACGCTTCGTTCCCGGGATTGGCACGAAGTCCTCTCCCTTGGAGAGTACCCATGCCAGGGCCAATTGACCGGCCTTTACACCCTTGCGCTCTGCGATGGCCTTTACTCGGTCCACGAGAACCTGGTTTTTGTCGAAGTTCTCCGCTGCGAATCGCGGATAGCGCTGCGCACGGGCGTCCTTATCTCCCAGATCGGCTGTATTGGTGATGGTCCCGGTGAGGAAGCCACGTCCCAGGGGGCTGTATGGGACAAAGCCTATGCCCAGCTCACGAAGCGTGGGGATAATTTCGTCCTCTACGTGGCGCTCCCACAGGGAGTACTCGGTCTGCAGGGCGGTGATGGGGTGAACCTTATGGGCGCGGCGGATGGTGGCGGGAGAGGCTTCCGACAGGCCTAAGTACTTTACTTTGCCCTCTTTTACCAGCTCTGCCATGGCACCTACGGTGTCCTCGATGGGGGTGTTGGGGTCTACCCTGTGCTGGTAATAGAGATCGATATGATCCAGTCCGAGACGCTTGAGCGAGGCGTCGCAGGCTGCCTTCACGTGCTCGGGCTTGCCACTGATGCCCCAGAACGTGGGATCCTCCTTTTTGCGGATATTGGCGAATTTTGTTGCGAGAAAGATCTCGTCGCGACGGGGGCCGAGGGTTTTGCCCACCAGCTCTTCGTTGTCGCCAATTCCATAGACATCGGCGGTGTCGAAGAAGTTGATTCCGAGATCAAGCGCCCGTAGAAGTGTCGCGGAGGACTCCTCGTCGTTGCGCTCGCCGTAGAACTCACTCATTCCCATGCAACCGAGTCCCAGTCGGGAGACGATTGCGCCTTGTGAACCAAGCTTTACCTTATTCATAAAGGTTAGATGGTGGACGAGCACGGATTGTCGCGGATGAAGGCGGATTTTCTTGAAGCCACTGATGTTCCACGTGGAACATCGTGGCTTTTATCCGTGAAGCTCGACTCAAGCTACTGAGGTGTGGATGGGGCGGGGGGCCCAGGCGGTGGCTTCGGCGATGAACCGCTCGAAGAGGGCCCTGGAGGCGGGACTGATGTCGTAGCTGCGCTCTGGATGCCACTGGACGCCGAGGACGAAGTGGGAGTTAGGGTTGTGGGCGTCCTGACCACCTTCTACGGCTTCGATGACGGCGTCCTGGGGACAGCGGGCGGCTATGCGGAGGCCATCGCCGGGGATGCCGATGGCTTGATGGTGGCTGGAATTGATGGGGAGCCGCAGGAAGCCGTCCTGCTCGGGGGCCTCTTCCTTGGGGATGATGGCTCCAAGGAGGGAGTTCGGGGCTATGGCGGCGGTGTGGGCGATGGCTACGGTCTTGCCAGCGGGGTGGTTGACGGGCATCGGGGCGAGGTGCTGAACGAGGGTTCCTCCGCGCCACACATTGAGGGACTGGACACCGAAACAGATGGCAAGGATGGGCTTATAGAGGTTATGGGCGTCCTGAATGAGGAGCTCGTCGACATTTTCGCGGGCGGGATCGGCGGGATTGCACTCGGGGACGGGGTCCTGACCGTATTTGTGGGGGTTTACGTCGGCGGGACTGCCGGGGAGGAGGACGGCCTGGCAGGTGTTGATGAGGTCTGCGGTCTCGCGGGGGGAGGCCGTTAGGGGGATCGCGACGGGCTCGCCACCGGCTTTGAGGATGGCTTCGGCGTACTTGGGCCAGGATTTGCCGTTGTATTCGAGGTTGATGCTGGTGGGGACGGGAATGGCGATGCGGGGCTTCGGCATGTTGCTTTGATGATATGACTTTTTGGCGAGGAGGGAGTGTTCCACGTGGAACGTTTTGGGTTATGTGGTGTGTTGGAGGTAGGTGGCGGTGATGGTGTTGAAGAGCTGCTTGGTGAGGGCATCGGCGTCCCGGGTGGTGAGGCCGGTGGTCAGGATGGGGTCCCCGACGATGACGGAGAGGACGCGAGGGTGAAGGTGGTAGGTGTGGATGGGGAGTAGCTCGTAGGTTCCTACCAGAGTGATAGGAACGAGGGGAACCTGAGCCTTGATTGCCATGTAAGCCGCGCCGGAGACGAAGGGCTGGGTCTGGCCGTTGGCGGCTCGACCGCCCTCCGGAAAGATGACGAGGGGTAGCCCATGTTTGAGGGTCGCGACGCCGCGATTGAGGCTGGCTACGGCGTTGCGCGCGCTGGACTGGTCGACGGGGACCTGGCCGGAACGGTGGAGGTACCAGCCGATGAAGGGGACCTTCCAGAGTCCCTGCTTGGCGAGGATGCGGAACTGGAAGGGGAGCCTGGCGAAGAGGACGGGCGTGTCCATGTAGCTGAGGTGGTTGGAGGCATAGACGGCGGTCTCGTGCTCGTGGAGCTTCTCCTTGTTGATGAGCTTGACGGGGGAGAGGCTTATTAGCAGGAGGCTGCGGGCCCAGAGGTGGGCGATAAAGTGCTGTTGGCGTCCGGACTTGTCCCATAGGCCGACGATGAGGGAGATGCAACCGAAGAAGATGGTGGAGAGGGCTATGAGGGGGAGCAGGAGGAGGTAGGTTAGCCAGCGGAAGAAGGCTGGGGGCTGTGGTCGTCCCTTAGGCTTTGCCTCGCCCTGGGTCAGGATGACGTCCTCTTGCTGCTGTGGGGTCATGCGTTGTCCCGGCCTTCGTTGAAGGCGAGGTGGCGGACTTCGCCGACCATGTAAACGGAGCCGGTGGCGATGATGAGGCCGTGGGCAGGGGTGATGGCCCGGGCCTGAGCGAGGGCGGCAGTGATGTGGGGAGCGGCGTGGGCCGGGATGTCGAGGGCGTGGGCGGCGGCGAGGAGCTGTTCGATGCTTGCGGCGCGGGGGTTGTCGATGGGGGCGAGGATGATGTGGTCGTGCGGTCGGTCAGCACTGGAGTCGAAGAGGGGAAGGAGGATCTGAGTCATCTCCCTGAGGTCTTTATCGCGGAGGCAGCTGAAGAGGAGGGTGCGGGGCTGGCTCTCGGGAAGATGCGCGATGGCGGCACGGAGGGTCCAGGCTCCGGCTGGGTTGTGGGCTACGTCGAGCAGCAGGCTGGGACCTTCTTTGAACTGGATGAGTTCGAGACGACCGGGCCATCGGGTGTTGCGAATTCCCTCTTCAATATTGGCGTTTGTGATTTTGTAACTTTTACGGTTACTTATTTGGTGGCTGGGATTCGTAGGGTTGCGCAGCTCTTCGGCGGTTGCGATGGCGAGCGCCAGGTTGCGCTGCTGGTGCTGGCCGGAGAGGGGAGAGTTTACTTCGAGAGGCTGGTTGGCGAGGGTTACGGTGTAGTGGTTGGGATGGAGGAGTTGGCTTCCCGTTGGCGGCATTGGCGCTTCGAGCGAAATGCGGGGGTTCTTCGCTTCGCTCAGAATGACAGCAACTGAAGAGGATGAACGTGTGTAAGTCGTAGAGGGGGTGTGGGGGATGTAGGGGGTGGCGCTGATGGCGTAGATGTTGAGGGTTGCGGCTACTTCGCCGATGGCTTGGTTGGCTTCGGGGTGCTGCGGAAGGGTGATGAGGGTTCCGTTGGGTCGGAGGATGCCTGCTTTTTCGCGGGTGATCTCGGCGATGGTGTCGCCGAGGTAGTCCTGGTGGTCGAGGGCTATATCGGTGATGACGGAGATGACGGGCTCGACGATGTTGGTGGCATCGAGACGGCCTCCGAGGCCTACTTCGAGGATGGCGATGTCGACTGGATGTCCAAGGGTTTCACCTGTCTTTTTATCTGCGAAATAGACAAAGGCCAAGGCGGTGAGGACTTCGAAGAAACTGGGGTGGTGTGGGAGAGCCTCTTCTTTGACAAGGCGTTCGGCGGTGGAGTCGATCTGGAAGTAGAGGCGGGCGAAGTCGTCGTCGGGGATCTGGACGGCGTCGATCTG
>Ga0193717_1001260_pt1 | contig 15650 bp, 13 predicted proteins | sample U2c2metaG_FD_145900 | JGI IMG/M metagenome (GOLD analysis project Ga0193717, IMG submission 145900) | Soil microbial communities from a riparian zone of the East river system, Colorado, United States - U2c2 | ecosystem: Environmental > Terrestrial > Soil > Riparian zone | place: USA: East River... | reverse complement strand
AATGTGGCTACGATACTTGAGCGTTGCCTCCACGGTCGGCCGTGATTTGGTTCCACGCTTCGCTCGCTCGATACGCGCGCCGAAGCCCTCGTAATAGGAATTGAAATAGAAAAGGAAGTTTTCAGAGTAAGGTTGGTAGCCGGGGACATAACTCTGAAGCAAGGTTTCAAAAAACCAGGATGTATGGCCGATGTGCCACCGCGGCGGACTCATGAATTCGGCGGTCTGAATTACGTAATCCTCAGTCTCAAGTGGCGCGACAATTCGCAAGGTTCGCGCGCGCACCGTGCGGTAGAGCTCCGACAATGCTCCCGCGTACGTCTTTGCCAGGTCCCGAGTTGTTGACACCATAGTGCTACCTAACCGTGATTGAGTGACCGCCTCGCTGCAATACACGTCCTATCATCTCGGCTTGTGAATAGTTCTCGCGCAAACGTGCAAGCAGGTCCGTGGCGCGCTCAGGATCAATCGAGATCAACATGCCTCCTGCTGTTTGGGGATCAAATAGCAGACTCCGAGTTTCTTTGCCGATCGAATAGCCAAGCTCAATGTCGTCTCCGACATATTCCCGGTTTGTCTTGTCACCACTAGTTAGCATTCCCTGGGCTGCTAACTCAAGCGCGCCTTCCAGAAAAGGCACTGCGCTGGAATCCAACTCAATCGTTACCTGGCTGGCCTTAGCCATCTCCCAAGCGTGGCCAAGTAGGGAAAAGCCAGTGACGTCAGTTGCGCCCTTGACACCAAATTCTCGCATCGCTTCCGCGGCATATCGGCCCGGGGTCAACATGGTCTCCACTGATTTCGCCGCCACGTCCTTTTTTGCCTTCGCCCATTTGATTCCAGCGGAAATTACACCGGTGCCTATTGGTTTCGTCACAATGATCACATCGCCGGCGCGCGCGCCGGAATTCCTGGCGATGTTGTCAGGATCGATCACACCCGTCACTGAATAACCAAACATGATCTGTTCGCTGTCGACGCTGTGCCCGCCGATCAAGGTAACGCCGTATTTGTTCAAAGTCTCCAGGCCACCGCGCATGATCTCGCCGAGAATCGCGGGATCGATGCCCTGCTTCGGAAAACAGGTAATGGCCAACGCGGTTAGCGGCGTGCCGGCCATTGCCCACACATCGTTGATAGAATTGAGGGCGGCGATTTGTCCATAGATCCGAGGATCGTCAACGATAGGTGTAAAAAAATCCACCGTTTGAACAATTGCCAGGTCATCACGAAGACGGTACACACCCGCGTCGTCCGCGGTATCAAAACCAACAATCAAGTTTTTGTCAAAGGGTTGTTTTGGTAGTCCGCTCAAAACCTGAGCGAGTATGCTAGGGCTCAGCTTAGCCGCGCAACCAGAGCACGAAACCATCTCGGTCAGACGCATGAAACGACTCCCTTCGTCGTGTTTGATTCACCAGCTTACGTGCTAGTGTTTATACATCAATCCTCGGCAGTTCGCATCGCGGGAGAGTAAAAGCAGAATTAGCCGCGGATTTACGCTGATGAACGCGGATCAGGAAATGACGAGATCGGATTACTGAGTTGCGGATTTGGCCTACTGGTTTACCGGGATGCTTTTTCAGATTCGCGTCATCCGCGTTAATCTGCGGCTAATATTCATTTCGCGGCAGAAATATGAGTAAGATTCGGATCGGACCTGCAGGGTGGTCGTACAAGGACTGGGAGGGAGTTGTCTATCCGCAGAAGCCGGGCGCGAAATTCGATCCGCTTGGTTACCTCGCCAGGTTCTTCGACACAATCGAAATTAACAGCAGCTTCTACCGACCTCCTGCGCACCGTCTGTTTACACACGAGCGTGGGAACGCGACCAATGATGACGAGAAGGCCTTCCGCGAAGGGATCGATCCGCTAGCTGAGGCGGGCAAATTCGGCGCTTTGTTGCTCCAGTTTCCCTGGTCGTTTAAGAATACGGATGAGGAGCGGGCCTACCTGATAAAACTCATTAATCGCTTCAGAGACTATCCGCTGATCATCGAGGTCCGACATGCCTCCTGGAACAATCCGGCTATCTACGAAGAACTTGAAACACTGGAAGTAGGCATTTGCAACATCGACCAGCCGATTTTTAAGAAGTCAATTAGACCATCTGCCCTGACTACTTCGACGTTAGGCTATGTTCGCTTGCACGGCCGGAACTATCAGAATTGGTTTAGGGAGGATGCTGTTAGAGACGAACGCTACAACTACCTTTACTCAGCGGACGAACTTGAGCCTTGGATTGTGAGAGTTAAAGAGGTTGCAAAGCAGGTTAAAGAGACTTACGTAATCACCAACAATCACTTTTTGGGAAAAGCCGTCGTGAATGCCCTCGAGATCAAATCAACAATCGAGGAGCGTCGAGTTCCAGCTCCGCTTCCTCTGTTCGAAAAATATCCCCAGCTAGCCGATTCCTCCACTCCCGAGCAAGCTTCGCCCGATTCCAGCGAACCAACATTGTTCAGTTAGCAATTGTACTAAACGCACAGAACCATTTGCGGTAGCCAATGGATCTAGCACTCAATCAGGCAACAGCACTCAAGTCAGGCAACACACTGAATCAAGAGCCTTTCCGTTAGCCGTCGATGGCTTTGGCTTGGGGAGTTCTGCTCGAGCATGAGTGCTGGGATCCATTGGCTACTGCAAATGGTTCTGTGGCTTGAGTAGATCCCATTGGTCATGAGTGCTGGATCCATTGGCTACCGCAAATGGTTCTGTGGCTTGAGGAGTTCTGCTCGAGGCTGAGTGCGGGAACTTTTCACGAAATTAACTGAGCAAAGGAAATCGGCAAGCCGTCCGGATCAATACAAACAGCGAGCTTTATTCCCTCACCTTCTCTTTGCGTTGGCGGCATCACAAACTTAATTCCCTTCGCTTTCAATTCTTCGTAGGTCTTGTCAACATCCTCGACATTGAACCCGATTGAGCAAGTTCCGGCGTCCTTGTCCGCGGAGCCGTCCTTCGGTGGTCTGGGAATGCCACCGCCGTGCAAGGCCAGTGTGGTCGTTCCAGTGAGAAACTCGGTCCAGTCCGGTGACTGAAACTTCAATGGGATTCCGAGTTTGTCACGATAGAACTCAATCGAACGCTCCATATCGGAAACAATCACCATTGCGTAGTCAATCTGCTTGAACATTTTCACCTCTTGTTTATCTCGTTCGACTCTTGCCGTTGCCCATAGCAACCAGAACATCAAACTCGTCCTTGGTTAACGGCATCACGGAAAGTTGCGACTGTCTGATCAAGGGAAGCCCACTCAGACGCTTGTCATATCGAATCGCAGGAAGTGGTACCGGCTTTGGAAACGCCTTTACAGGTTTCAAGTCGATGGCCACCCATTGAGGATCGTCTGCGGTCGGATCCGGGTAAGCCGCTTTAATAACCTCGGCAATGCCTACCACAGCTTTGTCTTTACCTGAATGATAGAACAACACCCTATCACCTGCCTGCATTTCGCGCAGGTTATTACGGGCCTGGTAATTTCTTACCCCGGTCCAGTCAGTTTTGCCATCGTCGACGAGATTGTCCCAGGAGTACGTTTCCGGTTCTTGCTTCACCATCCAATGCTTGTTTCTTGCGGTCTTCTTCACTTTGGCTTTTGCCGCTGCGCTTCTTGTTGCCATGGTTACTCACTCCAGCCTAGAATATTTGACTCAATACATACCTAGCAAACCGAAAACAGGAGAGGATTCATGCCTAAAGAAGGAAGCGTAGCTCCTCCAATTACGACGACCGACGCCGATGGACAAAAGGTAAGTCTTAAGGATTATCGGGGCCAAAAAGTGGTGCTGTATTTTTACCCGAAGGACGACACTCCCGGGTGCACCAAAGAAGCTTGCTCCTTCCGGGATGCATTTTCCCGCTTCAAGAAGCTCGGCATCGAGATTCTGGGCGTATCTCCCGATAGCGAGGCGTCTCACAAAAAGTTCACTGCCAAGTACAAGTTGCCCTTCACACTTCTGGCTGACCCTGATCACGCCATTGCGGACGCTTACGGCACTTACGGCGAGAAGAAGTTCATGGGCCGAACCTACATGGGCGTTAAACGAACCACTTTTCTAATCGATGAGAAGGGCAAGATCAAGAAAATTTTCGAGAAGGTAAAACCAGAGGAGCATGCTCGCGAGGTTCTCGACGCTTTCAAGGATTAAACACCGGCTCGAATTACTGGGTTAGGCTGCGAACCAACCGCCAATTTTCTCCGGCTCACCTTCGGGTTTCTTGCCAGGCATCAATCCCTGCAGGGCACTGAACGAACTGGATACGTCTGGCTTCCGTCTCGGTACTCTCGGTCCGCCCTCGGCCGACGAAAATGGCAACTGCGTGGACTCATTTATGAAATACATCCTGGTGTTATCTACAACTTCAGTGCGGATTTCACGACTCCACAGAAGGAGATTCGCCAGCGCGTCACCTATCTCATCCTTCCCGAGCTTAGTCTCCTGGGCGATTTCTTTTTGGGTCCGAGCATTTCTACGAATCGCCTCGCGGACACGCTCAATGGGTGACAACTTGCTGACTACACGCGTGACATGTTGAGCGGACGCGGGCGATTCGCTGTCAGCCAGTGACACATCGTCGGTTTCCAGAGTCTGCAGTGTCACATATCGCCTGCGTGCCGACTTGTATTCCCGCAAGGCTTGCCGGCTATCCGTTACTTTTTTGCGTATGCAACTCTTGCAATAGAGGTTGCGTCCGTCCTTGCGTGCTCGGCAAATCCCGAACTCAGACAATGATAACGCTTGATTACAAAGGGGGCAGTCTTTCATCTCAAGACTGAGTACTGATTCTGATTTCATTTCAATGCTCCACCAACAAACTGGGCCAACTCGCGTGCGAGTTTCGCTGAAAGGGAACACGTCACCACTAACCGGCTGGACTTGGGAATAGCCCACTTCGGTTCTTCGGATCGCGGTGAAGTCATTAGTTGGCAGAAGGAACCTGGGGGCGCAGGTAGATTCGCCTAGGATTGCCAGAGTAACTTCAGTTCACTGAGGTAACTCTTCACTAACCTTGGAGTCAGTTGTAGCGTAGCAGGTTTTTTTTCGGGGCGGTGCGAGAGATATTTATTAGAGCGAGTAACCCACCAACACATCCAAAACCAAGTGCCGACTTCAACATTTTCTTTCTGGCAATCATCCCATCCAGCGGGGAGGTCGCATTATAGTCATCAACGGAATTTTTGCAACTACTTTTTAGCTGCTGAGTGGTCCATCATGGCCATGTGTAAATCTAGATCGCATTTACTAGCCCATGTTAGCTAATCGCGAATGCAAACAACTCTCTTGCGACAAGATAGATGATCACACACCTAATGATCTCAAGTGCTGCCGTCGCGGGGTTTCGAAAAAAGTAGTTCGCGCTATCTTATGAATTCCCAAGAAAACCGTAATTCCTGATTTCGGTTACAAACCGTTCGCCGTCCGTTTGACGCAACAAGTTCCGCTCAGCTCGGGGTGGTCCTACTATTAGTAGGTCTTGATCCTAAGACAGTCTCGGCGGTGAGCAGCATCAGATGCATCATGAGATTCCATGTGGAAACAAGTTTTGAAACTAAACTATTTCAGAAATTAATAAACCTCATTTTCATTACAATTATTTTTGTGTGCAGCCGGCAATGTTTCTGAGATCCAGATTCTTGACCACGCCGCAGTCGTGTGCAAAGTGCTATAAGTCGCCATCTGGAAGAATGTTGCAACAAGCTACAAATCGATTTGCACCACGTTTTCCACAGAACCTGTGGAAAACATCTTGAAGTGTTTCTTGCTAGCGTGATTAGCGCCGAACTCGGTCTTTCAACCGGTAGACAAATTTCAGTCCCGACCAGACATCATTCACTGCGCAGATTTTGACGTCAACCAAACCCGCATCCAAACCGATTCGCTGAACATTTGTGAACAATAGATCCGTCACCACGCCTGAACTCTTCTTGGGCCAGGCTACCCACAGCATCCCGTTGGCTACGAGATTCATCGTCAATAATAGAAACTGTTTCCGCAACTCTGCTTCAGAACTCACAAACAGCAAAATCACATCGAGAGGGTAGGTTCCACTCAGCGCAAACTTCGCCTTATCTGGTAGGGGGCCTAACTCCTTCTTAAATCCTCTTGGTGAATTTACTAACGCAACACGAAAGCCTTCCTTGACTCCCAGCTTCTTGATGAGCGGTGTCCCTGAATAACCAACCATATCTTCCTCCCGGTTTCACGACCTGTTCCGGATTTCAGACTTGGCGCCCGGACCGGCGCGCATTTTTTAAACCGAATGATATTTTGTTGTTCACTTCACGTAGCACACGCGGCGCTAGTTCATGCTCGTGCTTAGACAGAAACTCCCGCACTGATTTAGGATCGCGCTTAACCAGTTCACGTAGCGCCCAGGAAAGGGCCTTCACCACCATGTCATCGCGGTCCCTAACAAGCATCGCGCAGATATCCAGTGTGCGCGATTGGTCTCCTCCGCCGCCGCGGGCCTTTGAGTTCAATGGCACCGTGCTCACCAAAGCTGCTCGACGCCACCAACGATCCTTGGAACGCGCCCAGCGCTTGATCAAGACATCGGACACCTGTCCCTCCCGCCATGCGGGCCCCGCGAGGTAGCAGGCAAACGTATCAACAGCTATCCAGCTATCGAGCCCTTGACCCAACTCCTCCAACGATCTCCCTTTTAGGCTGGTAAAAGATTGTTTGTGGTGCTGGACCAGTTCATACGCCACAATACGCAAGATGAGGTCTCGCCGCTTCGTTAGTCTTAAGGCTAAACGCATAACCAGGTCACGGTGCGCCTTTGCGAGCCTCCGGGAAAATTCCCGTCGAACTCCTCTAATCGCGTCAGTCTTAGGATCGGCGAGCGCGGACAGACGGGTAACGATTTCAGCTTCCAACTCCCTGGTTTGTTTAGTGTCGACCTTGCTCAAGTGTTGGTCGCCCTGGCTACCAGAGTTTTAGCAGCTTCCACCATGAGAAGCCGAAGATTACCCAAATAGGAATATTGATCAGCGAGGCTATGAGTCCCAGCAACCACCATCTCCGTTGTGTAACATAACCCGCTCCAAAGTAGATCGGAGCGGGGGTTGTGCCATAGTGCGTCAGTGACGCGTCAAGATTTGAAAAGTAGGCAAGTGAGAGCACTGCCAGGTAAGGAGGTGCTCCTGCTACCAGAATCACTGTCAGGAAAGGAATATACATGGCCGTCGCGTGGGCGGTAATGCTCGCAAACCCGTAATGGGCGTAAAAATAGATGAGCAATAAGAGGGCAAGCGCCGCCCACCATTTCCAACCCAAGGTAAACCCCGCAGCGGTTTCTGCAAATCGCTTTGTAATTCCGGTTTCCCCGAGCGCCTCAGCCATGCGCACCAAGCCGCCGTACCAGATGAAAACGTCCCACGCGCCACGCTCGGTAATTACGTCTTCCCAACTCAACACTCCACTCAACAAGAGCACGCAGATGCCGACCAAAGCCACAACTGCATAGTTGATCCCGTGAAAAACCGTTGTCATCCATAAACCAGCTACCAGGGCAAAGACGATCAGCATCATCTTCTCGCCCCAGGACATCTTTCCCATCCGCTTCAGTTCCAGAGCCGCGAGTTCTGCCGCAGCCGGAGTATGCTTAACCTCGGGCGGGTAGACGCGGTATAGAAGCAACGGAACAGTGATCAAGGACAACACGCCGGGCACAATCGCTGCGAGCGCCCAGCGGGAATAGGTCAATTCAATTCCGGTGACCTCTTGGGCAAACTTAGCAATCAAGACGTTCGAAGCCTGACCGGTCAAGAACATTGCACAGACGATGACATCGCACTGATAGAGAACCGGCATCAGGAAGGCACCAAGCCTGGCTGCGGTCTCACCAGGCCTGGAGTCATAGGCCTCTGCCAGACTCTTCGCTATCGGGAAAACTATCCCGCCTGAGCGCGCACCAGTCGACGGAATTATCGTCCCCAGAAGCATGTCTGTGGACGCGAGTGCGTAAGCAAGTCCCAGCGAATGTCGTCCCATAGCTCGAATGAACAGAAAAGCAATGCGCCTGCCCAGCCCTGTCTTAATCATCCCTCGCGACATGAAAAAGGCCGCCAGCACCAGCCAGACAATCGGATCAGCATAACCTGACAAAGCTTCTCGGACAGGCAGGACACCCGTCAGCGCGATTGCAGATACGCCCAGGAGCACAACCGCTCCGCCCGGCACAGGTCGGACGATCGAACCGGTAATCGTGGCCACGAAAATTGCCAGCAAGCGCCAGGAGGCAGGTGTGATTCCTTCGGGCGTCGGAATGAGGAGAACCAAGAGTCCGGCTAGCAGGACGAGCCCCCATCTAACCAGCTGGCTTCCGATTTTCAAGTGAGTTTCAGCAGGCTCAGGAGTTTCCCGGGCATCGCCGTCCGGTGCTAGGGGAACATCTTCGTCCATCAGTGGCCCTTCCGGACTTCAGAATCGAGTGTGAAAGCTTCGGGATACTATTATGTTGCAATTACTTACTCAAGCTTGAGTCCCGGATCCAGATTTCGGCAGCCAATGATTCGACCATTTATCCCCGGCAGAAGGGCTCAACCCACAGAACCATTTGCGGTAGCCAATGGATCCCAGCATTCAACGCCAGCACGAGGCACTCAAACACACGGAACCATGGGGGACAGAAATCAGTGGAGAGGGTTCCGCTCGTGTTGAGTGCGGGGATCCATTGGCTACCGCAAATGGTTCTGTGGGTTGAATGGCTTCTTTGAGCCACCATCGTTGACAGTGACAAAACCCGGGAGCAGGCTTGACTCGTAAGTTATCCGGACAACGTCAAAGGCGCACGAAGGGTCGAAGTGAAAAATGGTAAGTAAAAATCCTGGCGATATCGATGCCGAAATAACCAACAAGGGGGTTTATTTAAACCGCCGCTTGTTTATGCGAGGTGCGGCGCTGGCCGCCACCACGGCTGCCACGGGTCTGCTATATCGCAAGCTAAATCCACTGCCGTTGGAAACGCCCAAGGGCGAAAAGCTGGCAGATTTTGCCAAACCGACTTCGGACGGGTTTAAGGTCAACGAACCGCTCACACCCTTTGAAGACATAACCAACTACAACAACTTCTATGAGTTTTCCACCGACAAGAGCTCGGTCGCCTCAGCATCCAAGGGGTTCATCACCAAACCGTGGACGGTTTCCGTCGAGGGACTGGTTAACAAGCCACGAACCTTTGAGTTGGAAGAGCTGCTGAGTTTTCCTCTGGAAGAACGTGTGTATAGGCTCCGGTGTGTGGAAGGCTGGTCAATGGTTATCCCGTGGATTGGCTTTCCACTCGCTAAGCTCCTGGAAAAGGTTGAACCCACCGACCAAGCAAAGTATGTGGCGTTTCAAACACTTTATGATCCGCAACGCATGCCAAATCAGCGGACGGGAGTTCTTGATTGGCCTTACGTGGAAGGACTGCGACTTGACGAGGCAATGCACCCGTTGACAATCCTGGCCACTGGGCTCTACGGAGAGGTACTGCCGCCGCCGGACGGTGCACCTATCCGTCTGGTTGTGCCTTGGAAATACGGTTTCAAGAGCATCAAATCGATCGTCAAGATACAACTGGTGGCTGATGAGCCTCCCACGACTTGGAACATTCAAGCTTCGAACGAATACGGGTTTTATTCGAACGTCAATCCGAACGTGTCACATCCACGCTGGAGCCAGGCAACTGAGCGTCGTATTGGAGAATTCCGAATGCGCGAGACGCTCATGTTCAATGGCTACGCTGAGCAGGTGGCGCACCTATATGAAGGCATGGACTTAGAGCAGTATTTCTAGAGGGTCCTCCTAACGCGATGAAAGATACTCGATTCTCAAAACTGCTGCTCTTTATCAATGGCCTGGTGCCGCTCGCCCTGCTTCTGTGGGATTACTACCGGAAACAACTGGGCGCTAACCCGCTCGAGTTTGTTACCCGCACGACGGGCATGCTCACTTTAGTATTTCTCATGATCACCCTGGCGCTAACGCCGGTGCGAAAAATTACAGGATTAAACTGGATCGTAAAGTTTCGCCGCATGGTCGGCCTCTACGCCTTTTTCTACGGCACTCTTCACCTGTTCACTTACCTCTGGTTCGATCGTTTTTTCAACCTGCGCAGCATAGCCGGAGACGTCGCTCAGCGGCCATTCATTGCAATTGGCATGACTGCTTTCTTCCTGATGGTGCCCCTGGCTATAACCTCAACCAACAAGATGGTCAAACGACTGGGCGGCAGACGCTGGGCGCAGCTTCACAAGCTGGTCTATGTGGCGTGCGTTGCGGGTGTAGTTCATTACTGGATGGTGGTGAAAGCGGATAAGCGTTTGCCATTAACATTCGGTTTCATTCTCTTGCTTCTGCTTGGCCATCGTTTGTTTCTTAAGTTCTACCCACCCGAAAATCAAGCGCCGCAAACGTCGGTCATCCCACGCGACTAATGCTTAGAATTTCGGATTGCGAACTTCGAATTGCGAATTTAGTATTCAACCGCGACACGTCTAGTGCCTTCCAATCCGAAATTCGAAGTCCGAAATTCGAAATGAGAAATTCTACCCGGGAGATGCAATGGTAGATTCGATCAATCGCTTCAGCACGCGAGTTGACAACTATGCGAAGTTTCGCCCCACCTATCCGCGCCCCATCATGGATTTGCTTAAAGCTGACTGCGCTTTGACAGAGGATTCAGTAGTCGCTGACGTGGGATCGGGTACCGGGATACTCACCGAGATGTTTCTCAGGAACGGCAACACAGTATTTGCAGTTGAACCGAACGCCCAGATGCGGAGCTCGGCTGAGAAACTCCTGAGCAACTACCAGCAATTCAAGAGCATTGATGGAGTTGCCGAAGCAACGACGCTCGACTCCCAAAGCGTTGATATCATAACGGCTGCTCAGGCGTTCCACTGGTTTGACCGACGACGCGCTCGAGTGGAATTCGCTCGAATTCTCAAACCGCAAGGGTGGGTTGCTCTCATTTGGAACGAGCGCCGCCTGGATTCAACGCCCTTCTTACGCGCCTTCGAGCAATTGCTGCTGCAATACGGTACCGACTATCAGAAAATCAGACATGAGAACGTTACCGGAAATATTGCGGAGTTTTTCGCTCCGCGGGACTTCCGGCTCGAATCGTTCGAGAATATTCAAACCTTTGACTTCGAGAGCCTTATGGGCCGCGTCCGCTCCGCTTCATACACGCCTGAGCCCGACAATCCAAGCTTCGCACCGATGATCGCGGCATTACGGGAGATTTTCGAGGAACATCAGCACGGCGGAACCATAGCATTTGAATACGACACAAGAGTCTATTACGGTCAGGCTTAACTTCAGTTTTATTACGGATGAGGAAGAGTACGCGCTCCGCGAGTTGATATCGAATCGCACTTCTTACTGAATAGCCCGAGTTTCAATAAGTGCCATCGCATGAGCCAGTTCTGCCCTTGTCAGGCCGGCCTGGGGACGAAATAGTGTTTCGGCCGGCAGTAACCCCTCGGACATTGCCACCGAAACGTAACCGCGAAGCTCGCTGGGAATACTCTCAGCATCAAGAATTGGTAGCGAAATCCCCTCGCTCGCCTCGGCCTCGGAACGAAGTCCCGCAGCCCGCACCAGAGCAACCGCCGCAGTTAATCGAGTAACAACATCATCCGGTCGGAATTGGCCTCCCGAAGTGACGTCAACGAACATCGCTCCATTGGGCGAAGCTTGGACGCTCTCAACAAACAACCTGGAGAAATTACCACGGACATCCTGATAGGTCTGTTGACCCGGTAAGTACTGAGGTACCCGCGCGCCCATCACGAGGCTCATCGCCAAATCAGATCGTGAAACGAAAAAGTCAGGTCTAAATCTGGTGCCAATCGGACAAATCGTATACGTCCGAAGGCTTTGCTCTACTTCATCGCGGAGCATCGGGTTCATGGTCCCCAGATCTGTTACGGAGTACTGTGCCCTTGCAATCTCCAGTGCCCCCACGAACGGTTGCGAAGTGAAGCTAAAGCTCAAGCTCCTCCTGACAACGACTCGCCATGTACCTGCGGCTGGACGATTGATGACCACTCGCTCCCGTTTCGCAGTTAGTCCGGGCAAGTTGATGGCGTTGGATTGGGCGCGGAGCGATCCTGCAGGGTCATAAACAGAGAGAGCAAGATCGTTCAAGCTCAGCATCGGTCCCCAGGCAATTTGAATAGAAGCTGAAAGTGCGCCTTCAGGAACTGTGAGCGTGGTTTGCGCTGTGGATCCCGGCCGCACTGTTCCTGAGAACTGAACCGCCGGGTCGGTAATAAAACGCACTTGGTGCCGATCCAACGTTCCGCGCCAGGATCCAATGTTGCGCGAGGGGAACTCCGCAGCCAAAACTGCCGCATGGACGTTCAGCAAACCGGCACCTGCTTCATACTGATAATACGGAGGCAGTGGGGTTGCCGTACTCTGAAGAATATTGCGTACCTGCGCAGGTGTAAGGCCCGGGTTGGCCTCGAGCATTAGGGCGATAGTGCCCGCTACCTGAGGCGCTGAAAAGCTCGTGCCATTTGCCGTGGTGTAGTACGGAATCTCCTGTGGAGTAAGCCGGCGGAAGTCTGCGCCGAGCAACCCCAGAACTCCTGTCACATTAACGATCCCTGAACCCCGTACGCTAACTACCTCGACACCGGGCGCAACTAGCGTGGGATGAAATATCGAACTTGCAAAAGCTCCCCGAGAAGAAAAATTGGCCAGTCGGCCCTGCGTGTCAGTGGCGCCTACGCTGATCACCCAGGGAGCAACGGCGTAGGGATTCAACGTATGCATGCCCGGGCCACTGTTTCCTGCCGAGAACACCACGTTGACTCCTGCTTGGGTCAGCATCTTGGTCGCCACGTTGACAGGATCGTTGATGTCGTAAACGGTGTTGGCTGAAAAACTACAATTTAAGACACGGACTCCCAGAGCCGCGCGATTCGCTAACAGGTAGTCCAACCCGTTAAGTGCAAAGACGAGCGTCAAGTCACCAGCGCTAAGCCCAACTAAGCGCGCATCCGGCGCCACTCCGGCAAACCTCCCACCGGACCGACTGCCGTTACCCGCAATTAGTCCGGCAACGAAGGTACCGTGTCCGAGGAACTGATCGGTATTGGCGAGGTTCCCCGAATTCATTGGGTAGTGAAAGCCGATACCCACACCCTGCGTGTCAACCAATTTGATGTTCTGCGTTACTCGATTCGCCAGATCGCCGTGCGTCCCGTCGATTCCAGTATCGAGCACGGCCACAGTCACATTGCGCCCGGTGACCGGCAAATTGTTGTTGTAGGCAGTGATCTCAACGTCACCCCGCGCTCGCTCGACACCCGTAAAGGCCCGAACCTCCGGCTCACTGGCAAAGCTGAGGGTGCGGTTTCCATAGATCGAACGCACAGCGGGCAAGTGGGAAATAGCAATAATCTGATTTCGTGTAGCCGTAATCTGAACCATCGGTAGCGCCCGGAATCGTGTGCCACCCAAGATACCGATTGCCTGTAGATTGCCTAAATCTGTATCCGTAGGTAATGAATGGTAGACAACTACAGCATTCACACCGCTGTCATCGGTAAGCTGATTAAGCTTAACTGCGAGCTCAGGATCGACGGTTTGCAATCCGTTAAGTACACCCGCAGCGCTGATTACGATGCCATCAGCTCCGGTCCTCACAATTCCATCAGCGCCTGTCACGACGATTGCTTGGGCCCCAGTCATGACGATGCCAGTCACGCCAGCGAAGCTGAAGCCGTCTGGAACAAGTGAGAAGGCAACGCCGTCAAGCCCAACAGCCCTCAGACTATCGGCGCCAGTCATGACGATGCCATCCGCTCCCGTCATCACGATGCCATCAGCGCCGGTCATCACAATTCCGTCAGCGCCCGTCATCACGATTCCATCAGCGCCCGTCATCACGATTCCGTCGGCCCCCGTCATGACAATTCCATTGGGAAGAGAAAGAGTCACTGAGTCCACGGTATATGTGACACCATCAGCACCCGTCATCACGATGCCGTCGGCACCGGTCATGACGATCCCATCGGCACCGGTCATCACGATCCCGTCGGCGTTGGTCATTTGCACGCTGTTTGGATAATTAAGTCCATCGGCGCCGGTCATCACTATGCCATCAGCGCCGGTCATCACGATTCCGTTGGGAGCGGAAGTGAGAAAACCGTCAGCCCCAGTCACGACGATCCCATCAGCACCGGTCATCACGATGCCATCTGCACCAGTCATGACGATGCCATTCGACGCAGTTATCCTGACACCTGCCATGAGCGGTGAAACACTAAGCAGGAGTATTAGCGCGAACGCGAGGATCTGGTTCGATTTTCTAGTGATCGACCTGAAAAGAGTAGCCACTCTTAGCAAACTGTCACCTCAGTCGGGTTTATAGGCGAAGTCCTGCTAACTATCTGGCGGCGGGTATGAATTGCCGCAATCAAGCGCTTCTTTATTGGGGAACTGACATCCGGGTCGTTAGCGACTGGCGCCGCTTGCCGATTCTTCTGGCCGAGCAACCATTCAGGGGTTAAGGAGTACATTCTACGGTGCACCTTCTCAGAGTGTGTTGCGTTAGCGTTGTAATTCTCGCACGAAATTGACCACTCTTTTTTGGCCATCGACCACACCACGTGGTTAGCTGACAAGTTCCTCGTATAATTTTCGAGTTTCTGAGGCAGGCTGGACCCCCAGTTCAGACTTGAGGAGTCGTTTAAGCCCTTCGTAATGTTCTCGAACTGCGCCGCGGTTACCCAGGGCACGGTGAGCGCGCATAATCAAACAATGAATATCTTCGCGGAACTGATCTTCATTAAGTATGCGTTGAGCGAATTGCATCGATTTAGGCCAGTCTTCCATTTTTTGGGCGACTCCTGCCAGCGACTCCAGCAGCCGTAGATACTGCTCACGGTAGTAAGCTCTTTGCCCTTCAACCCAGGGTTCATAACTCCCCTGCATAAACTCGCCTCGATAAAGCCCTATTCCAGCTTCGTAGGACTTTATGCACGCTTCAAAATTCCGTGCTCGACGCGCATTCTCGCCCTCGTCCAACAAGCGATCGAATTCCTCGATGTCTATCCGGTAAGAAAATTCCGGACTAAGTTGGTAGTCACCTTCCCGATAAAGCACGAAGTTATGCTTGAGTGGTTGATTGCTGTTGAGAGCTTTGCGGATGTGCGAAACGGTCGGATGAAAGTTCTTCTCCACAGCCTCCAGATTGGTTTCGCCCCAGAACGTGTCGATGATTGCATCTTTTGACGCCCGATGGTGACGGCGCGACGTGATGAAACACAAGATGTCGCGCGCGCGCCGCGTGGTCCAGGCGTCAGCTGCCAGAGCACGTGTTGGATCGCGCACTATCTGCACCGGCCCCAACATGTTGATCGTCAGGTCGGTAACCTGCTTGTTCGTCAGTACTATTTCACCCCCCGGAACCGTGGCATGTTTCAAATCCGGTGTTTGCGTTCGGGCGAGTTGATCTCGCAAATCCAAGGGCAAGAGCTCACGAGCTTCCTCGATTGCAAAGAGTTCGGCATTGTTTAAGATCTCGCGCTTCAACCAGTATTCGTAGTCATAACGCGCCGCCAGATCGACGGCACGCCTCAGGTGCTCAAGCATCTGGGGCTCCCTAATTAGCTTCAGCTCGCACATCGCGCTGGCGAACCA
>Ga0193717_1001259_pt1 | contig 15682 bp, 14 predicted proteins | sample U2c2metaG_FD_145900 | JGI IMG/M metagenome (GOLD analysis project Ga0193717, IMG submission 145900) | Soil microbial communities from a riparian zone of the East river system, Colorado, United States - U2c2 | ecosystem: Environmental > Terrestrial > Soil > Riparian zone | place: USA: East River... | reverse complement strand
TTCCTTAGCAAAGATTTGACGGGCGAGCTTCATGTACTGGCCCGAGCGACGCAATCCCGACTCCATCGTTGAGCGGCCCCGACCCTGATAAAAATTGATGTATTGCTGAATTAAGGGATTTATGGTGAATCCAAAGTTGACGTTGTGCTTCGCTTGCTCGAGCGCCACCACATCCGCATCCGAGACATTTTGCTCGTCAGGAGTGAGTACAAGTTTGCTGAGCTCATCGAGTGGGGACGGCTCAAACCGCTGCTCGAGAAATCCAACCTGCGGAGGAGCTGGTTTCTGAGTAGGAGTTTGAAGGTTCTGTGCCACCAGCTCCGAGGCATTCGCCTGCGTAGATCCGTGACCAAGGGGTACCTCTTCCCGGTAGATTCGCTCAACCAGTTCCAGGTAGAAGGTCTGGAGACTGGCCCGAACATCAAGACCTGATTCAAGAACAGAATCAACTGCCCGATCGAATTCATCCCGAGCTTGCTCGCGCTTATTGTCTTCTAGGTTCAGCCGGCCTTTTCGGAAATGGTCTTCTGCCTTTGAAATGATCTGGGAGACACGCGGATCTGACTTCTCCACCTCGGTTTGAATGGTACGAGCGGATGAACCGGCAGGTATCTGTCCAAGAATGCTGGTCGCGGTGGTGACTAGCGCGGTCAATAACGTCACGCGCGCTATCAAATGAGGGAATCTCAAAGGGGTCAAATCGTTCTGTCTCCTTCACCCAAGAAATGATGCGAATTCCGAGCGACTATCTGAGTAGCCGAACTTGCGGGACTCGTAATTTTTGCGAGGTAGCTAAAAGGCTCCTTTTATTGTGTTTGAGACCACTGAAGCCGAGCGAAGGTTATCACACGCTTTTCCAGAGTGTCAAACTACAGCTACTTCAAAGATACGGCCAAACGGTGAAGTTTTCCACCAGAAAAGTCGCCCTTAACAGATGCATTGTCGGCGTCTCAAGGTTGCGTTCCCAGACCTCAATTTCCAGCCCACCCCAATCTTTCGAATGTCCTTCCCTTGAACGGCCAAGAGTTCCACCTAGTTCCCTTTTAAGAGCCCGATTGGTGGTTTCTGCTTGAAAAGATGGGCTTTGTGCTTGGATTCTGAGGCCGCACTGACTAGAGATTCTCAATTTTTTGGTTCCTTTACCGCCCTGAACCGCTCGATTTTAATTTAGAGAGAACCAATTCCATACAGCCAAATGTGTTGCGTTTTTGAGACAAAGGAGACGGCGGCGCATTTAGAGCAACTCTTCCCTAGGCTCGCTCCTCCTATGGTGCTCTGGAACAGTTATTGCCGATTCGGGTTGATCAGAATTCCCCCAAAAACCCACTCTCCCTTGGGAGCGTTCAAGCTGTTGCCACCATTTACAAGCATTTATTGATGGCAGGTAATCAAAATTTGAGAGCCCGAAATAGCCATGGTGGATGGACTGTCGCTATTGCTGGGCTCACCTTTCAACTTAATTATTAACAACCATGTCTACGGCCTTAAGGAAAGAAAACAGAGGGAGTGAGATTGGAGACGCGGCGAGACCGACGACTCACGATCGGGAACACAATCGCCCCGAAGACTCCTTCATAAATCGTGAGTTTAGCCTTCTGGAGTTCCATCGGCGAGTGCTCGAAGAAGCATTCGACGAAACTAATCCGTTACTTGAGCGTCTCAAGTTCCTCTCAATTTTTGCCTCGAACATCGACGAGTTTTTCATGATCAGGGTCTCCGGACTAAAGGAAGAAGTTGAGCTAAATGTCCCTCACCTGTCTGCTGATGGTCTCACTCCGGCCGAGCAACTGGCAGAAATTAGAAAACTACTACTCCCAATGATCGACCAACAGGTGAGTTGTCTACTCGAAGACATTCTGCCCGGATTGAAGGCAGCTGGAGTTCACCTTGCCTCTTACGATAGCTTGACGCATCGACAGAAACGGGATCTTGATTCCTATTTCCGCGAAGAAGTGTTCCCGGTTCTGACACCACTGGCGGTGGATTCGACTCATCCATTTCCCTATATCTCGCCCCTCAGCTTGAATCTCGGGCTCGTAATCCAGGCGCCCGACACTCCCTCGCCGGCTGATCCGCCAAAGTTCAAGAACGAACCGCGTTTTGTTCGCATCAAGGTGCCATCGGTGTTGCCTCGTTTGATTCGGGTCGGGAACGCAGAGGCAGAGTTTGTACTCCTTGACGATTTGATCCGGGCAAATCTCCAGTTGTTGTTCCCAGGCATGGACACCGGAGAATGCCATCTCTTCAGAGTGACACGGGACGCAGACATTGAGATTCGCGAAGAGGAAGCAGAGGACCTGCTACGGGTAATCCAGCAGGAGCTGCGAATGCGCCGCTTTGGTTCACCAGTCCGGCTTGAGGTGTCATCAGACATGCCTGAGGTGTTGGTTCACTACCTCACTCAGTCACTTGGTTTATTCCCGGAGGATGTCTACCGCCTGAGCGGTCCGTTGGCAATCCAGGATCTCATGTCACTCTATGAGATGGATCGGCCTGACCTGAAGGAGGAACCCTTCAAGCCGGCAATTCCCAGAAGACTGTTAGCCAGGAGGTCAATGTTTGATGTTATCAAGGAGGGTGACTTACTGGTGCATCATCCCTACGATTCCTATGACTGCGTGACAGACTTCATCAACGAGGCGGTAGACGACCCCAACGTCCTGGCGATTAAGATGTGTCTCTATCGCACCGGTGCCGACTCACCTATACCACCCGCACTAATTCGTGCCAGCGAAAAAGGAAAGCAAGTCACTACGCTAATTGAGCTCAAAGCTCGGTTTGATGAAGAACACAACATCGAATGGGCCAGAAAACTGGATCAGGCCGGCGTTCACGTTGTGTACGGCATCCTGGGCTTGAAGACCCATGGAAAGCTAACCCTGGTAGTGCGTCGAGAGGAAGGTTCGCTGAAGAGATACATGCACATTGCTTCAGGGAATTACAACCCTACAACTTCTTGCACCTATACCGACGTGGGCCTCTTTACCGCCAATGATGAGATCGGTGCTGATGCGACGGAGCTTTTTAATTACCTAACGGGCTGTTCGCGTCAAACCGATTACCGCCAACTCCTGGTAGCACCCGTGAACCTGCGGGAAAAGATGAATGGGCTAATCGATCGTGAAATTGCAAACCAGAGGGCCGGCCGGCCCGCTCGAATCGTTGCCAAGCTCAATCGACTGGCAGATAGAGAGATGATCGGCAAACTGTATGAAGCGTCTAGAGCCGGAGTTCCGATCGAGTTAGTGGTGCGAGGTGTTTGCATGCTGCGGCCAGGAGTTGCAGGCCTCTCGGAGACTATTACTGTCAGAAGCTTAGTGGGACGCTTCCTGGAGCATAGTAGAGTCTTCTACTTTGCCAATGGCGGAAATGAAGAGCTGTATATTGGAAGCGCGGATTTGATGACAAGAAATCTAAAGCATCGCATCGAAGTGGTTACTCCCGTTCACGACCCTGCGCTGAAGAGCTACCTAAAAGAAGGTGTACTTGCTACCTACTTTCGGGATAATGTAAAAGCCAGAGCACTGCAATCTGATGGCTCCTACGTGCGTCTCCCACGGGGCGATCGGCCTGAGGAATTCAACAGCCAATCCTTTTTCATGGTGCAGGCCGCGAGCCAGACCATCTAGGGGCGGAACGTACTCATGGCGTCGCTCTAAATTCCCGCTTCCACGTTCAGCGACAGTATGAGGAAGGACAGGCCTGATTTGAAGGCGTTGTATTTGAACTCTTTAGAGTGGGATGGTGAATTCCTGAAATGGCCAATCTTAGTCCGAAAATGAAAAGAGAGACGCTAACCTTAATCGGTGTTTTCGTTTGTGTTCTCCTCGTGAGCGCATTTGGCGTTTATTTTCTGGCTGGCAAGACAAATCAATCTCAAGGGATTCAGGGGTCGGTACCTCAGAGTGGGAGCGAAGCAACGTCTGAAGCTGGACCATTGACACGTCAGCCTTCTCCAACGGGTGAAAGAGAGGACAACTCATTCTTCGGACGAATCCTTGGTACCGATACTAAAGACCAAGCGCGTATTCGGGCAGAGAGTTGGATTGAAACTCTGGCAATGCTTACCCTCAGACTTATTTTGGCAGCACTACTTGGTGCACTGTTGGCGTTTCGTCCTCGCAGGAACGTGATCAAACGTAACCCTTACGTCGCCCAAACTCAGATACTCCTCGCGGTTGTTGCTTCGGCGCTGATGATTATCGTCGGAGACAATGCCGCCCGGGCTTTTGGAATCTTCGCCGCGGTGTCGCTGGTCAGGTTCCGTACGAATATACGCGATCCAAAAGAAATCACGGTTCTGCTTATCAGTCTCGCGATTGGCCTGGCGACGGGAGTGGGGCGCTGGGATCTTGCGGTAGTCCTTACGCTCTTCACTTTGGTCTTACTCTGGGTACTGGAGAAGCGAGAGCCCGAGCAAGTTTTCCGCTCCATGAACCTGAAGATCTCAACCCGTGATGTAGAGAGCACTCGAGTTGCCATCAAGGAGGTGCTGGCAAAGCACAGCTTTGATTCCGAACTTCGGACAGTCAATGGTCCCAAAGCAGATGGCGAGCCAGGGTGTCTGGTTTATTCGGTGGAGATCAGTCCAACAGTCACCACGGACGAGTTAAGTGAGCAGATTCTCGCAATAGACTCTAAAAATATTGACGGCATTGAGTGGGACCAGAAGAAGAGCTCCTCGTACGTCTACCAGTGACCACCTGACGCGAATCTAAAACTGCAAAAGACCCGCGCAATGAGCCGCGGGTCTTTTTTGTTTTTTCCGTCGGTAGTAACAAGCCAACTAGACACTGCGACTTGAAGCCGCTTGAGGAACACGTTGAGGCCTCCCTCCGGAGCTGACTGGAGGTCGGACTTTTTCCTTCAACGCTTCGCGGAAAACCTGGCGCATATTGTCTACAAATACAAACCGGATGTCTTTGAATAGCTCCTTCGGAACTTCGTCCAAGTCTCGACGGTTCTGTTGAGGAAGAATAATTGTAGAAACCCGGGCGCGTCGTGCGGCGAGGACCTTTTCCTTCACTCCTCCCACAGGCAGGACATTGCCTCTGAGTGTGATCTCACCGGTCATCGCAACACTTTTTAGCACCGGTCGCAGAGAGAGCGCCGACACCATCGCCGTTGCCAACGTGATCCCGGCCGAAGGGCCATCCTTAGGGATAGCGCCCTCCGGAATATGAATGTGAAGGTCGTAGTTAGAAAAGTCTTCGTCGCTAATCTCGAGTTCCTTGGCGCGAGACTTCGCGTACGAGAACGCCGCCTGGGCTGATTCACGCATCACTTCCCCAAGCTGACCTGTCAGTACCAGAAGGCCTTTCCCTTTCACACGAAGAGCTTCAATGAAAAGGACATCGCCACCGACAGCAGTCCAGGCCAAACCCGTGGCCACACCGATCTGATCCTTCTTCAGTACTTCTTCAGGAATGATTTTCGGCGCGCCCAGAAACTCGTGAAGGTTCTTGAGCGAAACTCTAACCGCTCCCTTATGACCCTCAGCGATGCGCCGGGCTACTTTGCGACAAATCCTTCCGATCTCTCGCTCCAACTGTCGCAACCCGGCCTCCTGAGTGTACTGCTGAATGATTGCGGTGAGCGCGGTCTTGGAAATATGCACATCGCGAGAAGTGATGCCGTTTTCTTCCATCTGCTTCGGCAGCAAATGCCGCAACGCTATCTCGAGCTTTTCTTCCTCCGTGTAACCTGCGAGGCGAATGACCTCCATGCGATCGCGCAAGGCCGGTTGAATAGTGTCCAGCACGTTTGCCGTCGTCATGAAAATCACATTCGACAGATCAAATGTTACGCCGAGGTAGTTGTCTCTAAAACTGTTGTTCTGCTCAGGATCGAGTACTTCCAGCAAGGCTGAGGACGGGTCACCGCGAAAATCCGCACCAACCTTGTCGATCTCGTCGAGCATGATGAGTGGATTGTTAGTCCCTGCCTGCTGAATCGCCTGAACAACCCGACCGGGCATAGCACCAACATACGTCCTTCGATGACCGCGAATCTCAGCTTCATCATGAACACCGCCTAACGAGAGGCGAACAAACTTTCGCTCCAACGCGCGGGCGATCGAACGCCCCAGCGAAGTCTTTCCGACGCCTGGAGGACCGACCAGACAGAGGATTGGGCCTTTTGGCTTTTCCTTAAGCTTGCGAACTGCGAGGGCTTCGATAATCCGATCTTTGACCTTCTCCAGGCCATAGTGATCTTCGTTCAGTATCTGCTCGGCCTTTCGCAGATCAAGATTATCCGTAGACGATTTTGACCACGGAAGATCGGTCATGATCTCCATCCAGTTTCGCAGGGTTGCGGTTTCGGCCGCATCCGGGTGCATCCGTTCCAGCTTCTTTAGCTGCCGCAAAGCCTCGTCCTCGGCAGGCTTGGGCATACCAGCCGTTTCGATCTTTTCCCTGAACTGGGCGATCTCTTCTGCCAGCTCATTGCCCTCGCCTAACTCGGTTTGAATGGCCTTCATCTGCTGTCTCAGGTAAAACTCACGCTGAGACCGATCAATATCAGCTCGCGCCTGAGTATTGATCTCCTGTTGTACCGTCAGAACCTCGATTTCTTTGTTCAGCAACTCGTTTACCCGTCGCAGCCGCGCAGTGGTGTCGGCTATGTCGAGTACGGATTGAGCGTCTTCAACTTTCAATTCGAGATTTGAAGCTGAAAGGTCGGCCAGGCGGCCTGCGTCGTCGAGGTTGGCTATGATGGCCATCACCTCAGGCGAAATATTTTTCCCGAGATTGATCGCCTTTTCCATAGATGCGCGGACATTTCTAATCAGCGCCTCGACTTCGAGAGAACGCTCGGGAGGAAGTATTTCCTGCATCACGTGAACACGGGCCCGGATGTATGGGCCGCTCGTGTCAACCGATTCTATTTCCGCGCGGGCGAGACCCTGCACGAGGATCCGAATGCGTCCGTCAGGCAGCTTGAGCATGCGCATGATGACTGCCGCGGTGCCAACCTTGTAAAGATCCTCGGCGGAGGGTTCCTCCTTGTCGAGGTCTTTCTGAGAGGCGAGCAGAATCATCCGATTCTCACCCAGCGCCTCGTCCACTGCGCGAATAGACTTTTCTCGCGAGACGAACAGCGGCACGATCATGAAGGGGTAGATTACGATATCCCGAAGCGGCAAGACCGGCAGTTCGCCTGGTATCTGCAACTGCTGCTCGCTGTCCGTAGTTTCGATGCCTTCGGTAATGTCTGCTTCTTTGATAATTGCCATAAAGTGATTCTACTTGATCTACGTCCGGAAGTTGATCTACGTCCGGAAGTTTCGATTATGCCTAAAACTCTTGTCACTCCTCAGCCGCTTCTGTCACTGCAAGCTTAAACTCTGCGCCGCGCCGATCTTCGATCTTGGGCAAACGAATGAGCAGTATGCCATTCTCAAGCTGCGCCGTTGCATCTCGAACGCTGACCGTCCAGCGCAGTGGAACGATCCGGCTGAATCTGCCGTAACTTCGTTCGGAACAAAGATGCGAAATGATGCGGTTGCGTGGCATGCGTCTCTTTTTGTCACCCCAAATCCGCAATTGCGTGTTCGTCAAGCCGACATGAATCTGATCCGCCTTTAAGCCCGGCAACTCTGCACGAACGTAAATGGCGTCGTTCGCTTCACAAAGATCGACTGGGGGTGTCACGGCACCTGAAACCAGCGGATCCTCCGCTACGGTGGCCTCCTGCAAGGCGGCAAACAGCCGGCCGGCGGGGTTGCGCAGACGTTGCAATTCGAGGCGTTCCAGCCCGGTTGTGCGAATGGGGTTGATCATCTACCCTTTCTTGCCTGCAGGGCCACTCGCGCGAGTTCGTACAAGCTGCTTCAGCTCGGTCATGAATTCCGACACATCTTCAAACTCCAGATAAACCGAGGCGAACCGAACGTAGGCAACTTTGTCGAGTTCTTTCAACCGACGCATGATCATTTCCCCTATCTTGCTTGTCGGTCGCTCACGCTCGGAGGATTCCTGCACATACTTCTCAATCACATTAACAATGGCGTCGAGTTTCGATGACGGAACCGGACGTTTTTCGCAAGCCCGCAGCAATCCTGCCATCACTTTGTTGCGATCAAATGTCTCCCGCCGTCCGTCCTTCTTGACAACCATGTAGGGTATCTCATCAATGCGCTCGTAGGATGTAAACCGGCGTTCGCAGCGCAAGCATTCGCGTCGCCGCCGTATCGCCTCACCCTCGCGAGACTCGCGCGAATCAACCACTTTGTCTTCCAAATAGCCGCAGAAGGGACACTTCATAAGTTCGCAAACCTCACGAGGAGAGTCTTACCATGACACTTCCGACAAAGATCATTCACTTGGTGGCGGCGGTTTCTAGTTGGTGCGCCATCAGCAATTCGTCAGGCACAATTGCTTCATCTTCAACGGCGTGTTCGACAGCTTCAGGTGACATCATTGTTCGGAGCCGCGTCAGATTGATGTCACCACGCACAACGTAAAAAAAGCCGAAGACTACAGCTGGTCCGAAATTAATGACGTGCATCACAATGGAGACCGCGGCTGCCGTCTCGCGGGCCACTCCCAGAAACATGAGACCCGCAGCCGTAGCGTAATGAAATGCGCCGGCCGCTCCGCCTGGCGTTGGAACCAGTGATCCCACCAGTGACCAACCAAGAATGAAAATAGCTTCGCTCATTCCAAAGCGAAGTCCGAAGGCGCGCAAAACAAGCCAGTTAGCGATTGTGATTCCGGCCCACACCAGTGCTGTCCAGGCTATCGTGATTGCGAGCTCACGGGCGTCCACTAACACTCTCAGAGACTTGGCCAGTTGCTCAAGAATGTGAATAAGCGCCCTTCTGAGTCGCAAGGGGATAAAACCCATGCGATCCAGACGTGCTTCCAACCAACCGATGCTGCTTTTTGACTTTCTTCTAAACCAGGTCAGCGCAACAACTCCGGCAATGGATAGGATGAGCAGAACAACCCCCGCAATTCGAACACGAGAGAATTCCGTTCCCACGTCCGCCGGCGGCGTAAACCACAGGAGATTCACCGCAAAGAGGACCACCACCGCCATAGTGTCGTATATGCGTTCCACCATGATAGTCACGAAGGAACTGCTGGCCCGCACCCCCGGATCACGCATCGGGAGAACCACCGGACGAACCACCTCGCCCATGCGTCCCAACAAAAACACCGCTCCAAATCCAACTGTAGTTGCAGCAAGAAGGTGACTAAGGCGAGTCGGACCCAGCGGAGCAAGGAGCGCGCCCCAACGGTAGGCCCGGAAGAGATAGGCGAGAGAGATAATCAGCACCGCCAACCCAAGCAAGTATCCGTTTGACTGGCTTACCGCCAATCGGACTTGCCCCCAATCGAGTTGCCGTCCAAACCACCAAAGAATACCAACCGCGAGAGCGCACAGTGCGGCAAACTCAATGTATTTACGCGATGATGACTTCAACTTGATTGACTGCTCCGCTCCGCTGGCAGGAATAGAAGAAACTTGACTTACTTAGAATGCAAACCACAAGATATGGGGCCGCGGGGAGAGGCTACTACAGTTACCCGTTAGGCGGCAAGAATGGCCTTGTGAATGCCAGACGCGTTGTAAGAGATAAGCCTTCTGCTGAATGAAGGAGCTTTGCATTCGGGACGGGTAAAGGATCCAACTCCTTTGCCGGAACTTTCGCTTCCGAGCCTTCGTAACCGCTCTGGACAAGGGAGTTTTCCACCTTGCCGGACAGAGTTAGACTTAAAGCCTTAGTCGGAGCCGGAGAAGACATCAGGTGGGGGCTGCAATAACGTTGGCTGCCAACCAAGGAGCCGAATTGATCCGCAGGTGTCGCGCTGGAGATGGTGCGGCATGGGAGGAGATTGTTCAGAGCTACTCCCGACGCATTTACAATCTTGCGTACCGTTTTACTTCCCGCGCGGACGCCGCGGAAGACCTAACGCAAGAAGTCTTTGTTCGGGTTTATCGTTCGCTTGGTCAGTACGATCCGAAACAGGGTGACCTGCAAAACTGGCTCATGAGGCTGGCCCGGAATCTTATCATCGATGACTATAGAAAACGACAACGGACGCCTCACGATAATCACGCGGATGATCTTGCCGACCACAGTTACCATCTCCATACCACAAACCGCTCCGTGCAACAGGAAATTGAACGCCGGGAACTCGGCGCACAGGTTCAGGCAGGAATTGACAAGCTCTCGCCCGACCTACGTACTTGTGTCATTCTGCGGGACATAGAGGAGTTGAGTTATCAGGAGATTGTTGATCTTTTGAGGATACCCGAAGGGACGGTTAAGTCCCGTATCAATCGGGGTCGGATCGAGTTGGCCAAGATATTGCGGAGGATGAAGGTAGTGGCAATGAGTCAGACTTAGTCAGAAAGGGACTGCTCGCACGCGGGGGCGGTGGGCGGTCTGTTAGTAAGAAGGATAGAGGGGCGGAAGAGAGAACATAATGCTTTGTGGAGATTTTGAGAACCAGTTGAGTGAGTACCTCGAAGGCATACTTGACCCTGTTGCGCACAGGGAGTTTTCAGAGCATGCGCTACGCTGCCCCGTCTGCCATCAGACCCTGAGCGAAGTCAAAAACACCATGCAGGCGTGCCGAGTTGCTGCCGTACCGCCACCAAGTCGGGAATTCGAAGCACGCATCCTCAAGAAGACGATGCCGGAATCGGTCATGACTTGCCAGGAGTTTGAGGAATCTCTTACGGACTACCTGGATGGATTTCTGCCTGCGCCCTTTTATCATCGGTGGGAGCGTCATGCTGCCCTTTGCGATCGGTGCACAGAGCTTCCTGGCGAAGTAGTTCGCTCGATCGGCGCTTGTTACACCTATATCAGCGAAGAAATGCCGGTGCCGGCAGGCTTGGATGAAAGAATCCTGCAGGCGACAATTGGCACCCAAAAGGCACGCGAGGTTCGCGCCCCATGGTCTGCGCGATTGGCATCGCGACTTCGGATCTGGCTTGACCCGATTGTTTCCCCGCAACTTGCAAGGGTGGCAATCATGTTGCTGGTCGCAGTTTTTGTGCTGGCTCATACGGTTTCCGCGGATGGATCGATTAGCGGTGTTTATCGTGCAGGTGTGCTCCTGGCGGAGCAAAGCTATTCGGGCGGATCAGAGGGCGGCATCAAGGAAATTACTACTGGGCTCAAGGGCCTCGTAGGTGGGCAGGATCAGAATCCTAAAAATAACCCGGGCCAGGGGCAAAAACCTGCCGAGCAGAAGCCGCAAGCAAAACCGGAAGCTGCCGGCGACGGCAGTGGTGAGAAGAAACCTTGAACGAGCAGCAGGGATACGACACTTGAGATGATGTATTGTACCTATCATCAGAGGAATCCGGCCGTGGTTCAGTGCAATCGCTGTGCTCGGCCCTTATGTGCCGCCTGCGATCACCGCATTCGTGGTTTTCCGTTCTGTCAGGACTGCATAGTGGCTGGAGTTGAATTCCTGCGACAACATTCACCGGACGACTCTGCTCAAGTGATCAAACGTCGAAGCTCGCCATTCGTGGCCACTCTATTGTCGTTTGTTCCCGGCTTGGGCGCCGCCTATAACGGCCAAACATCGAAAGCGATTGTTCACTTTGCAATCTTCGCCAGCTTTTTCCAGATGGCAGTCATAACCCAGGGCTTGCTTTTTTTCATTCTGGGAGTTTTGGGTACCTGGTTGTTTGCGGCAGTTGATGCCTGCCGAACGGCTCAGTTAATGCGGTCGGGTCTGACCCCCGAAACTGAAGAAGACGTCATAGCCCGCAGACTCTATGGAAACCCGTTTGCTTGGGGTTTGACGCTGATCGTAATTGGAAGTGTGTTCCTCCTTCACACGCTCTTGGGTGTACAGTTACCGATTCGAAAGTTGCTCCCAGTTGCCTTGGTAGCCCTGGGCGCTTACATGCTGTTTGACTACATACGCAGGCGAAAGTCGTCAGACCGCGTCGTGCGATTCGATTCGCGAAAACCTCCCCCATCTGTCGTGTCCGGCACGCTTGAATCGCGTTTTCGGACCGGAGAGACGACTCAACTGTCGCGCAGATGAAATCAGGACCTTGCACTTTTTAGCCGGGTCTTAACTTAGAACGGACGTATAAGGACTCAATCATGGCCAGCTTACTGGGGATTTTTGCAAGACTAGGCGGGATCGCCGCGTTGATACTTTTGGTCATCACTCTGCTCAGTCAACTTATTGCCCTGGTGGGGTTTTTGCTGGCTGCGGTCAAGATTGCAATCGTGGTCATTTTCATCGCGGTGGTCTTACTGATCATTCTAGCCATACTTCGAGATCGCTCCCGTCGTAAACGAGAAGTTGATAGTTTTTAAAGCTCGCTGCCGCAAATGTCCCGCGACCAATACTGACTCACCCACCTCGTCCGACTCTCACATAACTTTTTTAGCGAAACTGCTCGGATTTGCAATGCCCCGTAGCGGTGTGATAGCGTTTGGCTTCTGCAGCACCGGCCGGACGAAAAGCACCTTTACACGGGAAGGCTTCATCATCCGCTGCAGATCTTCAAGCAGGTAAAGACCCTCGTAAAGAAAAACCAAGCTGCATCAGTCTGATGTGAACAGGACTGTGCCTTTGCGAATGCACACGCAGCATGCAAATTCTGCGTCGATGCATTGTGGAGAAGCAAGATGGCCCGAGACGACCGGTTCTATGCTTTTATCATTCCCCACACTTCTCGTTCCAGAGCTCGAATCAGACGAATTTGCGTTGAAAAGAAATGGCTCAAACTGTTTGCGTTGATCGCGGCCATTTTCTTCGGTGGCTGTCTTTATGGGTGGTACGGACTTACCCAACAAGCTCAGCATTACCGTATTGAGGCGGAGAATCAACGTCTTCGCGCCGAGACCGAAACGCAAAGACAGGAACTGAGCGAACTAAGTAGCCGGGTTGAGGCCGTGGAAGACACTTCTCGTAAGCTTGCTGAGAAATCTGGACTTGTGAATGAGAACGCCCACCTTTCAGGTACCGGGGGGCCGGCGATGCCCATTGAGCGTGCTAGTCTCACAGCCCTCGAAGAAAAAATGACTCTTCTCGAAACGAACCTGCACGCTTATGAAGAAGTCATGCAGGGACGCGGGTACACTCCTTACGTCTGGCCGGTTGTAGGCAAGCTCGAGAGTCCGTTCGGAGGCCGCAGGAATCCCTTCGGTGGGGGCGCCTACGAGTTTCACACAGGTCAGGATATTGATGCCCCTTCGGGTGCGCCTGTGATCGCAGGTGCAACCGGTACAGTGAGTTTTGTCGGCTGGCAGAATGGCTACGGTCAACTTGTTGTCATCGATCATGGTGGCGGTCTAACGACACGCTACGGTCATCTCTCGCACATTGCGGTTTCTCAGGGAGCAACTGTGAGGCGGGGCGAATTCGTTGGGAATGTTGGGTCGACTGGGCGCTCCACCGGCCCTCACCTTCACTACGAAGTACGCATTAATGATGAGCCAGTGAATCCATTGCAATACCTCCTCACCACCGGGCACTAGCGCCGGCATGTCGAATCTGGCCCTCAGCGGAGAGCTTCCCGGGGCGGCCGCTAACCTCAGCAGGTTCGTATTTTAAGCCGGAATTATGCTTGACATGCTCGAGAATTTTCGCTTAGTATGCGCCGACGTTTTCAATGCAGGGTTTTCCCTTGATTAGTCCCAGCATTTCCGATCTGCCAGCTTTACAGCAATGAGTTTTCGAGTTTTCGCCCCCGTAAGTGTATGCATGATGGAATAGCGCTCCCGCGCCTTCCACCATGCATTTTTGTTGGTTGTGTGTTTCCGAAACGCCCGTTCAAAAGCGTGTCCGGCTCACAAGCATTAACTCAGGTTGGTGCGGACTAGTGCGGAATTCAGTCTTAGTCTTTGAACAGATCCAGGCTGAAATCTGAACTATTCGCCCCCGTTTTACCGAATCGTTAGGAGGATTCGTTGTTATGTCTAGAATAACCGGTAAGGTCAAGTGGTTTAACAATTCGAAGGGTTATGGCTTCATTGAGCAGCCTGGCTCTTCAGATATCTTCGTTCACTACAGCGCCATTCAGGGTGATGGCTTCAAGACTCTCGAGGAGGGTCAGGAAGTCGAGTTCGAAGTCACCCAGGGGCCCAAAGGGCCTCAGGCTGAAAAAGTAACTAAGACGTAAGCAACTCCCCGGCTTGCAACCGCAAAGCCACTGACCGCTTCCGGTCTTGAGTCCGGCAAGCGCATCAAGAAAAAAGGCGACCACATGGTCGCCTTCTTTCGTCTAAGTCGCCGGTTTCTCTTCTATCGTTCAGCTTTTGCTTTAAAGCTCACGTGGCCACCCTCGACATCAACTGAGAAGCTAACCCGCTCGCAACCGAGTTTTTCTTTCAAGGTATCGGCCTTGGAAGCAATCAAACGATGGAATCGCGGAAATGAGAAATCGTCAGTCGGTTCACCACACTTTGTCTTTGCTTCAACCAGGGCGTTGTACAGATGCTTCACCATTTCGACGTCCTTATTCGCGTCAACACAAACCAGGGTTGTTCGGGTAAACGCCACAACGGATTCCTCCTTGGCAGTCGCTCTCGCAGCTGACGCCGGGTCTCGACCCTCTTCGCGTCCCTGCATCGTACGCCTCCATAGATCGCGGAAAGCAGTATATCGAGCGGTCAGGGTATTCAAGCGAAACCGTTGCGCAAAGGACAGGGTCCGGTCATCGCCTAAACGCTTAAACTGCGTCTCAACTCGCCCCTTGGTGTCATACGGCGGACGTTTGGACGCGCCGTTAAAGTAGATATCAAATTCAATTTTGAGCCGCCGGATATCCTCCTCCAGACGCGTCAACTGTTCATCGACCGTCGGCAGGTTTTCACCTATTGCAAATTTGTTCCTGCTACGGGCTCTCTCCTGGGCGCGCTGCAGCTTGTTATCGCGGGTTCTCACTTAAAGGCCTTCTCCAAAAGCTGGGGGTTATAGGCGGGAGCGTTGGAATAACGCCTCCCGAGTCTAGGTGTTTGAAAAGCTGTGTGTCAACTGATTATTCAGAATGGGCCTAATTCGGCCATTTGATGCCTCAGTTTGCCCGAGGCCGAGCGAGAAGTTATTCTACGGATCCCAAATCCGAGGCTAACTCGCAATCATGTCTGAACCCCGCAATGCTAAAACTGGCGATCTCCGGCTGTTGCCTTCGGTCGACCAATTGCTCCGAACGGAAACTGCTGTAAGTCTCCGAAACCTGGTGGGATTGTCACGACTTACCGTCATGGCTCGAACGGTGACAGATGAGATGCGGAAGCGGATCCTGGTTAACGAGATCTCGAAGGGCGATACCCGCGAGACTCTACTGCTCCAGGCCGAAGAGGAACTCAAGGAACTCCTCGCACGGGAGAGTAGGACGGGGATTCGCCGCGTAATTAATGCCACCGGAGTGATTCTGCACACCAACCTCGGACGCGCCCCGCTTTCGCAGGCCGCTCGGGCCGCGGTTGCGAACGAAGCAGCGGGTTATTGCACTCTCGAATACGATGCCCTCTCCGGAGCACGCGGACGACGCGGCGCGAGGGTGGAGGAGCTGCTAACTGATTTGACGGGAGCGGAGGACGCACTTGTGGTGAACAACTGCGCCGCTGCGGCGCTGCTCATTTTGAGCGTGCTCGCTGGGGAAGGTGAGACCTTGGTTTCCCGCGGGGAGCTAGTTGAGATCGGTGGTGATTTTCGTGTGCCTGATGTGATGTTGAATTTCG
>Ga0193717_1001258_pt1 | contig 15682 bp, 11 predicted proteins | sample U2c2metaG_FD_145900 | JGI IMG/M metagenome (GOLD analysis project Ga0193717, IMG submission 145900) | Soil microbial communities from a riparian zone of the East river system, Colorado, United States - U2c2 | ecosystem: Environmental > Terrestrial > Soil > Riparian zone | place: USA: East River... | reverse complement strand
AAGCTTGGCGCCGCTAAAGCTGTTGGTTACCACGCTCCAGCCATAACTGGCCGGTTCGGTTTGGTGTACGATGATCACTCCGGCTGCACCCTGACGGGCAGCTTCTTCGTATTTGTAGGTCCACCGGCCATAATAGGTCATGGTATCACCTTTAAAAAAAGTTGGATCGCCATTTTTAAAACCCGGGTCATTTACCAGTACAATTACTGTTTTACCCTTTACATCAAGACCGGCATAGTCATTCCAGTGATATTCAGGTGCAACAACGCCATAACCCGCAAAAACAAGCGGTGATTTTTTGAGATCCACAGCAGGAAGTTCCTGGCGGGTGGAGGTTACAAAATCTGTTAATGCATGTAAGGTCATGGGTGATTTGCCACCGCTGATCTCCATTGTTTCGGATGGTGTGCTGGTGATCTCAACCATGGGCACATCCTGAAAATAGGTGCCATTATTGCCGGGTTCAAGTCCGGCTTTTTTAAATTCGGAGGCGATATAGGCAGTGGCTTTTGTTTCGCCGGCAGTAAAGGGCTTGCGGCCCATCAAAGAATCATTGGCCAGCACCGCGATATGCGATTTTATTTCATCGGCTGATACGGCTTTTGCAGCCTCCTGGTTGGTGTTTTTATTTTGACTGCAACCGGTTAATAAGGCAAAACCAGACAATGCCAGCAAGTAGTTGTATTTATTAATCATATATGCGATGTGTTTCCCAAATGTAATTAAAGGAAATGCTTGCTGCAAGAAACCCCCGCTAAATCTCCCCCGAAAGGGGAGACTTTTTATTAAAAACTTTGATAAGCTTATTCACTTCTGTTAAAGCAAAAACACTCCCGGTAATATAAAAGGCACAATAAAACAACCCGGTAATAAGCATATTATTATAGTTATGTTCGATAAGTGCTGAAATGATCAGCATAACAAAAACAACGGAAAACAAGGATATGGAGTACACCCAAAAGAAACGTTCTTTCTGTGGATTGATCCAAAAGAAAATTAACCAGATAAAACCAAACTCCAGGACAAAGCATTGTATGCAGAAAAAGAACATAACCAAAGTGCCCCATAAGCTTTCTTCAACTATACCCTTTGTAAACAAAAGGTGTAAATCGCCCCACAGATAAAGAGAATAAATAAATAAACCAAAGCCAGCTAAAAGGCACACCGGTATATTAACCAGGGCAAATGCTATGCTTAACCTAAAATTTGCGCTTACTTCTTTGTTCATTTAAGCCGGGTGTTACCACGATAGCGTATTCAAATATAATTAAAGAAAGGCCCTGTGCAAGAGGAGAACGGAACAAAGGCTGTATGCTTTTAACATGCTTACCATGGGCTGCAAGCCTGCGGTAGCGGAGAGAACAAGAGGTTTGTGAAGACACAAACCTCGGCATAAAAACGCTTCGCTATCGCCCAGAATGACAAATTGAATAATTCACCAGGCGTATAACTCCCCTTTTAGGGGGCGGGGGCTAATCAATCCACTCAAATTTAGTATAGGGCACCAATACTTCAGGTATCTTAATTCCCTTTTCGGTCTGGTTATTTTCCAACAAGGTAGCCACAATACGCGGCAGGGCCAGGGCGCTTCCGTTCAGGGTGTGGGCCAGTTGGGTTTTACCTTCGGCATTGCGGAAACGCAGTTTTAAGCGGTTGCTCTGAAATGTTTCGAAGTTTGATACGGAAGATACCTCCAGCCAGCGCTGTTGTGCCGCGCTCCAGGTTTCCATGTCATAGGTTAAGGCAGAGCCAAAACCCATATCGCCGCCGCAAAGGCGTAGTACGCGATAGGGCAAGCCTAATTTTTGGAGCAGCCCCTGTACATGGGCGCTCATTTGCTCCAATATTTCGTATGATTTATCCGGATGTGCCACTTGTACAATCTCCACCTTATCAAACTGGTGCAGGCGGTTCAAGCCACGTACATGGGCGCCGTAAGAACCGGCCTCGCGGCGGAAACATGGTGTATGCCCGCAATGTTGTACGGGCAATTCATCAGCTTTTAATATCACATCGCGAAACATATTGGTGATAGGCACCTCGGCGGTTGGTATCAGGTATAAATTATCAAGTCCAACAAAGTACATTTGCCCCTCTTTATCCGGTAATTGTGAAGTACCAAAGCCGGATGCTTCGTTCACCATTAGAGGTACGCTTACTTCGCTATAGCCTGCTTTTTCGGCCTCGTCAATAAAATAATTAATGAGCGCGCGTTGTAGTTTGGCGCCTTTATTTTTATAAACAGGGAAACCGGCTCCGGTTATTTTAACACCCAGCTCAAAATCAATCAGGTTATATTTTGCGGCAAGCTCCCAGTGGGGCAGGGCAGAGGCCGGCAGTTCGGGTTTTGCGCCGTTTTCCAGCACCACTTCGTTCTCCTCTAGTGTTAAGCCTTTGGGTACGGAGCTATGCGGCAGGTTGGGCAGCAATACCAGCTTTTGGTACAGTTCTTCTTCGGTAAAAGCCAACTGTTCGCCAAGTTTTTTGATATCTTCTTTCCAGGTACCGGTTTTTGATTTGATGACTTCGGCTTCATCTTTTTTACCGGCGCGCATCAGATCGCCAATTTGCCGGGCGGCTGCATTGGCCTCGGCCGAAATGTTATCCATGCTGGTTTGAGTTTGACGGCGTTTATCGTCTAATTGAAGAATTTCGTCAACCAGTTCGGTCTGTTTAAAATTTTTTACAGCCAAACGTTCTAAAACCTGTTCCCTGTTATCGCGGATATAACTAACTTGCAGCATTGAATTTATTTTTAGGCAAAGATATAACGAGTTGGCAGTTTAGAGTAGTGAGTTATGAGTTTTTTGTAAATAGTGCTAATTATATAGTCGTATTTACACTAACTTTTGCAGCTACTACGCACAACACATAACTCACAACCCGAAACTGAATGCCCGGTAAACTATACTTAGTACCCACCCCAATAGGCAACCTGGAGGATATCACCCTCAGGGCCATACGCGTTTTAAAGGAGGCCGACCTGATACTGGCCGAGGATACACGCACGTCTGCACCCTTGCTGAAACATTTCGACATCCATCAAAAAGTGTTTTCGCACCATCAGCACAATGAGCACCAGTCCTCAAACGAGATCGTAAAATTTTTGCTCGAAGGAAAAAATATCGCTCTGATATCAGATGCCGGTACGCCTGCCATATCCGATCCGGGATTTTACCTGGTGCGCGAGGCTTTAAAATTTAATATCGCGGTGGAATGTCTGCCCGGCGCAACGGCCTTTGTGCCAGCACTGGTAAACTCGGGTTTCCCTACTGATAAGTTTTGTTTCGAGGGATTTTTGCCCTTGAAAAAAGGCCGCCAAACCCGGTATAAGTTTTTGGCCGGAGAGGAGCGTACTATGATACTATATGAATCGCCGCATCGTTTACTGAAAACCCTCGACGAAATGGCTACCTATTTTGGCGCTGACAGGCAGCTTTCCGTTTCGCGCGAGCTCACCAAAATGTTTGAGGAAACAGTTCGCGGTACCGTAGCAGAGGTAAAGTTTTATTTTGAAACACACCCGGTAAAGGGAGAGTTTGTGATTTGTGTGGCGGGAGCACCGGGCAAGACAAAGGAGAAAGGATATAAACAGGACGAGGAATCTGATTAATAAAAAACAAATAATTGCCCGTCATTGCCAGGAACGAAGCAATCTCTATGCTATACAGCGCGCGCAGAAATGCATAATTGACCTGCCTGTGTAGAGATTGCTTCATTCCTGGCAATGACGGTGGGGATACATACAAATGAAAAAAAACCTTTCTTTAGCCATACTCTCTGGTTTATTGTTGTGGATAGCATGGCCGCCTACGCCTTATACCACTTTCCTGCTGTTTATTGGTTTTGTGCCGATGCTGCTGGCTATGGAAAATATTATTCAGTCCACATCCCCCAAAAAGGGGAAGCAGATATTTAACGCGACCTTTATTGGTTTTTTTATCTGGAATACCGCCTCTGTTTACTGGGTATATAACGCCCTGAAACAAGTGGGCGATGTGATAGCCATCCCCATTACATTGATCCCGTACGCATTAGGGCCATTGCTGATGGCTACGGCTTGCTGGTTGTATTACCGTTTAAGGTTAGTAACTAATCGTGGCTGGGGACTGGCGGGATTGGTTTGTTTGTGGATAGGTTATGAATACCTGCACCAAAGCTGGGATTTGAACTTCCCTTGGATGACACTGGGCAACGGATTCGCGGTAACACACCAATGGGTTCAATGGTATGAATATACAGGCGTTTATGGTGGTACCATCTGGGTATGGGCGGTAAACATCCTGGCGTTTTTAATATATGTTGGCCTGCGCGAAGCGCAGTTAAAAACGGTACGATTAAAGTTGATCACGGCGTTTGCCCTGTTATTGCTACTGCCGCTAGGCTTTTCGTTATACACTTATTACAATTATGCCGAGCAAAAAAATCCATCGAATATTGTGGCTGTTCAGCCCAATATTGATCCGTATAAAAAGGAGGGGAGCATGCCCGCCGCGCTGCAGATTGATATCATGATCCACCTTTCAAGGGATATTGCACAGCCCAATACAGAGTTTTTTTTATGGCCTGAAACGGCTATTCCCGAATATATGGATGAGGACAAGATCCAATCGAACAATTACTTTTTACAGGCACAGCATTTTTTAAGTAAATACAAGAACGGCAACCTGATAACAGGTGCTGAGACCTATAAAATATATAATACCAGGGCTACGTCTACAGCAAGCCCCACGCAGCAGCCAGGGGTATTTGCAGATAGCTTTAGCTCGGCAATAAATATTGAAAATGGCGACCGGGTACAATTCTATCATAAATCACGGCTGGTTCCCGGTGCCGAATCACTGCCTTTTGGTAATGCGCTGTCTTTTTTAAAACCCGTTTTTGAACATTTAGGCGGTGCCACCGGCGCTTATGGCAGTCAGCCGGATGCAGAAGTATTTTATTCGCAAAGCGGGATTGGTGTTGACCCTGTGATTTGTTTTGAATCTATCTGGGGCGGGTATGTGGCCCGCTCGGTGCGTAAGGGCGCGCAGTTCATAGCCGTTATTACCAACGATGGCTGGTGGGAAAATACCTCGGGCAAAGACCAGCATTTAGATTATGCCAAGCTGCGGGCCATTGAAACGCGTCGCTGGGTGGCAAGGTCGGCAAATACCGGTATATCGGCTTTTATAAATCAGCGCGGTGATGTGGTGCAACAAACCAAATGGTGGACAAAAACAGCCATTAAGCAGGACATTAACCTTAACTCCGAACTTACCTTTTACGTGGACCATGGCGATTACCTGCCTAAAGCGGGAAGTATTATCGCGGTTTTATTGATTGGCTTTATTACAGTGAAAGGGCGGTTTAGAAAAAGGGTGGTTGCGTGATTTTTGCCTGAGATTCCCTGATTTTTCACGAGTTAATTTTTATTGGCGTTCAAGAAGGCTTCGCCGGGGCCTTTGCCCGCTATGCATCGGCAAGCTGCCAATGACCCCCTTTTTTAGCAACGTCAGTTCCCCTTCAGAGTCCCCGGATTTTATAACGCTGGATGAAAAATTTATAATGTTACAAACCGTTCCGTTTCAAAATAAACGCCATCAGGTCATTGATGGGTTGTTTGATGACCTTGCCGGTTTTTACGCCTTGCTGTTGGCAAAGTGCGGTAAGCTCGTCGGCAAAGAAGTACGCTATGGAGCCCACAAAATGGCATTTATACCGATGGTACTCCGGGTACGATTTAATATTGCTTTCAATAAATTCCAGCAAACCTTTTTCTAATAGCGCTTGTCCGTAAGGAGTTGCCTTTATTTCGCTTACAAATTTGGAAAACGAGGCCAGATAGGTATTTGCATTGGGTTTTTGATAAACATTCTTGATCACGATCTCTTTGTTGAGCCCATAAGCTTCATCAAACATTTGGCTGATGTCGGCAGGCATATTGCCGTATAAAAAATCGGTGATCATGGCCTTGCCAAACCAGGTGCCAGAGCCTTCATCTCCTAAAACAAAGCCCAAACCATGCTGCCCATCGTGTATGCTCTCGCCGTCAAAAAAAGAGATATTTGAACCGGTTCCCATTACACAGCAAATGCCTTTTTCGTACCCGCAGGTAGCATAGGCGCAGCCCAAAAGATCACTGTCAACACTTATAAAGGCTTTAGTGAATAGTTGGCTTATGGCATTCGAAACTATCTCATGCCTGTCTGGACTGGAACAACCGGCACCAAAAAAATATATCTCAGTAACATCATTGGCATGTGCTACCATATCGGGCACTTGTTCCTGTATTATTTTTGCAATTTCTTTTTCGGTTAAAAAGTATGGGTTTAATCCGGCGGTTTTAAATGATATTGACTCCTGCAGTGAGGTACTAAGCAGCCAGTCTGTTTTTGAAGATCCGCTATCGGCAACTAAGATCATGGACAAATTTCTTCAAGCGCTTTGAGGGTTAACGGCTTATGTATAAACTGAGTAATATACTTGTTCCCTAATGATTGCTTCATATCCATAGGATCGAGAGATGAAGAAAGCATAAATATTTTAGTATCGTTTTTATCGATTAAAAGAGCGTCATATTCCTGCAAAAACTCAAACCCATTCATTATGGGCATACGGATATCCAAAAATATAACATCAGGTTTTATACTACCTTCCCTAAGCGAATCAATAGCCTCCGCGGGCGATTGCCTGATAATGATCTGCTCGGCAAAATGGCTGCTTTCCAAAATCCTGCGCGTAATAAAGTTGTCGATGTAATTATCATCGATCAACAGGCAAATTTTGTAGGGATTTAACATTATTTCAAAAGTAGCTTTTTAAAACAATTTAAAAAACATACTCCATAAATAAATAAATACTTATTCGTCTTAATTAATACTGATGCTGTTAGTGATCTGCTTTAAAGTAACTTCGGCAAGCTTTGACTGGTATTGGGCTGCAAAAAACTTTGACTGGGCATCCAGGTAATTACGCTGTGCCTCCCTTATTTCTAAAGGGGTAATATTACCCAGCTTATATTTTTCCAATGATATATCAAGATTCTTTTTAGCGATGACCACATTGGCCTGGCCCAGCTTTATCAAATCGAGCCCGGATAAATAGCTTACAAAAAAATTACTGATCTGCGCTTCAACATTCAGTTTGGTCTGTTTGGCATCAATAGTGGCATTATCGATCTGTATTTTCGCATTTTTTTCGCGCCGGTTCTGGTTAAAGCCGTCAAAAATATTAATGGTTGCTGTTAAGCCGTAATTTAAACCATGCGTGTTTTGTGACAACGTGAAGCCGGCCGGCGTTTTATTATTGCTAAAAGTATAGCCCGATGTTACGGCAACCTGAGGGTAGCGGGTTGAGCGTACCTGTTTTAAACTAATATCGGCCAGACGTTTATTTATTTGCGCCGATAAAATTGCCGGGTTTTGAAGCTGGGCGCTATTAATAACATCGGCTAATACTAATTTATCATCAATGATGATAGTATCGGCCACGGAAAAGTCTGTTTGAAGATCGCGGATCAATAACTGGTTAAGCTGAATCTTTACTGCTTTAAACTGCTGGTATTGCGTAACCAGGTTGGCGGTATCTGTGTTCAGGTTTACCTGTGCGTTTAAAACATCAAGTTTTGAAACCCTGCCCACCTGGAATTTATCATTGGCATAATGCAGTTGGGTGCGTGAAATGTCAATAGCCCCTTTCAACGCTTTTATTTGCTCGGTTTGACTGATCAGATCATAATAAGTAGTAATTACATTGGCAATTGTACTTTGAATGGTATCCTTTAACCGTATAGCTCCTAAAGTATCCTGGGTTTTTAACTGATCGTAATTAGCAAACATATTAAAGCCGTCAAAAACTGTCCAGTTAAGATTTACGCCGTAATTTATGTTCGAGTTTTTGGCATCATTGATGTTATTGACAGTGCCATCATTCCGGGTTTGCTTGGTGGTTTGCCTGCTGTTGGTTGATGCAAAATTGCCGTTAACCTGGGGTAATATACCGGCATTACCCAAGGTTACATTATTTGATGCAATGGCCGAGTTATTTTGCGACAGCTTTATATTATAGTTGTTTTTCAGGGCTATCTCTACCGCGTCTTTCAGGGTAAGCATCGGCGCATCCTGCGCCCATGTTTTTACACTGAAAACTATACTGCAAAAAATAAAGAAAGCTGTTTTTTTTGTGATCATATTGCTTAAAGGTTTTCAATCAGTATTGGTGTTTTTTCTTCCTGTTTCTCGGTATCCTCCGGTTCATGGTCAGGATCGCGACGGGTTTTTGAAGCAAATATCACATACATCAACGGAATAATATAAAGCGTTAACACCAGCGAAAACAGCATACCGCCCATGATTACAATACCCAATGATACGCGGCTTTTTGCACCGGCCCCCAACGCAAACGCAATTGGAACAGAACCAAGCACCACGGCTAAACTGGTCATTAAAATTGGGCGCAAACGGGCAGTAGCGGCCTCAACGGCGGCTTCATATTTTGCTATGCCATGTTCCATGCGCTGGTTGGCAAACTCTACAATGAGGATACCATTTTTGGTTACCAGCCCCACGAGGGTTATGATACCAATCTCGCTGAAAATATTAAGCGTTTGGTTAAACAGCCAAAGCGATAAAAACGCTCCCGAAATAGCCAGCGGTACGGTAAGCATCACTATAAAAGGGTCCATAAAACTTTCAAATTGTGCTGCCAATACGAGGTAGATCAGCAACAGGGCAAAACCAAAGGCAAACAAAATGTTTGATGAACCTTCGGCATAATCACGTGATGGGCCACTTAGTGCCGTGCTGAATGTTTCGTCGAGCATACTGGCAGCAATCCGGTCCATTTCTTTAATACCATCGCCCACGGTACGGCCCGGAGCTAAACCCGCCTGAATAGTTGCCGATTTATAACGGTTAAAGTGGTATATGGCCGGCGGTGTAGCGCCTTCAGAAACTTTTACCACGTTATCCAGCTGTACCAGGCCACCCTTGGTGCTGCGTACATAAACCGACTTCAAATCCAGCGGCTGATCGCGGTTGGCTCTGTCAACCTGGGCTATTACCTGGTATTGTTTTCCGTTTATCAGGAAATAATCCAACCGGCCGGCGCTATAATACAACTGCAGGGTTTGGGCGATGTCATCAACAGATACACCCAGGTCACGGGCACGGTCACGGTCTGTTATTACCCTAAGCTCGGGCTTGGTAAACTTAAGGTTCACATCCGTGCCTTGAAAAACAGGACTTCTGGAAACCTCGGCAAAAAACTTGGGCAATACCGCCCTTATTTTTTCAAAATCCTGGTTTTGAATTACGTATTGAACCGGTAACGAGGTTCGTGAACCGCTACCGCCACCACTTATAGTTTGTTCCTGTACTACAATGGCACGGGCATCGGGCATACGGCTTAATTTTTTATTCATCCAGTCGGCAAGTTGTTGCTGGGTCCGGTTACGTTGATCTGGTGGAACCAGACCAATACGGCCAAAGCCGGAGTTGGCGGCCCCGCCGCCGCCGCCAAACGAAGGCGATACGATCTCGAGGTTCACGTTGGCCTCGGGTATGGAATCATCAACCAGTTTTGCCACCTTGTCCATATACTTGGTCATGTATTCATAAGTGGCACCTTCTGAGCCGGTTACGCTGTATCTTAATAAGCTGCGGTCATCCAACGGAGCCAGCTCAGACGGGATAACGTTTACCAATACGCCAATGATGATCAGGGAAACAGCCAGGATAACAAACGACACCCATTTTACCTTCATAAACTTAACCAGCGTTTGCGTATACGAATTGGTCATGTTTACAAAGAAGGGTTCGGTACGTTCATAAAACTTTGATTTCTTGTTGCTTTTGCGGATCAGCTTTACGTTAAGCATGGGGGTTAATGACAATGATACAAATGCCGATATCAACACCGCCCCGGCTACCACTACCGCAAACTCGCGGAACAAACGGCCTGTAAAGCCCTGTAAAAACACAATGGGTAAAAACACAGCCGCCAGGGTAACCGATGTGGATACTACGGCGAAAAAGATCTCGGCCGACCCCTCAAAGGCTGCTTTGCGGATAGCCATACCTGCTTCTACTTTTTTATAGATATTTTCCGTTACCACAATACCATCATCAACCACCAGTCCCGTTGCCAGCACAATACCCAGCAGGGTTAATATGTTGATGGAGAATCCGAAAACATACATAATAAAGAAGGCCCCTATCAACGAAACCGGGATATCAATTAACGGGCGGAAAGCGATAAGCCAATCGCGGAAGAAGAGGTAGATAATAATTACCACCAGTACAAATGAAATAATAAGCGTTTCCTGTACTTCGGAGATGGACTGGTTAATGAAGCGGGTATTATCCAACGCTACTTTTACCGAAATATCAGGTGGAAGGTCCTTCTTGATCTGGTCAAGCCGTTTATAAAAATCTTTGGCGATTTGGACATAATTGGCGCCGGGCTGTGGCACAATGGCCAGGGCCACCATGGGTACGCCTGATTCCTTAAATATGGTTTCTTCATTGGCCGATCCTAAAACGGCATAGCCAATATCGCTCAGGTGTATTACCCGGCTGCTATCTGAACGTATAATAAGGTTATTAAAATCTTTCTCGGTTGATAGCTTACCAAGCGCCCTGATGGTTACCTCGGTATTGTTACCTGAAATTTTACCTGCCGGCAGCTCCACGTTTTCTCTTGCCAACGCGGCTCCAATATCGGTAGCGGTAAGGCCCAATGCCGATAGTTTGTTCGGATCGATCCATAAACGCATGGCATACTGACGCTGCCCCTGTATATTGATGGTGCTTACCCCGGGTATAGTTTGCAAGCCCTCCTGTAATACGTTTTCGGCATAATCATCCAGCTGGTTAATGTTACGGCTGTTACTGCTAACGGTTAAGGTAATAATGTTATCTGCGCTGGCATCGGCTTTGGTTACTACCGGCGGGGCATTAATATCCTGTGGTAGCTGACGCTGTGCCTGTGATACCTTGTCGCGTACGTCATTGGCAGCAGTTTCAAGGTCGGCATCAAGATCAAACTCAACCGTGATGTTACTGGAGCCAACCGAGCTTGTTGACGATATGTTGCGGATACCCGGCACACCGTTGATTGATTTTTCGAGCGGCTCGGTAATTTGCGATTCAATTACGTCGGCATTAGCGCCAGAGTAACTGGTGGACACCGATATGATAGGCGGATCAACCGATGGAAAATCCCGTATCCCTAAAAATTTATAGCCGATGATGCCAAACACAACAATAACTACTGACATTACTGTTGCCAGTACCGGCCTTTTTATACTAACTGAGGATAAACTCATGGTGTTTACTTAATTACTTTAACAATTTTTAAAGGAACTTTTGGTCGCATTTGTATAAGACCCGATACCACCACGCTATCACCCGGCTTTAATCCATCGATGACCTGTATTTTGGTATCTGTACGCATATCGGTTTTTACCGCTTTGGTTGCAGCAACGCCGTTTTGATAAATATAAACAATGCTGCTTTTTAAATCGGGTATAACCGCTTCGGTTGGTAATAAAATTGTTTTTGGTATTTGATCAAGTGTTAAATTGATCTTGGCAAAGCTGCCCGCGGTAAGCAGGCCTTTAGGATTCGGCGCTTTTGCACGTACGGTAATGGTACGCGAATTAACATCAATTGATGGCTCAATGGCGTAAACGGTGGCGGTAAAATTCTCCCTTGAACTTTCGGTATTGAACCTGATCTTACTACCCGGGCCAATGATGGATAAATACCTTTCAGGAACCGAAAAAGTAACCTTCGCCGGGTCGATATTTACCAGCTGCGCAATGGGTGATTGCGGTGACAGGTAGCTACCCGGACTCACGTTCCTTAACCCGACGGTGCCCGAAAACGGTGCCCGGATCTCGGTGCGTGATATCTGGGCTATTATGACATCGGCTTGTGCCTTTAATGAGTTTAATGAGGTTAATGAGGTATCGTATTCCTGCTGGCTTATAGCTTCTTTTTGCAGTAATATCTTATTGCGGTATTCATTTTGTTTGGCCAGTGTTTCCTGATATTTCACCTGCTGCAGGGAGGCTTCCAGGTCCTGGTTATATACCTTAACCAGCAATTGCCCTTTTTGCACCCGCCCCCCCTCGTTAAAATATATACCTGTAATGTTACCTGCGGTTTGGCTCACCAGACTTACCTTTTCGTTAGCATCAATTGATCCGGTTACATCAATAATATTGTTTACGGCGGTATCCTTTACAATCAGAATGTTCACAGCCACGGGGCCGCTTTTACGCTTGCCGCCTTTGCCGCCGGCAGCCATAGCCGCAGCAGACTCTTTGGCACTTTGGCTAAAGAACTTGTTGTAAATTAAATAAGCAACCAGCAATGCCAGCGCAGTGTAAATGATATACCTTGTTCTCATATTGAATCAATCATTTTTTGTGATATAGTTTATAGCTGATTAGGGTGTTGTGAATGGTTGTATATTGCTTTGCATACGCAACAGAACACTTTCAAATGTTTTCATATCCGCTGCAGATATTCCTTCTGTAATATTGGTATTGATATTTTTAAAGGTTTCCACAATATGCGGTACGGCTTGTTTTGCTTTGTCGGTAACTTTCAACAATTGTTCACGGCGGTCGTTAGGGTTATTTTCGCGGTAAACAAATCCTTTGGCGGTAAGCAGGTTTATAATGCTTACCATAGCCGATTTATCTTTACCCAGCATTTCTGCCAGTGCTTTTTGTGATAGTTGCCCGTCATGATAACAAATAAGTGACAATATATAGTGATACCGGTTTACATCCAGGTGCGCTGTATGTTTAGCCAGTACACTTTGGTATAGTTTACCAATACGTATCAACTTCCTTGAAATAGGTTCTATCAAATGCATTTTATATGATGCAAACATAAACAGTACCCCGTAAAAATAGTTGCATGTATCAACCATTTTACAAGTGTCAAAGCAGGGTCATAACTTTTTTGAATCTATAATTTTTTTAAATTGCGGCCATGAATCCAATTAAGCTTATCATTACTTTTTCTTTAATGTTTCTTTTTATGAACCTATCTGTCGGTAAAGCGCAAAGTACAGCTATCATATCCTACACTGTTTCTTTCCCTGAGGCTCAGGCGCACTATGCTGATATCGAAATGCACATTTCAGACTTAAAACAAAACATATTAGACCTTAAAATGCCGGTTTGGACACCGGGCTCGTACCTGATAAGAGAATTTGCAAAAAATATTGAATCGCTTAGCGTCGATGCGGGTGGAAAATCATTGGCGTCGCCCAAGATCAACAAAAATACCTGGCGCATTACCGTCAAAGGCATATCGGCCCTAACTATTAAATACCGTATTTATGCTAATGAAATTTCGGTACGCACCAGCTATATTGATGTATCGCACGGCTTCCTGTCATCATCGGGCATATTTATTTACCCGGCCAATATGCTGCACCAGCCTTCAACCATCCATATAAAACCATATAAGGATTGGTCCAAGGTTTCAACCAGCCTGGAAATGGTTAATGGCGACCCTTTCACACGCGTTTCTCCCAATTATGATATCCTGTTCGATTCGCCTATTGAAGTGGGTAACCAGGATGTTTTTGGCTTTGACGCATCTGGTGTAAAATATGAGATATGTATGTATGGCGGCGGTAATTATGATAAGGAACGCCTTAAAACAGATGTGCACAAAATTGTGGAGCAGGAAGCGGCCATTTATGGTGAAAACCCGAACAAGCACTATGTTTTTATTGTACATAATCACTTAAGGGGCGGCGGCGGCCTGGAGCACTTGAGCTCAACCGTTTTAGGCGCCTCGCGCGATGCTTATGGAACCGAAAAAGGATACCAAAGCTTTTTGGGCCTGGTGGCACATGAACACTTCCATTTATGGAACGTAAAACGTTTACGCCCCATAGTTTTAGGACCGTTTAATTATGATACCGAAAACTACACTACCAATCTTTGGATAGCCGAAGGTTTTACGGAATATTACCAGGGGATGGTAGTACGCCGTACCAACCTGTATCCACCCGAAAACTACCTGGATGTACTGGTTGGCGAAATTAACATACTGGAAAACCTGCCGGGCAAAAACGTTCAAACCGTAGCCGAATCAAGCTTTGATGCGTGGATAAAGGCATACCGGCCAAACGAAAACTCTAACAATACTACCATATCATACTACAACAAGGGCGCGATTATAGGAATGATGCTCGACCTGGAGATCATTAACAACACCCAAGGCGTTCATTCTTTAGATGATGTGATGAAATACATGTATACGGAGTATTATAAAACAAAAAAACGGGGCTACACGGATGCTGAATTTAAAAAAGCATTTGAAAAGTTTGCGGGCAAAAAACTGGATGATTTTTATAAAAAGTACATCAATGGACTTACGCCGGTTGACTATAATAAATACCTGGGCTATGCCGGATACAAAATAACCGATGAACTTGCCGATAACAATGACCCGGCCCTGGGTTTAACCACCTTAACCAATGGCAATAAAAAAATTATTGTTACCAGCGTTACACGCGGCACTGCCGCTTATATTGATGGCATTAATGTTGGCGATGAGCTTACAGCGATTGATGATAACCCCATTACTGATGCCGCTACCATGTTAAACGGCAAAAAGCCGGGCGATAAAGTTAATGTAACCGTTATGCGCGATGGATTGACAATTACTTTGCCGGTTACCTTGCTGAAAAACGCACGGGTAAAGTATAAAATTGTACCTGTTGATAATGCCTCGCCACAGCAATTACTGGTGGGGAAAAAGTGGCTGAGTTTGTAATCAGATTTAAAATCATGAAAAGAGTGCTGTTGTTATTATAACAGCCCTCTTTTGCTGTGTCGGTTGAATATTGGAAAAAATCCGGAAATAAGATCGTTCAAAAAAGATCTCACAATTATTTAACGATATGAAAGCCCATTCATTTGAAGGCATTGGTAAACCAGAGCAGCTTAGATACCAATTAACGGGCAAATGGTCAAGAAGGATCAATGAAGAACATAGAATTATTTATGATGTTACTGATGATATCATAAATATATATTCACTTAAAGGGCACTGCGAATAATCCTACTATAGTATCCTCTCCTCAAATAAAAACCACACTCTTTTTAAAATCTCCGCATAAATTATATTTTTATAGCTTATGCCATCAGCAACCGCGTTTAGAAAGATCAGGCCCATACAGCTTATTGCTGTTATTTTCTTTACCGTTTCAGGAGGCCCTTACGGGCTGGAGCCCTTATTAAGCTATGCCGGTGATCACGGCGCGTTGGTGTTGCTGCTGTTAACACCCCTGCTTTGGGATGTGCCCGCCATATTTACCGTATTGGAGCTAAACAGTATGATGCCCATAACCGGCGGTTATTATAAATGGGTGAAATACGCATTGGGCACCCGCTGGGGCTTTTACGAGGGCTGGTGGACCTGGCTTTATACCTTTGTTGATCTGGCTATTTATCCTGTTTTGTTTGTACAATACGCCTCGTTTTTCTTCCCGGTTTTGCTGCAATACCAGGTGCCGGTTTGTTTGCTCATTATCTGGGCATCGGCCGGGTTAAATATATTGGGTATTGTGCCCGTAGGTAAGGTGTCGTTGTTTTTAAGCGCGGCTGTGTTGGCGCCTGTTATTATATTAATTGTTCTGGCCATTCATCATCATGGTGGTAACT
>Ga0193717_1001257_pt1 | contig 15686 bp, 10 predicted proteins | sample U2c2metaG_FD_145900 | JGI IMG/M metagenome (GOLD analysis project Ga0193717, IMG submission 145900) | Soil microbial communities from a riparian zone of the East river system, Colorado, United States - U2c2 | ecosystem: Environmental > Terrestrial > Soil > Riparian zone | place: USA: East River... | reverse complement strand
GGCATAATGATATGGATTACGAACACAAAACGAATAAGGAATTGTCTTATACACTGCAGAATAAAATTGAAGAGAAACTGATTATCAATTGCTTGTTATGGTTAGGTAAAAAGCCGTTGTAAATCCGGAGATGTCTGTATACCTTGCAGCAAATAATCCCTGTCAATGCCCAAATTTTACCCTTATCCTGTATTGCTTGTTGGATTTTTATGTACAAAAGCGGCTCTGTCCCAGGCGCCGGCTAATATTATCGATCTTTCTTCTTTTCCGCAGAAAACAGACTTCGCGACAGGGGCCAATTCGATAACGGTCGCCAATGCAGATCTCAACCATGACGGAAGACCGGATCTTGTCGTAGCCAATTACGGAGGCTCTACTATTTCTGTGCTGATCAATACAGGCAGCACGCCGCTTTCCTTTGCAAAAACAGACTATGCGCTGCCGGGTAAAGCCACAAGCGTAGTAGCCGCCGATGTGGACGGGGATGGCAAGCCCGACCTGGTGGCGACCAGCGAAACCAATACAGTATCGATCTTTCGGAATATCGGGACAGCAGCTGCTGTCGTCTTCGAAGCGCCGGTGACTCTTTATACATCATATACCTATGCCGAGGGCGTAGCCGTTGGCGACCTGGATGGAGACGGGAAACCGGACATCGCCGTGACCAACAATCAAAGCAATACAGTCTCTGTCTTTAAGAATACGGGCGCGATCGGTACGATCTCTTTTGCGTCGCCGCAAGCCCAGGCGACCGGCCAGGCACCGCAGAGCGTGGCCATTGCCGATCTCAACGGGGATGGGAAAGCGGAGCTGCTAGTGACCAATTTCTACAGCAATTCGGTCTCCATATATAGAAATACCGCAGTTACGGGAAGTTTTGCTTTTACCCGGACGGATCTTACTACCGGAGTACAGCCCTATAGCCTGGCCATCGGCGACCTGAATGGGGATGGTAAGCCCGAACTGCTGACAGGAGGTGACGTGGCAGGGACGGTTTCGATCTTTCAAAACAGCAGTGACAGTGGATCGGCAATAAATTTCACTAACCGGCAGGATCTTCCGGCGGGTTTTACGCCCTATGGCATCGCCATCGGCGACCTGGACGGCGATGGCAGACCGGACATCGCGACTACTGGTTATAGTGACAACACGATTGCCATCCTGCAGAACAAAGGCGCAAAGGGAACCATCAGCTTTCTTCCAAAGGTCATTCTTTCGACCGGCCAGGCCCCCTATAGCATACTTATGACCGATATGAACGGGGACGGCCTGCAAGACCTGGTCACGGCTGATTTTGGAAGCAGCGGTTCGGTCAGCGTACTTTTAAATAACCTTCCCCTTCCATCTACTACTCCCCGGATCAGTTCATTTTCGCCCTTGTCGGGACCGGTCGGTACAAATGTGCTGATAAAAGGACGATATTTCGATCGCATAGCGGCAAAGAACATGGTATATTTCAGCGGCATCAGGGCCGTGGTAAAGTCCGCAACGGACAGCACCTTATCGGTCGTGGTCCCGGCCGGGGCCAGCTACTCTCCTATTACGGTGACGGCCGATAGTCTAAGCTGCATATCTACCTTGTCCTTTACCGTTAGCTTTCCCGGCGGGCAGGCTGCTTTCAGTAACCACTCTTTCAACTGGCGTGCCGATTCGGTGTTTGGCAACAACCCCCGAAGTATATTGCTGCCCGACTGGGACGGTGACGGCAGGGCCGATCTTTTTGTCACCAACCAGGGTGGAGGGTCCGGATTTTTCCACAATACGAGCACGGGCAATCTCATCCAGCTCAGCAGCCAGGAAGGCGGAACGGTGACCAACGGGGTGCAGCCATACGGCGCAGCCACAGCGGACTTCGACGGCGATGGCCGAATGGATATCGCTTTTACCGATTTCAACCAGACCAGCGCCGTTTACCTGTTGAAAAACCTAAGCACCAGCGGTCATATGGCGTGGGCAGTGCAACGGTCGCTTCCTGCGGGCAACAGCGCGACGGGAATAGCTGCCGGAGACATTGATGGTGACGGCCGGCCCGACCTGGCGGTAGCGGTTGGGAATTCCTTCTATATTGCTATATATAAAAATACTACGATCCATGCCGGCGACTCTTTGTCCTTCAGCAATGTGATAAACCTTCCGGACTCTTATCACGGAGATGATGTCGCCATCGCAGACCTGGATGGAGATGGCCGGCCGGAACTGATCGTTACGGATTTTAGCAGCAATCTCATCAGGATCTGGCACAATACCAACCAGAAGCCGGGGGTAGTTTCTTTTGACGCGTTGCCTCAGACGATTGAGGTGGATCAGGAACCAACCTCACTGGCGGTGGCGGACCTGAGCGGGGACGGTGTGCCGGACCTGCTGGTCAGCAACTATGGCGGCAACAACTTTTCCTACCTGCGCAACTCGGGCATAAAGGGAGTTATATCTTTCAGTCCCAAACAGGATTTCAATACCCTGATACATCCCTTTAAGATCTCTGTCGGGGACCTGGACGGCGACGGCTTACCGGATGTTGCAGTAGCAGGCGGCGAACTGCAGGGAGCGATAGGAGTATATAAGAACAATAGCAGTGGCGGCAATTTTTCGCTGATGGACCCGGTCGATTATCCCACCGGCTATAGCCCGACCTGTGTTACCATCGGTGACCTGGATGGGGATGGAAAGGCAGACCTGGCCGTTGGAAACAATTATGCAAAGATCTCGATAGCACGCAATATCAGCGGTGAACCGACGGTAGTTCCCTCGGGCGCACACCCGGTGTCGGGGCCCGTCACCACCCGGGTATACATGGACTCTACGGTGCAGACCTATGATAGTAGCGTCTACGTCCAACGTCATTACGAAATAGAGCCGGCCGAAAATGCTGCGACCGCAACGGCAACGATAACGCTGTATTTTACGCAGGAGGATTTTGATCACTTCAACGCCCAGCCAGGGCATGGATCAGACCTTCCAACCGGACCCGGAGATGCTTCGGGCATAGCCAATCTTCGGGTCTACCAGTTCCATGGAACGAGCTCGGTCGGCGACCCCGGCAGTCACCAGGGCAGCGCTGCCGAAATAGACCCTGTCAATTCGAATATCGTATGGGACCCCATCACGCAAAGCTGGTCAGTCACATTTGATGTCACCGGCTTCAGCGGGTTTTTCATCGGCGGAGAAGGATGGCATCTGGCGCCGCCACCCATTACCACCGACAAACTGACTATTTATCCAAACCCGGCCAGCGACATGGTTACGATAGCTTTCCCGGCCGGCAGCAGCCCTGTACGTGTGAGCCTCACCGATATGATGGGAAGAGTGGTCGCTGTCGTTTCCGCGCCTGCATCAAGCTCTTCCGTACAACTTTCTGTAAGAGGTTTGGCGGCCGGGGTCTATAAAATGAGATGGCAGCAGGGGGATCATCGCGAGACAAGAAACCTGCTGGTCAAATAAGGGGCTGCGAGGTCTGACAAGGATCAGCGGGCTGCGGCAAGGATCAGCGAGCTGCGGGCATCCCTGGCTGGCTCAAGCATCAGCGGGCCGCGTGGATCAGCTCAATGAGCCCGTGGTGGCCAAAATGCTTGGCCCAATCGAGGGCGGTAGACTGATAAGCATTGTCTTTGAGTCGCAGGTCAGGGCGGGCCGACAAGGCCAGCCGTACCAGGTCTTCATCGTTGCGTTCGACTGCAAAATGCAGCAGGGTCTTATCCCATTCACCGTAACGCTGATTCACCGACTTGGGATGTTTTTGCAGCAGTTGCCGGGCACGATCCTTCCAGCCGATGTCCCAGGCATCCAGCACGGTATATTCAGCGCCGTTCGCGGCCAGCCATTCGGCGGAGAGAGGCCGCGAGCAGTGTACAGCCAGCTGCATCAGCGTGAGGCCGTTGCTTAGCGGTTTGTTAAGATATCCAACATCCCATCCTCCAAAATCCGCCAGAGCCGCCTGGTCTCCCCGACCGATGGCTTCAGCCAGCAGTACGTCATGTGGTGAAGGTGGCCCGGCAAGGAGCCGTTCGGTGATCAGCCACCAGGTCCAGCCATCACCGGTAACGGTGAAGCCTAGCTGCTCATAGGTGCGCTGACCTGCGCCGGTGGAATTCAATACGGCGTACTGGTATCCTTTATCCCGGGCATAAAGACAGGCAGCGAGAGTTACCGCTTTACCCACGCCTTTATGCCGCGCACGGGGGACGACCCCGACATGATAGATCCCCGCAGCGCCCCTCTGCCCGGTGGTGAGGAATACGACGCTATGTCCCACGACCTTACCGTGCAGCGTAGCTACAAAGCGAACCCACTGGCCTGGCATGTCGGTAGTGTTTTCTGCGGGAATGATGACATGGGCATAAGGCAGGTTCTTTACGTTGACAAGGGAAGTATCATTGTCTGCTTTTATAGTCAATCCCTTCGGATAAGGATGTTCTGTCCTGACTTTTGTGAGGTCGAGAGCCATCCAGCGGGGGCGCCAGCCGGGTTGAAAACCTCTTGCAAGCAAACGAACGCCAAGATCAACGGGACTGGAAGGATCAAGCGACCAGCAGCCTGCTCCTTTGGGCGGATGCTTCAGATAAAAAGACATGAGCTCATCGAGGTTCCGGCCGGCATTTTCTTCGGTCAGCTCGGGGAAGGCGACCATGGAGGGGCTTTGGGAGTTGCCTGAAGTCCAGCTGAGTCCTTCTGCATTCAGCAGGCTGCCGCCAAGGGTAAGCGCTTCCTTTCTGAACAGCTGCTGATGATTAAAGGCAGCAGCCTGTTCAAGCTGGCGGGAATCGGCATCTTGCAGGTTCTCAGGATGAGCCATTGTTATAAAACTAGGTCATCCGGGGGGACCGGCAAAATAAAATAAAATGGTTATTTCATTGTTGTCTTAGGCCTACAGCTGCATAGGCATAGATGTCCCTTAGTATATGAGGTGGAAGTGAATCGGGTACCGGACCTGTCAGAACTGTCTTATCGGTCACGGCAGGATCGGCGATGCGGCGAAGGTGATCCATACAGTTATTACGGGTAGCCAGGTAAATAAAGGCCTTGATCTTTTCATCGCTGGTAAAGTCGGTACGACGGCTCCAACACAAAAAGAAGGCATCGATCGATAGCTGATATGCAGCCGGCCCGTCATCTACCAATAATTTTGCGAAAGCGAACAGCTCCGGGTAATATTGAAAAAAGAAAACTTTAAATGCTTCCGGAACCCCCTGCTGAAACCAAAGCACGCTGGGATCATCCTCGTCTGTAGCTTGCGAGTTCGTCATACTAACAATCATAATTGAGATTTAAGAAAGTCTACTGGTCAGGATGGTCAGGACTAATTTAAAAAGTGATTATCCCAGTGCGTATGAGATGATCCGTCTTTGGTATTACCAGTCCAGGGCAAATAACAGTCTGAGTAATAATTTTCGATGGCAAGGCCGATGGCTTCGGTTTGGCCGGTGGATTCCCTTTCGATGTCCGACCAGATATCTCTTTTATTATACACCAGCGCCATGGACTCTTCGCTGCCTTCGGGAAAATGAACGAGAAAGATGACAACAGTATTGATGAGAATAGGTTTGACGACGATAAGGTTCCATTGATCCTCGAAGAAGTACTCCAGTTCAAAGGACTTTTCAAAAGGGAGGAACTCCTGGATCGAGGACGCATAGGGAATATTTCTTAACCTGTTGAGTTTTAAGCGAAAACCAGACATAGTGACAAATTAAGTGAATAAGACGATAATCAAACAAACAAGGCGACAGGTCTTGAGCAGGTCAAAAAAACAAGGATTAACAGGATATATGTTACAGGACGCAAGGCAGGGTTAATACCTCAATAAAACGCTAGTGGCTACTTGATCTCAATCAGCATTTGAGAATGCCTGATCATTACAATAAGCAAATTAATAGCTTTACCAGAAGATCAGGTAGAATTAATTCTACAGGTCGCCCTTTTTTTATTGATGAATTTAGCATTAATGCAACCACAAATACTACTGGCGGATGATCACAGCATGATCAGGAAAGGTCTGAAGCTATTATTACAATTACATCTGGGTTTTACAGAGGTTTCGGAGGTGGTCAGCTGCAACGAGCTTATGAAGGAACTGGCAAAGAAGAATTTCACGCATATGGTGCTGGATATTATCCTATCGGACGGCAACACACTCGAAATTTTACCGAATATACAAAAATTATATCCTGATCTGCGGATCATGGTCTTTTCCATGCAGCCGGCAGAAGTTTATGGAAAAGCACTGCGGCAATATGGCATCGACCATTATCTGCCCAAGACGACACCCGAAGAGGAAACGATCCGGCTCCTGCGACGATTTCTCCTGAATGAACAGTCGTTAAGGGATGTTCCGGGGATCCGGTATCCCAACAACCCCTTTTCGGCCCTTGCCCCCCGGGAGCTGGAAATCCTGCATTATGTCCTGAAGGGGCTGGGGACAAAAGACATTGCAGAGACGCTCAACGTCAAAATGAATACAGTTTCGACGGTTAAGAACCGTATATTTGAAAAGACGCTAACGACAAACCTGAAAGAACTCATAGAATTAGCCACACTATACAATGTCAATTATTAGGGCTACAGGCCTTTTGTTGCTGTTCCTGAGTTGCAGTACTTTTCCGAAGGCCCAGGGAGACTATCATGTTGACTATTTTACCACCGACAACGGACTTCCTTCCAATGGGATCAAGGGTCTGCAATGGGATGAACGGACCGGTTTTCTCTGGATTGTGACAGAGGCCGGCATAACCCGTTACAACGGGTCGGATTTTGTAACGTTCAACCGGCTCAATACCCCGGGTTTTCTTTCCGAACGAATGCTTTTCCTTTTAAAGACGAGGGATGGCAGGCTTTATACTTCGGACGAAGTCGGCAATCTCTTTCTTATTCTGCAAAACAAGCCCCAATATACCGGCCAGGTGAAGGTCGATACCCGTTCGTCCACCTTCAAGCTGGTGGGACTCATCGCTTCGGGGCGACTATTCAGGCAGTCTTCGCTTCAGCCGCCTCCTGTGTTTGGTTTTAATTTCCTGGCAGAGACCCTCCTTCCGCTGAGCGAGAGGCGGCTACTGATGGCGCAACATGATAGCTTGTTCGATTATCGACTCGGCAGGCCGATCCCCTCTTTTATCACCGCGGTCGAGCCAGGTTCAAAAGTCTTTTACCTGAAAGATTCTTTATTCGTCTTTAATGCACGTACCGGGTTTTACCGGACAGATCCGGATTTTCCGGTTAAAATCCCTGTTGCTCTGATGGGGGCGACCGGGGCAATGGTCGCCGGGGTGCCGGCAAGCTTGAACAAACCCCAGCTTTTCTGGGATAATAGCATGAAAAACCCGATCCTGGTAGATGGCGCCCGCGCCTGGACATTGGATTATCAGCAGGGCAAGCTCGTAGCAAGGTTGATCTGTGATGTATTGCCGCGGGGTGCGGTGCTGAACTTTGCCAAATACGATGAGAAAAGCAGCATGCTGTTTCTGGGCACCGTTTCAAAGGGCATCATTATAATCCGGAAAAATGCGGTCAGGCCAGTAAAAAAAGCCCCGACTTCGCCAGGCGCAGATGGGCCTACCGCCTATTACAGCCAGGTGGGTCTGTCGGGACAGTCCATCCTCACCAGCAATGGGGATGTGCTGGGTAGTCCTGTCTCCGCCCATGCCAGCTTGCCCATCCATGGCCCTTTCAACAATTTTGTACTGACTACTCCTGATGATAATGATAATGATAATGATAGCCTCTTATGGTATAGCTGGCAGGACACGATCTATTCGTACTCCTATAAAACACACCGGACCACTGCTGTGCCAGTGGGTGAAGGGTCCATCACGGATGGGTTTGTACTGTCAAAAGCTAATCTTTATATAGCCAATGCCATCGGAGTCGGTGTCCTGCAAAACAACTGCATTGACTATCAGTACAGGTATCCCAAACCGGATATCAACAGCAATGTGCCGTTTTCCATGCTGGAAATAAGTCCCGGGCTTATTGCCATTGCCACCTGTAACGGCCTGTTCCGCTATAATATCGTGAGCCATGCGATGGATACCCTGTGGCGAATGCCGGGCATCTGTGTCAGAGGCCTATGGAAATACAAAGGATATTTGTTTATCGGCACTTATGGGAAGGGTATTTTCCTGTATAAGAACGGAGAGATCAGGCCTGTTCCCGGGGATAAGAACAACTACCTGCAATACGCCCATTGTTTTATCCCGGACAAACGGGGGTTCTGCTGGATCAGCACCAACAAGGGCGTATTCAGGGCAAAACCGGAAGACATGACGGAGGCCTTCGATGGCAGTCGCCGGGCTATCTATTATCACTATTACGGGCGGGCTGACGGAATGGATATGACCGAGCTGAATGGCGGTTGTACGCCCTGTGCGTTGACCCTCAATGATACGACACTGTCCTTTCCTTCGATGGACGGGCTGGTATGGGTAAACCCGGCCCGGCCGGTTACCGGATTACCGGGGGGAGCTATCTATATCGACAAATTCATGGCGGATAGCCAGCTGGTGAACATCAGTTCGCTGATCAGATCCGAGTTGCCGGCAGGTACACGGGAATTGACATTCTCCCTGGGCTTTCCCGCATGGGTGAGCAAGGAAAACCTCTATGTCGAATATAAACTGGAACCATATTCTGAAAACTGGCAGTTGGTGGACATTCAGAACAATCCCAAACTACACTTCAGCAATCTGCCTTCGGGGAACTACAAGCTGCAGATCCGTAAGCCCAATGGCTTTGGCAACAACTACAGCTGGACGGTCTGCAATTTTTACATTACCCCGCGCTGGTGGCAGCGTCCCTGGATCTGGATCTTGTGCATTGTATTCATAACGGCGTCGGTTGGCGGGATCGTGCACTGGCGAACGCGCCGCCTGGAGATCCGGCAGGACAATCTGGAGAGACAGATAGCCGAAAAAACCCGCGAATTGCAGTCCAAGAACGAGGAGCTGGAAAGGACGGACCAGATCAAGACGAGACTGATCTCCATTATCAGCCATGACCTGGTGACCCCCCTGCGATTCCTCCACCTGACAGGTAAGAACCTTATCGAAAGGAAACATGGGCTGACTGAAGAGCTGCAGCAGGAAGTAATCAGTGAGATGGCTACAACTTCCAAAGAGCTGGAGCTGCTGTCCACGAATATTCTCAACTGGATAAAATACCGCAATGAGGACCGGAGACTGGCGAAGGAAAGCTTCAATCTGCATGAGCTGGTCACCCAGCTATTCGGCATTTTCCAGGCCATGGCCCGTCAGAAAGAGGTACAGCTTCTCAATACCGTCGACGAGCAGTTGACGCTGTACCAATATATCGAGCCGGTGAAGATCGTCCTGTATAATCTCATCCTCAATGGCATCAATTTTACGCCGGAAGGCTATGGCTTTATCCGGGTGAGCTGTACCCGCCGCGGGGATGGGATGGCTCTGTTGATCGAGGATACGGGAGTGGGAATGACCCAGGAGCAGATCAATAATATCATGGCGGACCATTTCATTATCTCTTCCGCCAATGTAGACAACAGGAAGGGGAACGGGCTGGGCTATCTGATCATAAAGGATCTGCTGAAGATCCTGCGGGGCAGCCTGGTCATCCAGAGCGAAAAGGGGGCGGGAACAAGGGTGACGGTGTGGGTGCCTTTGTGAGTCTTCTTTTTTTGCACGTAGTCAAGACGGACCACGGGTCCGGCGCCCGTAAGGGCCATCATTAGCGTTTTTTTTTCGAGGTTACTTTTGACTAAAACCGGGCCCAAAAACAAAAGAAGCTGATCTTTCGATCAGCCTCCGGTAAGCAAACTTTGCGACAGTTGCCAAGCATTATCTTCACAACAACGTATATAAGAGCAGGGCTGCGGCTGCGATGCCTATTAAAAAACAGATCAGAAGCGCCAGTCCACCTACGAAAGATATCGCTTTTGAACGGGTTTTTACTGACGTCATAATCTGAATTTTTTGTTAAGCATCATCCATTAATAATTGGTGAATTCTCGAGGTATTGCTGTGTCGGGTGATAGATGAACAGGCAACTTCCATTTTTTACAGCCCGGATGATCCGGCTGCTCAAAGCGGAGGGCAGGGCCGGACAGCCCAGGCTGGTACCCAGGGTACCAAAGTTCTCCATGTATTTATCGCCGACATAAGTTGATCCGTGCAGAACGATCTTTCTTTTCAGCGCCAGATCGTTGTACCCGCTGTCTACTCCATTGAGACGCAGCGAAAGGCCATTACGACCATAATAGATCCTGTCTGTCACATAAAATCCCAGACTGCTCTTGAAGGACTCCGGTTCATTGGAAAAAGAGGTGGCATATTCTTCACCGGAGTTCTGGCCATGGGCCACATAAGTACGATAAAGCAGCTTGCGATGCTGTACGTCGATGACATACATGCGTTTGCTACAGCAGGACTGGCTGAAATCACAGATGGAAAGGACCATTCGTTTATGGATAAGACCCTTTTTCAGCAAATTGTGATAACCCCGCCAGGCGTATTCAAATGCTTTTTCGTCGAGACCCTGGTTTACCAGCTTCATGTTGCTGTAGATCGTCACGGCCTGGTTGATCACCATCCGGAGTTCGGCAGCCTTTGCTGCTGCACTGGAAGCGACCCCATTATCGAATGCTTCTTTTTCTACGGCGGCTGGTATAATTGCGGAGGCAGTGTTTGCAGGGGCTGCGTCGGCTGTGCTTGCGGAAGCCTTTGTTGCGTGGACTCCGACCATAGCATTTTCGGCAGCGCCAGGTGTTGCGGCAGCCCCCGTGTTGGCCAGGACCGGAGCAAGAACGGTTGCCGGAGAAGGCGCTGTCACGGTCGACGCGGAAGTCGATGCAGTCACGGAGGATACGGGAGCCAGCGCTGCCGCAATGTTTACAGGAGCAGGCACCGACGCAGCGACATTTTCTTCCACAGTATAAGTCGGGACAGCGGTTAGTGACGGGTGTTCAATAAATTTTACGATAACTGCCGAAGAGTAAAAGGGCAGCACCGCCGCTTTGGCTTTTAGCCGGCTGTCTCCATCGTATTTTGCACGGCCCGTGATCATGGCTGGAGCCGTCAAAACCATGGATGATAGGGTAACCTTAAATAAAAGGTTAGTAAGTAAGCGCATGGGATTTGGATTTTAACATTGGTTATAGGATTTGGGTTACGGTTGGTCATCATTCCTTTCGAATCGCGAAGTTGCTTTTTTCGATGAGGAACGAATCCCTGTAAAGCTCATATTTAAACTGCCCGGCGTGTTCGAAATTGTATTTCTCTACGATAAGCAGGGGGTCCCGAATCTGACGGATCTCGAACAGTAAAGTATTCCCTTCGTCGAAGAAGCGGATCTTATACCGGCCGGAAGCCGTCTGGGGAACGGTTATGACCAGGTCGCCATTAGCTGCCCGGCGGACATAACCGGAAGCCTCATGCTCCTGAACGGTATCCCTATCATATAACGCATAACTCCGCGAATTATGAGGTAGGGAAATGGTTGATTGAAAATTTTTTTGGGATGGACTGATTGCCAGCCCACGGAAGGCGATAAGAAGAATCGCAATACTGAGAAAAGAGATCTTTCCCAGCCGGGGATTAGGGTACGGCATTGTGAAAAGGTTTATTGATTTTAGGGCGAAACTTTCCAATAATACCTTGTAGCCAACATGTTACCGTTGCAAAACTTAACAAAAGTACGTCAGATCCGGACGTAAGGCATTGTTCGAAAAATCTCGTGTATGTAAAAAAAATCAACTATCAGGCAAATCAATGCCCAAAATTTTAAATACACTAACGCGATAAGACAACCAAATCAGACCCCGGGTCGGTCCGGTGGTCGCAGTTCCGGCCAGAAAACCGTCAATCGGTGCCGGTAGCCCGGTTCTTCCGGGCTTTGTCCTGCCGTTCGGCGGTCTTTGGAGGCGGCTCTTCATTTTTATTCTTCATCATGGCGATGACCGGACTGGTATCATCCCTTACTTTAGATTCCAATTCGCAATAATCGCGCTGGGTACTAAGCACTTCGGCGAAAGCCTGCATCATTTCCCGTTCGAGCTCCGCAATCCGACGATCCTTTTTTGCAAGTTGGCGGCTTCTTCCAAGAAAGCCAACCAGGGCTGCTGCAAGCATCATCAACAGCAGAATATATACGTCGATCGTAAGGTCGAATGTTGGCATAAGAAGATCATTAAATTAATCGAATTAGGTGAACTGATAAAATAAGGCGATCAGATTATGCGTTTCTACATCGAAGGGAATAAACAGTAGAATAATATAGGCTGGCTTTGCCTGATGGGTAAAGTTTGTTCATTGGATACTGATTTTAGTTCCTATAAAAGTACCCTGCCCTTCCACCCGCCTTTACTCACCATAACAAAAAGACTAGCGACATCAGACAAAGGGCTTTACTTTTTTGTTATATTTACCTCCAAGGTTAAGGCATGATAAACAAGGTCTTTCTGATTTTTACTATCCTTTCTTTGTCTGTAACACCTGCCCTGACTCAGCCCGACACTTCCAACGGTTACTCTGTCCAGCATTTTACCGACGAAAACGGATTGCCTCAGAACAGCATCAACGATATGCTGTTCGACAACGACGGCTATCTGTGGCTGGCTTCCCAGGTGGGTCTGGTGCGCTTTAACGGCAGTTCCTTCAAGCTCTACTACCCGAATGACAAGCCGATCATGGAATCCAATATCCTTTACCTGGGGAAGGATCACAGGGGAACCTTTTATTTCCAGACTGACGATCATAATCTCTATTCCTATCCCGGCAATAACAGCCAGTTCATGAGCCCGGTGATAACTCCTACGGAAGCCCTCAAAAGGCCTCTCCTGCTTAATGCACGCAAGCAGCTTTACGACTTTTCCGTTTTTCTAAACCACACCAGCAGCATAGCGGAAGCAAGCCATCGCAAAAAGATCTTTCAATACCTCTTCCAGCACAACCGGAATTTTTACGCTGCTGATACGGCACATCTCTACCTTATTTATTCGGACAGTCTCTATTATTACGATAGCCAGGTTCTGACCCCGGTGTCAGCCTTGCCGGGGAATAACTGGCAGTATCTCCTGCAGGATAAGAAATTCTATGTTATGAACCGGGATTCGGTGATGGCGGTCTATTTAAACGGCCACAAGGCAGGGGGAAATTCGCTGATAGATGGCAATCTCCGGCTGGATCGGGCAGCGATCCAAAAAGGCGGGGGAAAATACCGCCTGTACTCCTGTGGCAAGACCACCCATCTCCTGGCCGGTAATCGCCTTTACCTGCTGACCCCTGCCGCGGGCGGAAGGCTAACCGGTAAATTCCTGATCAACCTGGACTTTATTCCCAATATCTCCGCCGTGGAATACAATTCCGGCCTCGACCTGCTGCTGGTGGCTACGCATACCGAAGGCTTTTATTTTCTTCGAAAGAACCACTTTCAGCATGATGGCTGGCCGGCGCCGCTGCAACAGAAAATGACCCGGCATCTCTTTGGACCGATGGCCCTTAACCGAGGGCGGGAAATACTGACAGACAAATTCATTTTTACGCCCGGAGGGAAGCTGATCCCGATAAAAGATACTGCGCCTATTTGGCAGCGTTGCCTCCACATCGACAAGAAAGACCAGGTATGGGCGGCTTTCTACAACCTGCCCCGCAAGCTGGATACCGCCATGAGGCCGATAAATGTCCTGAAGGCCCTTGATGCCAATATCGTGGATTATGCGGAGGACTCTGCGGGACATCTTTATTGTCTTACGGAAAGATCGCTGTGGCAGTTGGATGAGGCACCGGCCGACGCCAAAGGAGGCTTGCAGCCAGACAGTTTCCGGCGGCTTTTTACGATCGACCGCCTTTCAGGAAGAGAGGCCAATGAATCCTTTGTGCGTGTGGGCGGGCATCGGTTATGGATCGCCGGTACCAACGGGTTGCTCGAATATGACCTGGAAAAAAAGGAGGCCCGGCGTTTCCCAGAGTTCAGGAATACCCATGTCCGAACGATCCATATCTGTGCCGACGGAAATATCCTGGTCGGTACATACGGACAGGGGTACTCTTACTACTATCATAACCGGTTCTTCCGGATGCCGCTGGACAGGAATGAGTTTCTGATCACTGCTCACTGTTTCCTCGAAGATGGTCATGGTTATATCTGGATCCCCTGCAACAAGGGGCTGTTCAAGGTCCCCAAGGCCGATATGGATGCCTGGTGCGAAGGCACCAACAAGGAACTATATTATTATTATTATGGCCGGCAGGATGGGCTGCAGACAAATGAGTTCAACGGGGGTTTCAATTCCAGCGGCGTGATCACCCCGGAGGGCTTTGTAGCCCTGCTGTCCATGAAAGGGATGGTATGTTTTTATACGGATTCGCTGGCTACCGATTTTCCCCATGGCTCCATTGACATGACCCATCTCGAAATCGATGGCGGTTCCGTGGAAAGGACGGATACTGTCAGGCTCAAGCCGGACTACAACAGCATGTCCATAGAGATCTCCAGTCCTTATCTGGGCAATCCAAACAATCTCTACCTGCAATATAATTTGGAAGGACTTGGCGATGACTGGAAGCGGATCCCTCCGGATGGGGTCATTATGCTCACCAGGCTGGCGGCGGGAAAATATAAGCTGCGGGTACGCAAGGTCAATGGATTCGGGAGGAACAACTACCAATACCGGGAGTGGACCTTTATCGTACCGCCTTATTTCTACAGGACGACCTGGTTTATCCTGCTGCTGGTCCTTGGAGTCCTGATCATGCTGTTCTTCATGGTCCAGCTGCGGCTGAAACTGGTGGAAAAGAAAAAAGAGATCCGGGTAAAGGCGGAAAAACTACGAGGGACTGTGGTTCGGCTGGAAGAGACCGTGACAAAACTGCAGCAATCCGAGCAGGAGCTGTTGAAAACCAGCCGGCAGCGGGAAAAGCTGATCTCGCTGGTCATCCACGATCTCCGGTCGCCGTTGCGATTCCTGACCCTGCTGGCGGCTGACCTGCACGACAACCAGGTAAATTTCTCCCTCTCCGAAATGAAGGACCGCACTTACTGGGTCAAAAAAGGAGCCCAGGACATTTATAATTTCTCGGAGGATTTCCTGTTATGGGTGACCAGTCAGTCCGATAATTTCAGCATTACGAGGCGGTTCGTCCCGCTGAAGCCGATACTACAGGAGATCTATGACTTCTTCCTGGAACAGGTCCTGCAAAATGGAAACAGTATTTCGTATGCCGCGGCTGACGACCAGATGATCTTTTCCGATCCGCATGTATTGATCACCATCATCCGCAACCTGGTCGACAACGCCAACAAGTATACCAACCAGGGAAATATCCATATTATGGCCAGCCAGGACGGGCCGGATATCCTCATTTCGGTGGCCGACACCGGGAGAGGGATGAGCCCGCAGCAGGTAGCGGCTTTTCTTGGCAACGACAATATGGACAATGTAAAAAGCGGTAGCCAGCTTGGCCATAGATTTATTTTCGACCTGACACAGCGGCTCGACGGTACGCTCTCGGTGGAAAGTACGCAGGAGAAAGGCACTACAGTCTTACTGCGGTTTCCCGGCAACGTGAGCGACAATGTCAATGCTTAAGTCAAGTTAAACCATATTATCCATCTGCTTTTTGTACTTACCGGGAGTTATCTGGTAGACCTTTTTGAAGGCGAGAATATAGTTGCTGATGCTGGAATACCCTATCTCATAGGCTATCTGGCCGATGGACTTGGCATTCTCC
>Ga0193717_1001256_pt1 | contig 15695 bp, 15 predicted proteins | sample U2c2metaG_FD_145900 | JGI IMG/M metagenome (GOLD analysis project Ga0193717, IMG submission 145900) | Soil microbial communities from a riparian zone of the East river system, Colorado, United States - U2c2 | ecosystem: Environmental > Terrestrial > Soil > Riparian zone | place: USA: East River... | reverse complement strand
TCGCATGGAGCACCATGTGGTCGATCGCATGCCCAATCAGCACCACTCTGTGTCCCCTCCGCGCAATCCAGTTCCCCAACACAAAATCATCCGCGCAGTACTCTGCCATCGCCTCGAAGCCACCCACCTCCGCTACGCACCCCCGTCGCGCCACCATCGTCGGCCCCAGGGCAAACTGCATCGGCTCCATCAGACTCGCCGCACACACGCCTGAACTCATCTCGATCGTCATCCCCACGGCCTCCAGGTGCGACCACAGGCCGCCGCCCAGCGTCATACCACGATAAAGACACGTCGCGCAACCTACCTGTTCCTCCGCAAACGGCAGTGCTACACGTCGCAGGTAGTCCGGTGCAACCCGCACATCGCTATCGCTGATAACCCACAGATCGTGCGTCGCTACCTTGGCCATCGCAGCGAGGGAGCAGACCTTGGCATTTGCCGCCCATGGCTCTCCACTCGTCAGAATCCTTGTTGTGATCGCCGGATACGCCTCTGCCACACGTCTCGCGATCTCGAGTCCCTTGTCCGACTCGTCGCGCGCGCAAAACAGCACCTCCACCCTCGACACGCCATTCACCAACGCCGATCCACCCGCCGCCGAGACATGTTCTAGATAGTCTTGCTCGAAAAACGACCTGAGATTCTCCTCCAACGCCGTTTCGGTGCCGTGTAATGGTTTGAACAGGCTGATCGCCGGCAGAAACTCTGGCCTTGCCGCAAGTACCATATCTTGACGCGCGGCCTCGCGCCGGAACCGTCTCGCGCCTTCCACGGCCATCGCCAGAAAGACACTCGAAGTAACCAGGCCAAATAACCCGAGTACCAGCAGGCCCCACTCAATCGCAACTATCACGTGCATCCAACTTCACCCGCAAGATACTCAGTCTATGCGATCACCTAGCTCCTGTTCGGAGCTAGCCTAAGCATGAAATCAATGACCCGGCCCCGGACTACTTTGATGCCTCAACCTTACCCAGGTCCTTCAGCCGATAGATCTTCCCTCGGTAGTAGAACCGGTCCCCGCCATAGCTTCCCAGCCAAAGTACACTTCCCAACAGATCGCGCAGCGGATAAAGCAACATCCCTCGCACCCAGCCCGTATCTCCCATCACCCTAAGAATAGATCCCGCCTGCACCCAACGATTCACTACCATTCCCGCAAGCCACACCACTCCTACCAGAGCATGTCCACTCAGCAACCCCCACAGCTGGCCCAACAACCCGAACGGCATGGCAAATGTAAGTCCCGATCCAAGGTGCCCCCATGGACGCGAGCGCCGCGTGCTCTGCATCCACCGCAACTGGTTCCGGAACGACAGCCCGAACGGGGTATCTTGCACCATCAACCGAATCACATGCGAAGCCAGCAGGACCCCGGTCCCCTCCGCCGCCAGCCGATTCCCGAGCACAAAATCGTCGGCATAGAACTGCCCTAACTCCTCGAATCCACCAACCTTCTGAAACGACCGCTTCCGCACCGCCATCGTAGCGCCCAGAGCGAACTTCGTCCCCTCCAGCATGTCCGCCACCAGCGCGCCCGAGGTCATCTCTACGCTCTTGCCAACAGCATCCAGTTGCGCGGAAAGCCCCACAGCCGAACCCCCATCCACCGTCCCCATGTAAACGCACGAAGCCAGCCCAACATGCGGATCCTTCAGATTCTGCACCATCTTCTGAAGATAATCCTTCGTCACCCGCACATCCGCATCGCTCGTGATGAACAGCTCATGCTTCGCCACCGAATCCAGCTTCGCCAGCGAATAGACCTTCGCGTTGTGAAACTGCGGTGGCGGCTCGCCGCACGTAACAAACCGGGCATTCACCTGTGGATATCGCTCTCCCACACGTCGCGCCAGCCGCAACCCCTCATCGGTCTCATGCCGCGCGCAGAACAGCAACTCGAACTCCGGATAGTCCTGGTCGAAGAACGACTCCAGATTCCGCTCCATCCCCGGCTCGGTCCCATGCAGCGGCTTCAACACGCTAACCGGAGGCAAAAACTTCGTCACCGCGCGATCCTCACGCCTCTTGCGCAAGCCAAACCGCACCGCAGCCGCCAGCACCATGAGGAAGTAGATCGTGGAGGTAACCGTGCCGCCAATCGCGATCCAAAACAATATCCGAAACAGCAAACTCATCTCACCCTATAAACAACCCTGCGCAAGACAAAAAGTCCGCACAAATTAACCAAACTTAAGTTTATCGCAGCCCAACCAGCCCCATCCGGCTGGATCTTCCCTTCCCAGTTCAGTGAGCGAAAAACTTCAACCCCCACAATTCCCGCAATGATCAAGCCGACACAAACCGGCCTCGCAAAAGCAGCCGACTCCCAAACAGGAAGATCGCCCAGCACCACAGTCCAGACAGCTCCAATCCCCGTCTACACCGCATACGCCGTCCCACGGCAGATACCTCGCAGCCACCCCTAACAATCCCATGCTGATCGCGATCATGATCGCCGTTCCAACAGACCACCAAAGCCGTGTAAAACCCTGCGAGTACTTCAGCCCCTATCGCGCCTATTCCGTCTCAAACAGTCCAGCCACAAACAAGGATCGCACACGCCTACTCCTTCATCCCTTCCTCTTCCCAGCCTTCGTCGCAACCTTCACTGGCGGTGGAACCACCACCGGTCTCCGCAGCGGAACCAGCCCCGCCCCCGGCACCTGCTGCTGCATCCGCGACAGCATTTCCGTCCGCACGTAATCGACGAACCCCTGCATCTGCCGGTTCATCTCCTCCATCCGCTCCCGCATCTGCAGCACAATCGCAATTCCCGCAATATTCACCCCCAGATCACGCGCCAGGTTCAAAATAAACTCCAGCCGCTCCAGGTCCTCATCCGTATATAGCCGCGTGTTTCCATCACTCCGCGAAGGCCGCAGCAGTCCTTCCCGCTCATACAGACGCAACGTCTGCGGATGGATCTCATACATCTCCGCCACTGCCGAAATCATGTACGCGCCCTTATGCTTCCGCCTCGTAGCCATAACCCAATCCTCTTGCCCGATTCTTTTATCGAAAGTCTAGCTCTTCTCTACGCTCGCACGTCAAACAAACTCAGCTATCCTCACATAGCATCTCATTGGTAGCCATGAAAAAGTCCGGAACCGCTCTCCAAACCGCGCAGATCCTCACAGGCATCATCGCCGCAGCCGCAGCCTACGCTCTCCTGCCCCGTTCGACGAAGCGCAATAGCAAAGGACAAATCGTCCTCATCACAGGCGGCTCCCGAGGCCTCGGCCTCGCCCTCGCCGAACGCTACGGCCGTGACGGAGCCAAACTGATCCTCGCCGCCCGCGACGTCGACGAGCTAGCCGCCGCACGCCTCACCCTCTTACAGCGCAACGCCGTCCTCTCCCCTGATGACGTCCTCCTCATCCCCGCCGACCTCACCGACCCGACGCAGGCCACCAGCCTCATCGAACATGCCATCGCCCACTTCGGGCGCATCGACGTCCTCATCAACAACGCCGGCATCATCGAAGTCGGCCCCGTCGAGAACCAGCCCCTCTCGGCCTACCGTCGCGCCATGGCCACCAACTTCTTCGCCGCCCTCCACACCACCCACGCCGCGCTACCCCACATGCTCCGCCAAGGCGAGGCCACAGGCAACGGCGGCTCCATCGTCAACATCGCCAGCATCGGCGGCAAGTTCGCCACGCCTCATCTGCTCCCCTACGTCGCCAGCAAATTTGCCCTCGTCGGCTTCTCCGAGGGCCTCCACGCCGAACTCCGCCACAAAAACATCCGCGTCACCACCGTCTGCCCCGGTCTCATGCGCACCGGAGGCGAGGCTCACGCCCGCTACATCGGCCAGGCGAAAAAAGAAGAACGCTGGTTCGCTCTCGCGGCAAAAACGCCTGTTCTGGCCGCCTCCGTCACCAGTGCAGCCAACAAGATCTTCCACGCCGTAGCCGCCGGCAGGGCGGAGATCACCATTACGCCACAAGCATGGCTGGCCGCCCGCCTTTCAGGAATCGCCCCGGCCACCACCCAATATCTTGCCAGCCTCGCCAACCGGTACCTTCTGCCGGCCCCCTCTACCGTAGAGCAATTAGCCCTCGGCTTCACCCTCAAGGTCTCCACCCAGACTCGCGCAGAGACTCTCGAACGGGAGCCCAACCCGCAGCAAAGTTAGCCTACCGTTGCAGATGCTCCCCAGAGGCCTCGCCGGCTACTAGCCCAACCTTCGCTGCCCGCACTTCTGTATTCCCCTCAGGCTTGGCCGTCCGCACCGCCGCCACCTCATACTCCCCATAGTCGATCGTCAGCGTAGCCTCGCCGCCAATCCGTACATGGCTCACCGCCACATTACGCTCCGGCAGCCAGAACTCGCCATGTCTCGCATAGTGCCAATCGAAGCTCGCATGGTTGATCCACCACGAGGGATTCTTCGCCGGCTCCCCCAACACTCGCACCATGGCATAGTCATCCACACTCACCCACACTCGCCCCCGGTACGTGAACTTGCTCTCCACCTTAGGCGATACCTCGAGCACCCACGTCCGCACCCCATCCATCGACTCCTGCCCCTCCAGCTCAATCCTGTAGTTCTCCGGGGATAGCATCATCTGTATCCGGTTCGTCCTCTGCGACGCCTCCTGCTCGCTCTCCACCAGCTTGCGCAGCACCCTCTCGCAGATCATCTTCGACCCCGTCTCCGAGACGATCGTCATGTGCTTCTGCTCAGCCGTATAGTCCACATCCACCAGCATCTCTGCCGAGTGCGACCCACCCGTCCCCTTGTACTCCAACCGATACCTACGCTCGGCCCCATAGTGCGCCAGGGCCGCCTGCCGCTCCGCATTCTTCGTCATCATCCGAAGCACAATCTCATCCGCCGTCGGTCCAACTGGACCCTGCCCCCACGCACTTCCCACAAAGAGCGCGCCCGCCATGAAACCCCTGAACACCAGCCCACCCGCCAGATGCCGCATGGAATCACCTTCCGAACTAAGGTAATTCCACCACGGCTGCACTGCTTCTTGTGCAAACGCCGGATGTCTAAAGGAAGATTTATCCGTGAATCGAATCGACAGCCAAGACCACCACTCGATCCTATTTCGGCATAACATCTTTCGCATTACGACCGAAATAGATATCTATTTCTTTGACCTTGTCTCCATCAATGGATTACAGAATGACAAACGATCACGCGAATCGCGCCACCCTCACACCTTCCCAAACAACTCTTCCCGCGGATCCTCCGGATTCAACTTCGCCAACTCCCGCAATATCTCCTTCGACCGCTCATCCTGAACCTTGGGCACCACAACCTTCACCTCAACGATCTGGTCCCCGCGAGCCCCTTCCCGCGAGGCACTTGGCACACCCTTCTCCCGCAGCCGCAGCTTCTGCCCCGCCTGCGTTCCCGGCGGAATCTTCAACTGCGTCCGCCCGTCGATCGTCGGCACCTCGATCTTCGCCCCCAGCGCAGCCTCCGATATTGCAACCGGAACTATTACATAAATATCGTCGCCACTCCGTGTAAACACTGGATGCGTTCCCGCCTTGATAATCAGGAACAGGTCCCCCGCAGCCCCGCCGTTGGTCCCGGCATTCCCCTTGCCCGCCAGTCGAATCCGCTGCCCATCCCGCGTCCCCGCCTTGATGCGGAACTCCAACTGCTCCTTCTTCGTCACGACACCCGCGCCATCGCACGTCGGGCACGCGTTCTGCACCTTGCCCGAGCCGCCGCACCGCGGGCACTGGATGTTGAACTTCATTCTCCCACCCATCTGCGTCACCTGCCCCGAGCCATGGCACTCCGGGCACTCCATGCTCCCGCCCGTGGTCGATTTACCCTTGCACGTCGGGCACACCTCCTGCCGCTGGATCTCCAGCCGAGTCACACCGCCGCGCACCGCCGTCCAGAAGTCGACGCTCACCTGATACTCAAGATCGGTCCCCGGCTGCGGTCCTCGCGAGGCTCTCTGCCCTCCGCTGAACATCCCGCTGAAGATATCCCGAAAACTGCCGCCGAAGCCTCCCGCCGACTCCTCCTGCTGCCGCTGCCGGCCGCCTGCACCGCCCGCAAAGTCTGAGAAATCAAACCCGCTAAAGTCGAACGGAACCTCCTGCCCTCCACGTCCACCCGCACGCGTACCGCCGCCATACCCTCCGCTCGGGAAGCCGCTACCCGCATACTCACCACGAGCTGCGGCCTCCGCCGTAGCTGGATCGATATTGTCCGAGTAGAAGCCCAACTGGTCGTAGATCTTCCGCTTCTTGTCGTCGCTCAGAACATCGTTCGCCTCGGAGATCTCTTTGAACTTCTCCTCCGCCTTCTTGTCGCCCGGATTCACATCCGGGTGGTACTTGCGCGCAGCCTTACGGAAGGCCTTACGGACATCATCCGCTGTCGCCGTCTTTTTAACGCCCAATATGCCGTAATAGTCTTTTGTCTTCGTCGCCATCTCTCCTGCCCCTTATCCCATCCACCTACGCCACTCTTCGCTGCACTTCTCTCTCGATCCTTGGCAACAGCTGATCCTCAGCCACGGCCAGTTCGTAAGCAGCCTGCATATTCACCCAGAAATCAGGTGTAGTCCCGAAGTACCGGCTCAAGCGCAACGCCGTATCCGTAGTAATTCCCCGCCGTTCATTCACAATCTCCGATATCCGTGTTGCAGGAACCCGCAACGCAATCGCCAGCGCATTCACCGATAGCGAAAGCGGCTTGAGAAAATCCTCCCGTAGAAACTCTCCCGGATGAATTGCGACGAGTCTCACCACTTTTCTCTTTCGCGGCATCATTCCCTCCTTAGTGATAATCCACGATCTCGACGTCAAGAGCGTCCTGACCGTCCCATCTGAAACAAACCCGATACTGATCATTGATTCGGATACTGTACTGACCTTTGCGATCTCCCTTCAACGCCTCCAGCCGGTTTCCAGGCGGTTCTCGCAAATCCTCGATGCTCTTGGCAAAACTGATTGCTCCCAGCCGGCGCGCCGCGACGCGAGCAATAGAACCAAACTGCCTGTTCTTCCCAGTCGCATAGACCTTCTCCGTCTCGGCGTCTTTGAAGTTCAGAATCACATTGTCAGCGTATCACGGCAAGCGTTATACGCTCCCCGTTATTGCGCCTGACACGTCGGACACCAGAACAGATTCCGCCCTGCCATCTCCTTCTTCAGAACAGCCGTCTCACACACGAAACAGGGTCGGCCATTCCGCCGATACACATAGTGCGCCTCTTCCTTCAACGCCTGCCCCTTCTTATGCGGGCGGTCCGATGGCTTCGTCGTCACGATCCTTCGATCCACCATCCCCGCCTTCATCAACACCCCGGCATCCCTCCATATCGACCGCAGCGTCTCCTCCTCCACCTCACTGCCCGAAGCGAACGGACTCAGCTTCGCTCGAAACAGCAACTCCGCGCGATAGATATTCCCAACTCCCGCGACAACGGTCTGGTCCATCAACAGCTCGCCAATCGACTTCCTGCTCTTCTTGATCTTCGCAATCGCCTTCTCCGGTCCATCTCCATTCAGCGGGTCAGCTCCCAACCGTTTCAGCAGCGCGTCCCACTTCTCCTGCGAGAAGACCGAGCAATCCATCGGCCCGCGCAACTCCACCCACGCGACCTTCTCCGCATCGATATGTCCCGTGCCGTCATTCTCCGAGTACCAGCCATGCCGCTTGCTCGCACCCGGCACCGCTGGCCTCTTCACTGCTGCCGCATTCCACATCCTCAGCCGTAGAGCCCCCTTCACCTCGGGCAATGGCCCAGAGCCCTCCGCGAAGTCTCCCTGCAACCCAAGATGCACATGCAGAATTCGGTCCTTCCCGAAGTCATACCCCAGGTGCTTGCCCACGGCCATTACGCGTTCGAGTTTCCGCCCATCGATCAGATCCACATCCGTAAATCGCCCCTGCGGCCCATCCACTCGCACTGGCTTCCCTGCAAACGCAGCCGCATGACGCTCCGCCCACCGATGTATCTCATTGCCCTCAGGCACGACGCACCTCCACTCGAAGCCAAACAAACGGTGGCGACGGCACTGGTCAACACCAGAACTACCGTCGCCACGCTTTATACCACTTGCCTTCTATGAACTTGTTTAGTTCCAGACCTGCTTTGCCTCGATAGCTTCAATCGAAAACATCTGGTCCGGCTCCATCTGCTGCATTCGCTGTGCGAACTGTTCTGCCTCTTCGCGCGTGTCGAACATCATGCGGTTATACAGCCGCCCTGCGCGGACCTGGTCACATCTCCACATTGTCTCAGTCATAGCCTTTCCTCCAAGCAATCGATTGAGTTCCAGGTTCTCCAGCCACATCACATCTGCATAACTATCGTCTTTCCCATCTCTACTTCTGTTCACTCCAACACCTTTCCTGAGAATAAGTCGCACTCTACACCTCAACGACTCAAATCGGGCCCTATATAGCAAGAGGGGGCACCCCGGCAGGAACGCCCCTCTTCTTTACTACCTACCATCTACTGCTATGGATTAGACTTACTTCTTCTCGTCCACATCCACATACTCTGCATCGATAACGCCTTCGTCCTTCTTCGGCTCTTCCGCCGTTGCTCCGGCAGCTCCAGCACCGTCCGGTGGCGCCGATGCCGCAGTGGCCTTGTACATCGCCTCCGCAAGCTTGTGGCTTGCACTCGTTAGACGATCCTTCGCCGCATTCAGCTCTGTCGGGCTCGGGGTTCCCGTCAGCGTCGTTTTGGCATCTGCAAGCGCCGTCTCGACCGCAGTCTTGTCGGATTCGGCAACCTTGTCACCAGCCTCCTTCAGCATCTTTTCGACGTTGTAGACCAGCGAGTCAAGGCTATTGCGCGCTTCAACCTCGTCGCGCTTCTCCTTGTCCTCGGCAGCGTGAGCCTCGGCATCCTTCGCCATCCGCTCAACCTCTTCCTTGCTCAGGCCCGACGAGCTCGTGATCGTGATCTTCTGATCCTTACCCGTCGCATTGTCCTTCGCCGTCACATTCAGAATGCCGTTGGCATCGATGTCGAACGTCACCTCGATCTGCGGTATGCCACGCGGAGCCGGCGGAATTCCACTAAGCTTGAACTTGCCCAGCGTCCGGTTCTGCGCCGCCATCGGGCGCTCGCCCTGCAACACGTGAACCTCAACCTCGGTCTGAGAGTCCGCCGCCGTAGAGAACGTCTCCGTCTTCTTCGTCGGAATCGTCGTGTTCCGGTTGATCATCGACGTCGCCACGCCGCCCATCGTCTCAATCGACAACGTCAGCGGAGTCACGTCGAGCAGCAGAAGGTCCTTCACCTCGCCCGCAAGAACGCCAGCCTGAACCGCCGCACCGATCGCGACAACCTCATCAGGGTTCACGCCCTTGTTCGGCTCCTTGCCGAAGAGCTCCTTCACCAGCTGCTGAATCTTCGGCATACGAGTCTGACCACCGACGAGAACAACCTCGTCGATCTTGCTCGCGTCGATGCCGGCATCCTTCAGAGCCTGCTTGCTCGGCCCAATCGACCGCTGCAGCAGGTCATCCACCAGCGACTCCAGCTTCGCCCGCGTCAGCTTGCGAACCAGGTGTTTCGGCCCGCTCGCATCGGCAGTGATGAACGGCAGATTGATCTCCGTCTCCTGCGCCGTCGAAAGCTCGATCTTCGCGCGCTCTGCGGCATCCTTCAACCGCTGCAGCGCCATCTCGTTGCCCTTCGAGTGCAGGTCAAGTCCCGACTCGCTCTTGAACTCGGTAATCAGCCAGTCCACAATCCTCTGGTCCAGATTGTCGCCGCCAAGGTGCGTATCGCCATTGGTCGACTTCACCTCAATGACGCCTTCGCCGACCTCAAGGATCGAGATATCGAACGTACCGCCGCCGAAGTCGTAGACCGCAATCGTCTCGTCCTTCTTCTTGTCCAGGCCATAGGCCAGAGCAGCCGCCGTCGGCTCGTTCACAATGCGCTTCACATCCAGACCAGCGATCTTGCCGGCATCCTTGGTAGCCTGCCGCTGGGCATCGTTGAAGTAAGCCGGAACCGTGATCACAGCCTCCGTCACCGAAGTCCCCAGGTAGTCCTCAGCAGCCTTCTTCAGCTTCTGCAGAATCATCGCTGAGACCTCGGGCGGCGTGTACTCCCTGCCCTGTGCGCTCACCGCGATGTGGTCGCCCTGCGCCACCACCTTGTAGGGCACCATCTTCATCTCTTCATTCACTTCGTTCACGCGGCGACCCATGAACCGCTTGATCGAATAGATCGTGTTCTCAGGATTCGTAATCGCCTGCCGCTTGGCCACCTGACCAACCAGCCGCTCACCACTTTTGGTAAACGCGACGATAGAAGGTGTAGTGCGTCCACCCTCTTCATTCGGGATCACCTTCGCCTCGCCGCCTTCCATCACGGCAACGCAGGAGTTCGTCGTTCCCAAGTCAATGCCAATAATCTTTCCCATATTTCGTCCTCATTCCAGGCCTTGGGCCTGTTCACATTTTCGACTACTCCAGAATCTCACCTTGAGTCACTTACTGTCAACTATTCTGATGCTTTCTAAAGCAGTAAGATGCATCATTTCGCCACTAAACATCTCATTCTTATCGAATCCATCAACCCACAACCGGGAAATTATCCTGCCAACACCAAATAGTTCAGTAAATTCTCTTATTTCAATGAATTAGCGCAGGAGCCTCCGCATGTCCTCACGAAAACCTAACCGGACTACCCGCCGTCTCCTCAAGATCGTCTCCCTTGGAATAGCCGGCCTTCTCGCAGGTCTGCTCACCGGCTGCTTCGCCCCCTCAAATCCCTTCAGAGTTGCCTCCTACCCTCAGAACACGGGCTCGCAACTCAACCCTGCCAGCCGCCACCAAACCCACCATCTCAAAACCTTCGACCCCAGACCCATCCCATCTCTCAAACATCCACCACTCCCCCACCGCCTCATTGGCGTTAGCCGGATCGATCCCAGACCAGCCCTTACCAACTACATCTTCGTGAGTAGCCACTCCCACCGCGACTCCGATTCACGGCACTAAACTAAATAGATCACGTCCATGTACATGGAGAGGGCATAGGCCCTCCTCCGGCACATCGTCTTTCTTGCACGTCATTTTCAAGCCCCCCACGCGACACAAAAAGCATCCCTTATCCTCTTTTTGGCCTCTACTTGTAACAGGTAGCCCTGCACCTTGCCGCGCCTAAAGGATCCCTCCTGATAGATGGCCACAGCTGAATCTGCGCCTCCAGATCAATCCGCTGAAGCCTCCCACGGCATAAACCCCTGGCTCATCGCCATGTCCGTCATGCTCGCGACCTTTATGGAGGTGCTCGACACTGCCATCGCCTCCGTCGCTCTCCCCTACATCGCCGGCTCGCTCTCCGCCTCTACCTCACAAGCCACCTGGGTCCTCACCAGCTATCTCGTCGCCAACGCCATCGTCCTGCCCGCCAGCAACTGGTGCTCCCTCCGCTTCGGCCGCAAGCGCTTCCTCATGTCCTGCGTCACCGTCTTCACCATTGCCAGCTTCGCCTGCGGAGCAGCCCCATCCCTCGGCTTCATGCTCCTCGCCCGCATCGTCCAGGGTGCCGGCGGCGGAGCCCTCCAGCCCCTCTCCCAAGCCATCCTCCTCGAATCCTTCCCTCCTGCCAAGCGCGGAGCCGCCATGGCCGTCTTCGCCTTCGGAGTCGTCGTGGCCCCCGTCCTCGGCCCAACCCTCGGCGGCTGGCTCACCGACACCTACTCCTGGCGCTACGCCTTCTACATCAACATCCCCATCGGCATCCTCGCCCTCTTCATGATCAACCGCTTCATCTTCGATCCGCCCTACATCAGCAAAGCCAAGGTCCCCCCGCTCGACCGCTACGGGCTCGCCGCCCTCGTCATCTGGTCCGGCTGCCTCCAGGTCATCCTCGACAAGGGCCAGGAGGATGACTGGTTCGGCGCAATCTGGCTCCGCTGGGCCGTCTTCTTCCTCATCGTCTCCTTCCTCTACTTCTGCTGGCACTGTTGGCGCGATAAAGACACCATCGTCGATCTCAAGGTCCTCAAAGACCGCAACTTCCTCATCGGCTGCGCTCTCATCTTCATGTTCGGCATCGGCATCTACTCCACCGTCACCGTCCTCCCGCTCTTCTATCAGGAGCTCCTCGGCTATACCGCCTTCACCGCCGGCCTCGTCGTCGCCCCCCGAGGCATCGGAGCCATCTGCGGCATGCCCATCATCGGCTACCTCTCCAACAAGGTCGACCCCCGCTACCTTCTCACCTTCGGCTTCCTCACCTTCGGCCTCACCACCCTCTACTTCGGCAACATCACCCTCGAGGTATCCCCCACCACCCTGCTTCTACCGATTTTGATCACCGGCTTCGGCCTCAGCTTCGTCTTCGTCCCCATCAGCACCGCCGCCTACGGCACGCTCGACAACAAGCAGATCGGCAACGCCTCCGGCATATTCAACCTCATGCGCAACATCGGCGGCTCTATCGGCATCGCCATCGCCCAGACGCTGCTCACCCGCCGCAGCGCCGTCCACCAGAACGAGATCATCAACTCCGTACCCATCACCGGCCAGCAGTTCCAGAACGCTCTCAACGGCATGACTCAAGCCCTCACCGGATACTTCGGCAAATCCAACGCCGCCGAACCGGCACAGGCCCGTCTCTACATGGAACTCCAGCGCCAGGCCGCCCACTGGGCCTTCGTCGACGTCTTCCGCTGGCTCTCCCTCCTCTGCTTCTTCTGCGTAGCCATCGTCTGGTTATTCAAGAAAGTGAAGCCAGGCAAACCCCCTGCAGGAGCCCACTAAAAAGCATCAGACGACTCTCCAGTAAAATTTCGCCGACCCATCTGTCGAATTCAGCCCCGCTCGATCGTCCTGCAACAAGACACACCCAATCCGAGGAGAGGCGATCATGCCCGAGTACATCCTTCTGCTCATTCAGTCCGAAAGCCAAGTTTGTTTAGGCACGGGTCATTGCCGTCGGGATTGGCGTAAGGCTTTAGCCCTACCAATGAGCTACCGCAGTAGATGAGGCTTAGCCCCAGGCCTTCTGCCCTGTCTCCGCTAAATAAAAAGCCGGATAAAAGTGTCGAGTGACGCTGACACCAATCGTCTCTACGAGTAAGCTGCCCAGCAGCCGGAGATTGCAAAACCTGTGCCTCTGGCGCTTGGGCCCCTAACCATTCACCCGAAAGGACACAACATGACAAACGCCTTCTGTCACATGGAACTCGGCACCACCGATCCCTCCAAAGCTAAAACCTTCTATACCAGCCTCTTTAACTGGCAGCTCGACGATGTCGACATGGGCCCAATGGGAACTTACACCATGATCAAGCCGGGCGAAGGCCCAGGTGGCGGCATGATGAAGCAGCCCGTCCCCGGCGCCCCCTCCTCCTGGCTCCCCTACGTCCTGGTCGACGATCTCAAGGCAGCCACGGCCAAGGCCAAATCCCTTGGCGCTCAGGTCATGAAGGACGTCACCGACGTCATGGGCGAAGGCTCCTTCAGCGTCATCCTCGACCCCACCGGAGCCGCTCTAGGCCTCTGGGAGTCCAAAGCAAAATAAGCGAAGCCCAACAGATCGAGCGCCCACACCCGGACCCTCGGACGTGGGCGCTCTCCTGTAGGAACAAACAGCCCTAACTGACGACTGTCAGCCACACTCAATTGAGCAGTCGCCACTGGTTCAAGAGATTCCGCGTCTACGAACGGACGGACACATGTTCTGCAATCCTCAGCAAAACGATGGACAGTCCCGCCCTTGATTTTCTTGATCGTCCGTCTCCTGGACAGTTCCGTCTATTTCTTTGGCTTGCGGTAACGCGTCTCGCAGAAGAGAAGCTGAATAGAATGCGCTCTTGCCATCGTCGAACGTGACGATTACGCCGCCATCCAGTCTATCTACCTCGACGACATAGGGATCGGGCCCGTTTTTCATGCTGCATCTTCGCAAACACACTAATTGACGTCTGTCTTGTATCCGACCCTTTGTCCATTTCTTCCGGACTTTATTGGGCTGCTGCTCAACTTCGATCTTCGCTAAATCTCAACCTTTTTGATTGGCTTGATCCGTGTCAAACTCCGATATTTCAAAACCTCTCAATATGAATGAGGGATAAATCATTGACTTATCACCCTTCGCTTTTTTCTTAAAACGCACTTTTCCGAAGCAAAAACGCATGTCAAGCCCCGAAACCTCTAACTTCATAAAAACAAATAATTTAGGCTTTGCCATTTAGTTTCCTGCAATTCAATAAAATAGAACTAGAGTCAAAAAAGGACAGATATCTCATCAAAGGACAGATATCTCATCTCATTATTGCTATCTCTTTTGTTTACACGAATTTACCTATAACTCCTTTGCTTGCACGACTTTGGGACCACATCTCGCCATAAGTAAATGCAAACAATAGACTTACAGCTAGGCAGGGGGGGAGGGGTACCCCTCCCTCAAGAAAGAACCAATGCAAAGCAGCACTCACAACCCGCTGCCGTACACTGCTCCCACCATGCGCCTTGTTGTGGCCCTGCTCCTGTTCGCCGCAACCGCCGCGCCTACGACCATGCACGCCCAATGGGACATGGAAGAGTCCAACACCACCGCCAGCCTCCGTGGCATCGTGAACGTAGGCGGAGGAGTAGCCTGGGCCAGCGGAACCAACGGTACCGTCCTACGCTCCGAAGACGGAGGCTACCTCTGGCAGAGCTGCGCCACACCCCCTGGAGCCGAAAAACTAGACTTCCGCGGCATCCAGGCCTTCGACGAGAACACTGCCATCGTCATGTCCTCAGGCAAAGGCGACCTCTCCCGCCTCTACAAGACCACAGACGGCTGCGCCACCTGGAAACTCCTCTTCACCAACCCAGACAAAGAAGGCTTTTGGGACGCTGTCCAATTTGGTGACAAGACGCACGGATTCCTATTGGGAGATCCCGTAAATGACTTGTTCCGTCTCTGGACCACGCTTGATGCAGGTGAGACATGGCTGGAGGTCCGGAAGTACAGCACACCGAATGTCTTCGATCGGCACCCGCAAGGTGCATTCGCTGCGAGCAACTCTGCATTGTGGGTTACTGCCGCCTTATGGTCTAACGGCTCCTACAATCCTTACCTGGCTTGGGCTACCGGAGGCAAAAATGGTGCTAAGGTTTATGCGGAGCAGAGTCACGGTGATCATGGCGGAGGGAGCATTTCCTCAGTACCCTTAGGTCATAAGACCGAGTCGTCAGGCGCTTTTTCGCTCTTCTTCCGCGAAGATGTCCACAGAGAATCCGTCGGAGTTGTAGTTGGAGGTGACTACCTCAATCCCAACGACAATACGAATACAGCCGCCGTATCCCCTGACAGCGGCACGACCTGGACAGCCGCTCAAACCCCACCCCACGGCTACCGCAGCGCCGTAGCCTACAACTCAAAGACAAAAACCTGGATCACTGTAGGCCCCAACGGCACCGATATCTCCCGCGACGACGGAAAAAACTGGACACCCCTCAAACCCTCCGGCTACGACGCAGCCGACGCCGACAAGAACTGGAACGCCCTCTCCCTACCCTTTGTCGTCGGGCCCAACGGCCGCATCGGCAAACTCCGCGCCATCGCCATCTCTACTGCGGAGTCGTCGAAGGATAAGAAGGAGTAGTCGGAGTAGTCGTGGGAGTAGTAGTCGTAGTAGGAGAAGTACTCCCACCCATCCCCGGACTGAGACTCTGTTGAGCCGACCCCAGATTGGTAGAACTCACAGAAGCCGGCCCACCACCA
>Ga0193717_1001255_pt1 | contig 15701 bp, 12 predicted proteins | sample U2c2metaG_FD_145900 | JGI IMG/M metagenome (GOLD analysis project Ga0193717, IMG submission 145900) | Soil microbial communities from a riparian zone of the East river system, Colorado, United States - U2c2 | ecosystem: Environmental > Terrestrial > Soil > Riparian zone | place: USA: East River... | reverse complement strand
TTTTCGGCGTCTTCGAGCAGGTCATACGACCACTGGACGGCGTGGCGCAACGTTTGGTGGCGCTCCAATCCTCGCCTTGCCCCCACGAGTAGCCGGAACCGGTCGTCGAGCCGGTCCTCCAGTTCGCTCACCGTCATTGACTGCATCCGTGACGCGGCCAACTCGATGGCCAATGGGATGCCGTCAAGGCGGCGGCAGATCTCCACGACCGAAGCGTCGCCTTCGGTAAGCAGGATACCCGAGGTGACCGCATGAGCGCGTTCGACGAATAACGTTGCCGCACTTGAGTCGATGTCCAGCGAGGGCACGGCCCAAAGTTTTTCGTCAGCGACCCTTAAGCCCTCGCGGCTGGTGGCAAGAATCGTCACCGTGGACGAATGGCGGAGGATTGCCTCGACCATGTCCGCCACTGCGTCGAGGACGTGTTCGCAGTTGTCGAAGACCAGCAGGCGAGTTCTGCGATCCAACGCGGCGGCGATGCTGTCGGCCAGGCTCTTCCCCGGCTGTTGACTGATGCCCAGCACCGCGGCCACTGCTTCGGGTACGGCCGCCGGATCACCGACGGGAGCCAGCTCGATCACCCAGACCCCGTCCGGGAAGCCGTCCGTCGATCGCGCGGCGACCTCCAACGCCAGTCTCGTCTTTCCCACGCCGCCGACGCCGGTCAGCGTCACCAACCGATGAGCCTTGACCACGAGGTCGAGCTCGGCCAGTTCGCATTCGCGCCCAACGAGGCTAGAGCTGGGCGCTCGGAGGTTTCCCGGTGCCGGGTCGACAGTCTTGAGCGGCGGGAAGTCGATGCGCAGTCCGTCGGCGCGGACCTGAAACAGCTCCACGGGCCTTGCGATGTCGCGTAATCGCCTTGGCCCCAATGACATCAGGTCGACCCCGGTGAGCAGGCCTGCCGTCGCCCCGTCGAGCAGGATTTGGCCGCCGTGGCCTGCGGCCATCACCCGGGCGGTGCGGTTGAGCACGGTGCCGAAGTAGTCGTCACCGCGCAGTTCGGCTTCGCCGGTGGCGATGCCCATCCGCACCGGCAACTCCAGCACCCGCTGGGCGGCCACCGCGGCATCGACCGCCGACCGTGGCGAAGCGAAGACCGCGCACATCCCGTCACCGGTGTGCTTGAAAACATGGCCGCCGCAGTCGGTGATCGCCGCACGCAACATTTCGTCGTGCTGCTCCAGGGCCGCGCGCATGGCGTCGGTATCGGCCTCCCACCGCCGCGTCGACCCCTCGACGTCGGTGAACAGGAACGTGACGACGCCCGAAGGCTTGGCGGACTCGCCTACCTGGACGTTCATGGAGCACCCCCGCACTCCCGGGTTCCCCGGCGGTGTCATCGTATGGCCTGTGGGGGCGCTGCAAGATCGGTTTCGCACTCATGATGATCTTGTGGCGAGGACCTAATTGACACCCGTCAAGTAGGCCGTCGTAGAGTTTGGCGCATGCAGATTCGCAACACCGCCGAAGCGACCCCCGACAAGCCCGCCATCATCATGTACCCGTCCGGAACCGTGGTGACGTTCGGCGAGTTGGAGGCCACGGCAAACCGGCTTGCGCATCTGTTCCGGTCAGCCGGTCTGCTCGAGGGTGACGCGGTGGCGATCCTCATGGAGAACAACCAACACATGCACGCGGTCATGTGGGCCGCGCGCCGGGCCGGGCTCTACTACGTCCCGATCAACACGCACCTGACCGCCGCCGAGGCGGCCTACATCATCGACAACAGCAGCGCCAAGGCCATCGTCGGCTCCGGCGCCTTGCGGGAGACGCTCGCCGGGCTGGGCGCGGAATTGCCCAACGGGCTTCCCGCTGTGCTGCTGATCGCCGACGGAGCCGAATCGTCGGCGACAAGCGCCTCCAGCGACCTCGACGGTTGGCAACGCTATCCGGAATGCGTTGCAGACCAACCCGATACCCCGATCGAAGACGAGATCGAAGGCGACCTGCTGCAGTACTCATCGGGCACTACCGGTAGGCCGAAGGGCATCAAGCGCGACCTGCCGCACGTACCACCCGCCGAGTGGCCGGGCATGATGTCTGCACTGGTGGGGTTCTGGATGCATCCTGACGCGGTGTACCTGAGCCCCGCGCCGCTCTACCACACCGCGCCTTCGGTGTGGTCGATGCAGACGCAGGCGGGCGGCATCACCACCGTGGTGCTGGAGAAGTTCGACGCCGAAGGGGCCCTGGACGCCATCCAGAAGCACCGCGTCACACACGGTCAATTCGTCCCGGTGATGTTCACTCGCATGCTGAAACTCCCTGCGGACGTTCGCAATTCGTACGACGTGTCCAGCCTGCAGCGGGTCATGCACGCGGCGGCGCCGTGCCCGGTCGAGATCAAGAAGCAGATGATCGACTGGTGGGGACCGATCGTCGACGAGTACTACGCCTCCTCCGAAGCCATCGGCTCCACGCTGATCACGGCCGAGGACTGGTTGACCCATCCGGGCTCGGTCGGCAAGCCGATGATGAGTGCGCTGCACATCCTCGACGAAGCCGGCAACGAACTGCCGCCGGGGCAGGCCGGGGAGATCTACTTCGAAGGTGGATTCGACTTCGAGTACCTCAACGACGCCGCGAAGACCGCGTCGTCGCGGGACCCGCACGGCTGGAAGACCGTGGGAGACATCGGCTATCTCGACGAGGACGGGTACCTGTACCTCACCGACCGTCGGCACCACATGATCATCTCCGGTGGGGTCAACATCTACCCCCAGGAGGCGGAGAACATGTTGGTCACCCATCCCAAGGTGATGGACGCCGCGGTGTTCGGCATTCCCGACGACGAGATGGGCCAACGCGTCCAGGGTGTCGTTCAGACAGTCGACCCGGCCGACGCCACCGACGAGTTCGCCGAGGAACTGCAGACGTGGCTGCGGGATCGGCTGTCGCACTACAAGTGTCCGCGGTCGATCGCGTTCGAGGCCGAGCTTCCGCGGACCGACACCGGCAAGCTGTACAAGCAGTCCCTCATCGACAAGTATTCGATTCCGGTCGGCTAGCCCCGATGCGCCTGCCTGACGTGGAGCTTGCGGGTGGCGTGCTCGTCGGCATCGAATCACCCTCTGATGCGGCAACTTTCACGCTGAGCGAACAGGCCTGTGCTGACCGCCGCGCGGTCACCGTCCCGTCCGTTTCGGCGGCGTTGGCCGAGCTTGAACTGCGGTGCTCGAGGTGGCCGCAGGCCGCCGCGGTGTGCGACGACGTGCTGCGCGCCGTCGCCGTCGACGCCCCTGCGTTCAACGGCGTGATCACCGAATCGCTGGCGTACTCGACATTGCAGTCCGGAGCGGAGTTCGCCCGCTGGCTCGCCGAGCGCGGACCCGCGGTGGTGCCCGACCTCCCCGATCCGGTGCTCGCCGAGCGGGACGGCAACACGTTGCGCGTCCGGTTCAACCGCCCGCAGCGCCACAACGCGTTCTCCACGCCCGCTCGCGCCGCGCTGCTCGAAGCGCTCGACGTCGCGTTGCTCGACCCCTCGGTGACGGAGGTCGTGCTGGGTGGTAACGGGCCGTCCTTCTGCAGCGGAGGCGATCTCGCCGAGTTCGGCACCTTCGCCGATCCGGCCAGCGCACACCTGGCCCGCACCCGACACAGCCCGGCGCTGGCGCTCGACGCGCTCACCGCCCGGCTCGGCCAAGCGTGTCGGGCCGAGGTGCACGGTCAGGTGCTCGGGAGCGGACTGGAGATGGCGGCGTTCTGCGGGCATGTGACGTGTCGGCCCGACGCGACCCTTGGGTTGCCCGAACTGGCGCTCGGCCTGATCCCCGGCGCCGGCGGGACCGTCAGCATCACGCGGCGGATCGGCCGTTGGCGCATGGCGTATCTGGTGCTGTCCGGCAAGTTCATCGACCCGGCCACTGCTTTGCAGTGGGGCCTCGTCGACGCCCTCTCCGAGTGATTTCGGCGCGCTAACTGTCGCTCAGCGAACGTGAGCGCGCCGAAATCGCGGGGTCAGGTGGAGCGGCGCAGGGTGACCCGGTAGGTGTACTGCTCGGGCAGGAAGTGGCTGACGGCCAACTCGACGGGAGTGCCGTTCGCGTCGGAGTACAACCGGTCCACTCGCAGCATGGCGTGGCCCGGCTCGCATCCGACCGCCGCCGCCACCTCATCATCGGCCTCTGACACCGTAATCGACTGTGCTGCTTCGGCTATCGGTGCGCTCAGATGCGGCTCGGTGAGGGCGATGATCGTGCTGGTACCCACGGCGCCGTCGGCCAACTCGGGGGAACGGAGCACGGTTCGGGCCACTGACTCCGGCAGGTGTACCCGGGTCATCACGAAGGGGAGGCCGTCGTGCAGTCGACGGAACGCCACGGTGTAGACGACGTCGTCGTCGAGGCGCAGTCGGCTCGCTGCGTCGACGTCGACCCGTCGCCGAAGGCCTGCGAGCACCTCCATCGTCGTGTCGTCGGACAGGCTCATCAGGTCCTCGATCGACCCGAGCTGACGAAGGTAGCGGTGTCCAGCCAGGAATGCATCGTCGCGCGCGTAGGTCCCGCGGCCGGGCACTCGGTACACCGCGCCCTCGGCCACCAGCTCCTGAAACGCGCGTCGGACCGTCTGCCGGGACAACCCGTGCCGCGCGACGAGCTCCGACTCGGTGGGTAGCCGAACGCCGTCGCGGTAGACACCGGCCGCGAGCTCGGCTCGAAGCTGTTGGTGCAGTGTCTGATACGCGGGTGCCGGCTTGGTCATCAGATCCCGCCGCGCGCCACCAATTGTGCAGCGATGACGTTGCGCTGGATCTCGTTGGTGCCCTCGCCGACGATCATCAGGGGCGCGTCGCGGAAGTAGCGTTCGACGTCGTACTCGGTGGAGTAGCCGTAGCCTCCGTGGATGCGCACCGCGTTCAGGGCGATCTCCATCGCCACCTCGGATGCGAACAGCTTGGCCATGCCGGCCTCCATGTCTGCGCGCTCGCCGCTGTCGTAGCGCTCGGCGGCGTGGAGCGTCAGCTGGCGGGCTGCGGTGAGCTTGGTGGCCATGTCGGCGAGGTAGTGCCCGACGGCCTGATGCTTCCAGATCGGCTGGCCGAAGCTCTCGCGCTCCTGGGCGTAACTCAGCGCATCCTCCAGCGCGGCGGTCGCCACGCCCAGCGCCCGTGACGCGACCTGAATGCGGCCGGTCTCAAGCCCCTTCATCATCTGCCCGAAACCCTTGCCTGCCGTGCCGCCCAAGATCGCCGTCGCGGCAATGCGGTAGCCGTCGAATGACAACTCGCACGATTCGACGCCCTTGTAGCCGAGCTTGGGCAGATCGCGCGACACCGTCAGCCCGGGGCCGTGTTCGACGAGCACGATCGAGATGCCGCGGTGTTTCGGTTCGGCGTTGGGATCGGTCTTGCACAACAACGCGATCAGGCCCGAGCGCCGCGCGTTGGAGATCCAGGTCTTGGCGCCGTTGATGACCAGTTCGTCGCCGTCGGCGCGCGCGGTCGTCGACATGTTCTGCAGGTCCGACCCGCCACTGGGCTCGGTCAGCGCCATGGTGGCGCGCAGCTCACCGGTGGCCATCGCAGGTAGGTAGCGCTGCTTCTGATCCTCGGTGCCGAACAGCGCCAACAGCTTCGCGACGACGGTGTGCCCACCCATCGCGCCTGCCAGGCTCATCCAGCCGCGGGCCAGCTCCTGTGTGACCAGCACATAGCACGGCGTCGACACCGGGGTGCCGCCGTACTCCTCGGGCACCGCAAGCCCGAAGATGCCGATGCGCTTCATCTGCTCGATCCACGCCTCGGGATACGTGTTGGCGTGTTCGACGTCGCGGACGGTGGGTTTCACGTCGCGGTTGATGAAGGCCCGTACGGTCTCCACCAGCATGAGTTCTTCGTCGTTGAGTTTCATTTGTACGGCCATATTGACACATCGAGCACGATACTGCCAGCATGTGACGCTGTGACTTTGTACGGCCAAACTTTGGGTGGCCCCTACTTCGACGAGTTGCGGGTGGGCCAGGTGTTCGACTGGGCGCCCGCCATGACGCTGACCAGCGGAGCGGCGGCGGTACACCAGTCCATCGTCGGCGACCGGATGAGGCTGCCACTGGACGCCGACCTGAGCAGGCTGGTCACGGGTTCGCCGGCCGCCCTCGCCCATCCGGCGCTGGTATGCGACGTCGCCATCGGCCAGTCGACGCTCGCCACGCAACGGGTCAAGGCCAACCTGTTCTATCGCGGGCTGTGGTTCCACCGCTTCCCGCTGCTCGGCGACACCCTGCGGACCACGACGGAAGTGGTTGGGCTGAAGCAGAATTCGGTGAAGCCGGGCCGTGCTCCCACGGGGCTGGCGGCGTTGCGCATGACGACCGTCGACCAGGACGACCGGCTGGTTCTGGACTTTCATCGCTGCGCCATGCTGCCCCTGAGCGATGGCGCACCCGACACCGGCTACCAGGACGACCTGTCGACCATCGGCACCGACCTGCCCGCCCCCACCGACCCCACGCAGTACTGGGATGCGGATGCGTTCCGCGCGCACGTGCCGGGACCGCATTTCGACGCCGAGCTCAAGGGCACGGTCATCCCGACCACGGCAGACGTGGTCAGCAGCGCACCCGAGCTCGCCAGGCTGACGCTGAACATCGCTGCCACCCATCATGATTCACGTGTCGGGGGGCAACGCCTGGTGTATGGCGGTCACACCATCGCGCTGGCGCTGGCACAGGCGACGCGGGCCCTGCCGAACCTCGTGACGGTGCTGGGCTGGGAATCTTGCGACCACACCGGGCCGGTGCACGAGGGTGACACCCTGTACAGCGAGGTGCACGTCGAGGCGGCCACTCCGCTTGAGGGTGGACGTGGGGGAGTGCTGCGGCTGAGGTCGCTCGTGTACGTGGCGGGCGATGACCGTCAGGTCCTGGACTGGAGATTCTCCGCCCTTCAGTTCTGAGGACGGCCACAATGGGCTCTGTGGACGGGGTCGTGGACGCTGAGTTGCGGGACTGGGGTGCGAGCGGCCTGGCCTACCTGACCGGTGAGCGGTCGGGGCCGCCGGACTTCTCCCGCGCGGCCGTGCTCGGTGAGGCGCGCCGAGTGGCCGAGTCGTACCGAACGCGCACCGGAGTGCGGGTGGACGCGGCCGCGCTGTTGGCCGGGCGTGCGGCGATGTTGGGCCTGTCGCGCGACGCGCGGACATCGGCAGGCGGCGCAAGCAGATTGCTCAAGGCCCGCGACGGCTGGTGCGCGCTGACCCTGTCCAGAGCCGACGACGTCGACGCGGTGCCCGCCATGGTGGAGACCTCGGAAACGCTGGCCGACCCATGGCCCGCCGTCGAAGGTTGGGCGGCTGAACGATGCGCCGCCGACGTGGCCGAACGCGCCCGCCTGCTCGGCCTGCCGGCCGCCGTGCTCGGCGAGCGTCGTTCGGTCGCAGTGGTCGAGCGGCGGACTGGGCCACCCGTCGAAGCACGCGGCCCGTCCGGGCTGCTGGTGGTGGACATGTCCTCGATGTGGGCGGGTCCGTTGTGCGGACGACTCCTCGCGCAGGCAGGCGCCACGGTGGTGAAGGTCGAAAGCCCAACGCGCCCCGACGGTACCCGGGCCGGCCCACCTGCGTTCTTCGACTGGATGAATGTGGGAAAGCTCTCCTATGTAGTCGATTTCAGCGATGCCGAACGCTTGCGTGCGCTACTGGAGGTGGCCGACGTCGTCATCGAATCCGCTCGCCCGGCGGCCTTGCGGCGCCGTGGTCTCAGCCACGACGCCGTCGTCCCACGGCCGGGCCGGGTGTGGCTGCGGATCACTGGCCACGGCACCGACGGTGAACAGGCCAACTGGGTGGCGTTCGGCGACGACGCGGCGGTCGCCGGCGGCTTGGTCGGAACGGGCGGGGCCGGCCCGGTGTTCTGCGCCGACGCAGTGGCCGACCCGCTGACGGGTCTGCAATCCGCGCTTGCGGTGACCGACTCGCTGGCCAGTGGTGGTGGTGCCGTGGTCGACGTCGCGATGGCGGGCGTGGCGGCTTCCTATGCGGAGCTGCCGCAGGCCCCGTCCGTAAGTACTTGTTCTGCAGCAGCTCCCGTGGCGCCGACGGTGTCCGGGGCGGCTGCCCGGTTGGGCGAGCACAATGCCTACGTGGAACGCCTGGTCGACCAACGGAGGCTGGCGTCATGTTGATACCCCCATGTTGATTCCCCCATGTTGATACCCCCATGTTGATTCAACGAGCCGCGCTGCTCGATGGGACCGTGGTCGACATCAGGACGGACCACTACATATTGGAAGTGGCCGAGCGCCTGACCCCCGCCAAAGGCGAGCGGGTGTTCGACGCCGCCAACGGCACCGTCATCCCGGGACTGCACGATCATCATGTCCACTTGCATTCCGCCGCAGCGGCATTGACGTCGGTGTTCGTTGGACCGCGAGAGGCCGGCGATCGGGAAGCGCTACGGCGGGTGCTCGCCACCGCCCCGGTGGGCGACGACGGTTGGATACGGGCCGTCGGCTATCACGACGTCGTCGCGGGCCCGCTGGACCGCGATGTGCTCGACGACGTGTCCCCCGGCGTCCCGGTCCGGGTGCAGCACCGCAGCGGCGTGCTCTGGACGCTCAACTCGGTCGGGCTGGCCAGGGTCGGCTTGGCCGATCACCCCGACGGGCAGCTGCGCAGCGCCGATCCACATTGGTCGGATACGTTGCAGCGGCGCGAAACCGGACTAGTCGAAGTCAGCCGTCGACTCGCGTCCTATGGGGTCACCGGGGTCACCGACGCCACACCGGACCTCGACGTCATCGACGTCGTCAAGTTCGCCGAGGCGCACAGGTGCGGCGAACTACTTCAACGGGTGCATTGCCTGGCGCCAGGAAAACGCATCCTGCACGACGACGACCTCGACCTCGATGGGCTCAGTGCATGGATCGGCGCTCGCCACGAGGACGGCGCTTCGGTGGCCATGCACTGCGTCACGGCGGCTCAACTCGTCGTCACCATCGCCGCGCTCCGCGCCGCGGGGGCGCGGCCCGGCGACCGCATCGAACACGCCGCCGTGGTTCCCGACGACTGCCTGACCGAGTTGGGCGAGCTCGGCGTCACGGTGGCGACGCAGCCGAATTTCGTTGTCGAGCGCGGAGATCAGTACCTCACCGACGTGCCCGAGGACGAACACCCCACACTGTGGCGGGTGGCGTCCCTGCTCGCCGCGGGAGTCCCGGTGGCGATGTCAACCGATCTTCCGTTCGGCGATGCCGACCCGTGGGCGGCGATGCGTGCTGCGGTGCGGCGCACCACCCCGGCCGGGGCCGTGCTCGGTGCGGCGGAACGCATTCCGGCGCTTACGGCGTTGACGATGTTCCTCGGTTCGCCCGCGCAGCCCACCCAGGCGCGCACCGTTTCACCTGGGCAAATGGCCGACTTGTGTGTGCTCGCCGCTGCACCCCGGACCGTCCTTCACGACCTCGATGGAGGCATGGTGACTGCAACCGTCATCGACGGTGACGTCGTATTCGATCGGACGTAGCTCAGGCGTCCGCCGTTTCCCTCGGCGTGAGCTCCCTCTGCAGGAACGCCACCTGGCTGGCGAAGAACGACCGTGACACTTCGGCTTTCGCCACGACACCGTCGAAACCGTGGAAGGCGCCCGGGACCTCGACGACATCGCACGGCACCCCCGCGGCGTTGAGCCGTTGGGCGTAGGCCATGTCTTCGGTGTGGAACAGATCCAGCGTTCCGACCCCGATCCACGCCGGAGGCAGGCCACTGAGGTCGTCGTGTCGGGCGGGTACGGCGACGTTCGCATCGGCGTCGCCCAGGTACCACGACCAACCGTATCGATTGGACTTCTGGGTCCACAGTCGGTGGTTGGGATTGTGCAGGCCGGGCGTGGTGCTCGTCCGGTCGTCGAGCATGGGATACACCAGCAGTTGCGCGGCGACGGCGACCTCCGCACGGTCGCGCGCCATCAACGCGAGGGCTGCAGCGAGCCCGCCGCCCGCGCTGGCACCGCCGATCGCGACGCGGGCCGGGTCGACCGCGGGTAGGCCCGCAAGCCAGGTGAGCACCGAGTAGCAATCCTCCAACGACGCCGGATACGGGTGCTCGGGCGCCAACCGGTAGTCGACGTTCGCCACGGTGACGCCGAGTTCACGTGCAAACCGGCGGCACAACACGTCGTCCTGCGCCGCGTTGCCGATGACATATCCGCCGCCGTGCATCCAGACCAGACCGGGCCCGGGGCCTGAGCCGCCCGGCGGCCGGTGCAGGTGGACGCCGACGCCCGACGGCAGCGTGAGCACCTCGACGTCGCTGGGTGCGCGACGGTCCATGAGCCGCGCCCCAGCGCGCACCAGTGACAGCGAGTACGGCGTGATCAGCGTGCGCGGCGCAAAGCGGGCGGCGCGCGCCAAGTCGGGGTGGAAGTCGGGCATGACTCGACCTTACCCAGCGGGCCGCTCAGTCCCGATCGGTGAGCATGGCCTCGAAGGCCACCCGGTCCCCGCGGTACAACGAACGCACTACCTCGATCGGCCGGTCCTCGGTGTCGAGTGAGCGCCGGTTGAGCCGCAGCATCGGCATCGCAGTCGTCGACTCGAGCAATCCCGCCTCGCGTGGTGAGGCCAGCACGGTCTCGACGCGCTCGACCGCCGAGCCGAACCGGACGCCCCCCGCGCGGATCGCTGCGTACAGCGAGGTGGTCGGATCGAACGTCTCGGTGAAGTGCCCGAAGCGGTGCTTGGGCAGGTAGCTACTCTCCAGCCCTATCCGCTGCCCGTCGGCCAGCAGCACGCGCTCGAGATGCATCACGGCCTCGCCGTCGGCGACCTCGAGTGCTGCGGCCAGCTCCGTCGACGCCTCGACGTCCTCCCAGGTGATCAGGAGCCGCCCGGGCTTACGGCCCATCCGCACCGCGCCCTCGGTGTATGACTTCAGGGAAAGCGGTTGAACCAGTTTGGGTTTCGAAACCACCGTGCCGCGCCCGCGCCGTTCGATCCGGCCCTCGACGAGCAACTCCTGCAGCGCTTGCCGGATGGTCTCCCGCGCGACCTCGAAGCGTGCGGCGAGTTCACGTTCGGGTGGGAACGCGGCTCCCTCGACGAGTCCGTCGAGTATCCCGTCGAGTGCGGTGCGGACGGCGTAGGGCTTGATCGTCAGCACGTCTTCGATGGTCGCACCGGTGGCCGTCGGGTCCTTGGCGGCGTCGTCATAGCGGCGCAGGCGCAGCGCGTCGGTCCACCACGGGTGCGCAACGAGCGCGCCGTCCGTCCCTGCGCCGCCCTGCGCCCGCAGGGACAGCACCGACGTCTGGCTGAGGGTCGCTCCGTAACCGGGTTCGGTGGCAACCAGATATCGCTTGGCGGCGACGTGAGCGCCCGCCAGCCAGCCCACCCGTTCGCCGAACCGTGGCGTCAGCCAGTCCATGGCGGCCATGTCATGACCGGCCACCGCGGACGCGTCACACAGCGGGCTGTGCGCCAGGTCGTGCAGTGCCGCGGCGAGCACGAGTTCGTCGTCGGCGTCATCCTCGAGTGCGCGCGCGGCCGATTGCAGTGCGTGGTCGAGTTCGTCGACTGTCTCTTCGTCCCATACGTCGCGTAGCGAGCGCAGCAGCGCCGCGGTTTCCTCGATCACGGTCACCGCGTCAGCATACCGCTAATTGGTCTATACCAATTGTTAACCTGCTGTTCCGGCGGTGAACACCGGAGCTTCGACCGGCGGTCTCCCTGAGTCTGAAAGGTCACTGAACATGCGTGTGACGATCATCGGTGGCGGCATCCTCGGGACTGCCCACGCACTCGAAGCGGTCGAACGCGGTCACCACGTCACGCAGCTCGAACGCGAAGTCGAGGCCCGTGGCGCGACCGTGCGCAACTTCGGGCTGGTTTGGGTATCCGGCCGGGCCGAACACGAACTCGCCGCGGCACTTCGGTCCCGCGAGCTGTGGGAGCGGATCGGGGCCCGCATCGCCGGCGTCGGGTTCCGGCCCGCTGGCTCGTTGACGCTACTGCGGACGCCGCTCGAGGTCGCGGTCGCCGAGCAGGTCGTCGCCCGCGCCGACGCCGAGGCGCGTGGCCTCGAGCTGCTCGAACCCGACCGCGTGCGCGCGCTCAACCCGGCACTGCGCGGGAAATTCATCGCCGGACTGCATTGTTCGCGCGACGGCGCCGTGGAATCCCGCCAGGCCATGCCTGCCATCCGGGAACACCTCGCCGCGACCGGCAGGTACCGGTTCGTGCCAGGCACCGAGGCGCGGTCCATCGAAGGCCGGACGGTGCGTGACGACCACGGACGCAGTCATGACGGGGACCTCGTAGTGGTCTGCCCCGGTGCGGCCCACGGCGGGCTGATCCGCGAGCTCGCCGGTGAGCTCCCGGTGCGCCGCGTCCGGCTTCAGATGATGCAGACGGACCCCCTTGATGAGCCGCTCACGACCGCGATCGCCGACGGCGACAGCTTCCGCTACTACCCGGGCTTCGCGGGGAGCGCACTGGATGAGTTGCAGGACAACGAGTCCCAAGACCCCGTCGCGGGCGAACACCGCATGCAGCTGCTGTGTGTCCAACGTCTGCACGGCGGGCTAACCATCGGAGACACCCATGAGTACGACGAACCCTTCGCCTTCGACACCGACGACGCGCCGTACGCATATCTGGCCGCGCTGGTCGAGGAGTTCCTCGGGCGCCCGTTGCCAACGGTGCGACGCCGTTGGGCCGGGGTGTACAGCCAGTGCGTAGAGCCCGGCGAGTTGGTGTGCCGCACCTTGGTGGGCGATGGGGTGTGGGTGGTCACCGGCCCCGGTGGGCGCGGCATGACGCTCGGACCCGCCATCGCGGAACAGACCGCTGAACTGATCGAGCTCTGAGAGGAATGCCTCCAATGCTACTTTCGAACAACAGTATTCAAGTCGCAGTCATCGACATGGCAGGCACCACCGTTGCCGACGATGGCCTGGTGGTCGCCTCGTTCGAAGCCGCTGCCACCGCGGCGGGCCTTCCCGAGACGGGGCCGCAGCGAGCCCACGCCCGGCAGTACGTCATCGACACGATGGGTCAATCCAAGATCGCCGTCTTCCGCGCCCTGTTCGGATCCGAAGACCTTGCGCAGCGCGCCAACGCCGCATTCGAGGCCGCCTACGAGTCGGCGATCGACGACGGGAAGGCAAGGCCCATCGATGGCGCCGGCGAGGCCATCACCCGACTGCGAGAAGCAGGCCTCAAGGTGGCACTCACCACGGGCTTCAGTGGAACCACGCAGGAGAAGCTGCTTGCGGCGCTGGGTTGGCAGTCGCTCGCCGACCTGGTGCTGGCCCCCGGCGACGGGATCCGCGGGCGGCCCTATCCCGACCTGATCCTCACCGCGCTCATCCGATTGAATGCCGACGCGGTCGCCAACGTCGCGGCACTCGGCGACACCAGCAGTGATGTCGACAGCGCCCTGCGGGCTGGATGTGCCATCGCCGCAGGCACTCTCACCGGTGCGCACGACGAGCGTCAACTGCGCGACGCGGGCGCCACCCACGTCGTACCCACCGTCACCGAGTTCGCCAACCTCGTGCTCGACAACTCCTGACCATCCCGCCAACCGAAGGACTGACCCATGAAATTCCGCACCACCCTCGCGGCCTTGTCGGTCGCAGCAATCGCCACGATGACCGCCTGCGGCGGCACGGGATCGTCCGGTTCGGGCGGAGGTGAAACGCTCACCGTCTACAGCTCCGACGGGCTTGCCAGCTGGTACAAGCCGCAATTCGAGAAGTTCACCAAGGACACCGGCATCAACGTCAACCTCGTCGAAGCCGGTTCGGGCGAGGTGGTTTCGCGCGTCGAGAAGGAGCAATCCAACCCACAGGCCGACCTGTTGGTGACGCTGCCGCCCTTCATTCAGAAGGCCGACAAGTCGGGCCTGCTGCAGCCAAGCGGTGTCGACACCAAAGGCATCCCCGCCGCTCAGGTCGGACCCGACGCGAAGTACCTGCCGGTGGTGAACAACGCGCTGAGCTTCATCGTCAATCCGGGCGCCACTCCACAGCCCGCCACGTGGGACGACCTGCTCAAGCCGGAGTTCAAGGGAAAGGTGCAGTATTCGACGCCCGGCCAGGCCGGTGACGGGACCGCGGTACTGGTGCTGCTGCAGCACCTGTTGGGCAAACCGGCCGCGCTGGACTACCTCGGAAAGTTGCAGGCCAACAACGTCGGCCCGTCCTCGTCGACCGGCAAGCTGCAGCCCAAGGTCAGCAATGGGGAGCTCCTCGTCGCCAACGGCGACGTGCAGATGAACCTCGACTCGATCAAGAGCGACGGGTCGAAGTTCAACATCATCATCCCCGCCGCTGCTGACGGCAAGAAGACCACGGTGTCGCTGCCGTACGTCGGCGGCGTCACCAAGGGCGCCCCGCACGCCGACGGTGCCAAGAAGCTCCTGGCGTACCTGGTGTCGGAAGACGTGCAGAAGACCGTCGCCCCTGAGGCGCTTGGCATCCCGGTGCTGGACTCACTCGTCAAGTCCTCGGAGGAGGCCGCCGGTCCGAACACGCCGACAGGCGTCTTGAAGGACGTCGAGGTGTGGGTTCCGGACTGGAACACCGTGCTGTCCGAGCTCGACGCCGACGTCGCCGCCTACCAGAAGGCAACGGGTAGCTGATCGTGGCCGAGGCGGGGGTGGGTCCAGTGGGCAGTAGCGAAGCGACGCGGGCGAAGGTGCAGACCGAGGCCGCGGTGCAGAGCCGCGACACCGCGAGCGTCGAAATCCCAACGCCGGCAATCACCTTCGACCGGATCCGGGTCTCCTACGGCCGCGGTAAGAAGGCGACCGATGCACTGACCGACTTCAACCTACGCGTCGCGGTGGGTGAGACGGTGGCCCTGCTCGGGCCCAGCGGATCGGGCAAGTCCACCGCGCTCAACGCACTGGCCGGCTTCGTGCGTCCGACGTCGGGTTCGGTTCGGCTGGCGGGGCGCGACGTCACCGACCTGCCGCCCGCCAAGCGGGGCATCGGGGTGGTGTTGCAGTCGTATGCGTTGTTTCCGCACATGCGAGTGGCCGACAACGTGGCCTTCGGGCTCAAGTCGCAGCGCGTGCCGCGCGGCGAGGTGGCGGCCAGGGCAACCGAGGCGCTGGACATGGTCGGCATGTCCGCGTACGGAAAGCGTTTGCCCCGTGAGCTTTCCGGTGGGCAGCAGCAACGCGTCGCCATCGCACGGGCGCTGGCGATCCGGCCGAGCGTGCTGCTACTCGATGAGCCCCTTGCCGCACTGGACGCCCAGTTGCGGCAGTCCATGCTCGCCGAATTGCAGCGGCTGAAGGAGGCGCTGCCCGACACGGCGATGTTGTACGTGACGCACGATCAGTCCGAGGCGCTGGCCCTTGCCGATCGGATCGTCGTGATGAACAACGCCCGGTTGATGGACGTGGACACGGCCGAAAACCTTTGGAAGCGACCGCCGACCAGCTTCACGGCCGCGTTCCTCGGTGGCGCGAACCTGATCCCGTGCACGGTTGGCCGCGTCATCGGAACCTCGGCCCTCGTCAGCTTTGCCGACAAGACGGTCAACGCAGAGGCGCCACAACCCGCCGTGGGGCGGGCCGACTGGCCACCGGAATCGAAGGCCCTGTTGTGCATTCGACCGCATGCGTTGAAAGTCGTGCCGGTCGGCGATCGAGGTGCCCTGCGCGCCAACGTGAACGCCTCGGTGTGGCGCGGGGCAAGCACGCGCCTGGTGCTGTCAGTCAGCGGGCTACCCGATCAACTCATCGACGTGG
>Ga0193717_1001253_pt1 | contig 15707 bp, 9 predicted proteins | sample U2c2metaG_FD_145900 | JGI IMG/M metagenome (GOLD analysis project Ga0193717, IMG submission 145900) | Soil microbial communities from a riparian zone of the East river system, Colorado, United States - U2c2 | ecosystem: Environmental > Terrestrial > Soil > Riparian zone | place: USA: East River... | reverse complement strand
ATCATTCCAAAGCTAACATACCGGTGTTAAAAAACCATTTTTGTACCTATTACCCTACTCTTGATTTTCATGTCCGGGATACAACAAGGGTGAATTTCTGGATAAAGGAATTTGATTCATTGGTTACTGTACATGCAGTACCTCATTTAAATACCGTCAGGCTAAGCAACAATCATACGGAAGGAACCGCAACCGGCAGGCCAACTCCTTTTGCTCATGTTGCGGATAATGACCTGGCTGTGGGCATGTTTATAAATCATTTAAGCAAAAGCCCTATCTGGAACGAAAGCGCTGTATTTATTCTGGAAGACGATGCTCAAAATGGCCCGGACCATGTTGATGCTCACCGCAGCCCCGCGTTTGTTACCGGAGGGTTTGTGAAAAGGGGTTTTGTTGATCACACCATGTATTCAACCTCATCTGTGCTGCGCACTATTGAACTCATTTTAGGTATGCCGCCTTTAACGCAATATGATGCCGCTGCAACGCCTATGTGGCGCTGTTTTACCAATAAGGCAGATAATACTACTTTTATTGTGAGGCCAAACAAAGTGAATCTGAATGACAAAAATGTGGTACAGAATAAATTCAGCGCGATATCAAACAAGCTTGATTTTTCAAAAGAGGATCTTGCGCCGGATCAGGTACTAAATGAAATTATCTGGAAGGCCGTTAAAGGCGAAAATTCAACGTTACCCAGCCCTGTCAGAGCTGCATTTTTTAAAGAAAATAAAAAAGACAAGGATTAATTGATAAAACCTCATTGTTGAGCGCTGTGTTGATAACTAAAGCAACTGGAACAAGTTGTATCGTTGTTATGGCCATGACAATGATGTCAACTTTGCTGGTCTTTCCAACCGATTTCCATTGCTCAGCAACATCAAAAGTTACTATTGGGAATTTCTTTGGAATATATCACCGGTAAGTCCCCCACCAGTTTCCCTTAAGGTATATTTAGGGACTTTACGCCGCGGTCTGGTCAACGTATGACCGGACCGTTTTTGCCATAGCTACCGCTTTTATCTGCACAAGCAGCGTTCACATAACTTCATTTCAATCTGCGAGCACTTACCCCCGTTTGCTGCTCAACCTTTGCCGCAGACAACGGTATTCCTTCGCCGCATTTCCATACTTTATCCCCGCAAGTTTGAAAATACTACTTTAATTCAGCGACATTTTTTAGGAGGAATGATTTAAAGGGGCGCGCGGAAATTTACTTTATTTATCTGCCACACATCTGAAACCAACATGTTCCATGCCGCTGTCTTCTGTGCTTTTCATACGGCGTGCCACCCGGTAGCCAGAACAATAGCTATCATTACACAAGTAAGAGCCACCTCTTATCACACGTTTTTTAGCATAGGGTTCCTGCGGATCAAAGCTGGTTGCCGGCCCTTTGGGATTGGAGATACCGGCGGGTTTGTTTACAGCGTTATAATATTTGTTATTGTACCAATCATTGCACCATTCCCAAACATTGCCTGCCATATCAAACAAACCAAAATCATTTGCTTTGAACGATTTAACAGGCGCCGCGAAGTAAAACTTGTCGGTCAGCAGATTTTTATAGGGAAAGTTTCCCTGCCAGGTATTGGCTTTTGGCTTCCCCGAGTCAACGGGTTCATTGCCCCATGGATATATATTATTGGTTAAGCCGCCCCTGGCGGCCCATTCCCACTCCGCTTCGGTAGGCAGGCGTTTACCAGCCCATTTGCAGTAGGCCTGCGCATCATACCAGGAAACCTGTACAACCGGGTAATTATCCTTACCCTCAATATTACTGCCCGGTCCATGGGGGTGGCGCCAGTCGGCACCTGCCTGCCATGACCACCATTGGCCGTAGTCATTTAAATCAACAGCCTGTTTTGGTGAGCTGAATACCAGCGATGCCGGTACCAGCAGCTTATCGTCTGGCTTTGGGGTACCGGGGGGCAATTGTTTTTTAAGTTCGTTCCAATCAGGCTTTTTTTCTGCGGTGGTCACATAACCTGTAGCTTTAACAAAGCGAGCAAACTCCGCATTGGTAACTTCGGTCGCATCCATCCAAAAGCCGGAAACAATAACTAGATGTTTAGGATATTCATCTTCGGCAGCCTGTTTATTATCTGCTCCCATCATAAAGTCCCCATTTTTTATCCACACCATTCCTTTGTGCGAGCCGCCTGCTTCCGGTGTGGCCGATAAGGTGTTTGCCGGCTGGGTTTGCAAGCTGGCAAACCTGTTGGGAATATTTGATTCGCAGCAAACCGCCTTGTTTTTCTTTTGTGCCGTTTGCTGTGGTTTTAAACCTGCCACAGGCTGGCTTTTAGGTTTGCAGGCGTAACAAAAAAACAATAATATATAGATAAAGAATGGTGCTTTTATATGCATTTATTATTTTATTATAGAATATAAAGTATCAGGATATCATTAATGATTAATGGTTCTTCATGTTTTGCAGTAAACTTTTTAGCTCGTTTAATTTTTCAGGATTCGAATCGGCTAAATTATGTTTTTCGCTAATATCATTTTTTAAATAATAAAGCTGCGGTTTCGGATCGTTACCCAATTCAATATTTACCTCTTTATTAATAGGTGGACCATTGCCTGGTTCAATATACTTCCAGTCGTTTGCTATTATCGAAAGCCTGTTGTTCAAGGCCTGTTCAATAATATGATCCCTGCCGGTTGTGTTTTTACCTAACAACACGTCAATGGCGTTTTTACTATCCAGATTGGCGTTGTTTTGTAACGGATTGCCGGTAAAGACGGCAAATGAGGCTAAGAAGTCAATCTGGCTTACCGGGGCATTTGAAACGCCTTTCGTAACATGTCCGGGCCATGATACAATTAGCGGGATCCTGGTGCCGCCATCAAAAGCGCTGTACTTTCCACCTCGTAACGGGCCTGCCGGTTTATGCCCGTTTAGCTTTTGAACAGCCTGATCCTGGTAGCCATCATCCAATACCGGACCGTTATCGCTGGTAAATATAATCAATGTATGATCAGTTAGTTTAAGACGGTCAAGGGTCTTTAAAATTTCGCCGGTGGTCCAGTCCAGCTCCAATATGGCATCACCACGTGCGCCCATCGTACTTTTACCGGCAAAGCGTTTATTAACAACCCGGGGTACATGGATGTTATGGGTGGCAAAATACAGAAAAAAGGGTTTGTGCTTATTGGTTTCAATAAATTCAACGGCTTTATTGGTAATAACGGTGCTTATTTCCTCATCAACCCAAAGCGCCGATTTTCCGCCGGTCATGTAACCGATCCGGCTTACGCCGTTAACGATAGTTTGATCATGCTGATGCGATGGCTTTAGCTTTAACAGCTCCGGATGATCAGCCCCGGTTGGCCAGTTGCCGACAGGGTTTTTATAATTCACCTGTATCGGGTCGGCCGGATCAAGGTTGGCCACCCTATGCCCGTCAACATAAACACAGGGGACACGATCAACCGTAGCCGGCAAAATAAACGAAGTATTAAAGCCAAGTTCTATTGGTCCGGGTTTAATTTCGCCGTTCCAATCAGGGCCGGTACCTTGTTCGCCTAATCCCAGGTGCCATTTACCGATTACACCGGTTTCGTATCCGGCCTGTTTAAATACAGATGCGAGGTTTGGGTGATCTGGGTTTATTAATAAAGCGGCATCACCGGGAGCGATGCCCGTACCTTTTTTTCGCCAGGCATACTGGCCGGTTAATAATGAATATCTTGATGGTGTGCAGGTTGCCGAGGTAGCATGTGCGTTGGTGAATAAAAGGCCGTTTGAGGCGATGCGGTCTATATTGGGGGTATGTACTTTTTTTGCACGGTAACAGCTGATATCTCCATAGCCTAAATCATCAGTATATATAATAACGACGTTGGCTTTGGTTTGCTGCGCGGCAACGTTTGAGTTAAATGATGAAAATGTGAAAATGTAAAATACAGACAGATAAAAAAAGTGCCTCATAGGTAAGCTGATAATTTTGTAAACCAATTAGAGCCATTACAACCTGGCCATAAATATACAGAGACCTTTTTTAAGGCTGAATACCATTAATTAATAAAAAACTCCAGTAATAGGGGTAAAACCGGGGCCAAGCTATAGAAGTAATTTTTAGAGTGGTTGTTTTTTTCCAGCTGCGCCCTCAAATTTTTAAGCGCCATCTGGCAAATATTGGAAACGGTTTGCAGGCTAATATCCATTACCTGCGCTATTTCCTCGCGGCTTAAGTTTTGCATGAATTTTAAATACAAAACCTCTTTTTGCCGTTTAGGAAGTAATTGTGTGTGTTTAGCCAGCTTTAGCGCCAAAAGTTTATTGAACTCATTATTAATAAACTTTTGTTCAACAGATATCTCCAGGTCAAAAGGGAGCAATTCGTTATCGTGATCGGTAAAGCACTCAAACTTATCAAGCGATTGTATTTTTCTGTATAAGGAGCGACGCAATGAGGTAATAAGGTAAGCTTTTATATTAACTTCCCGGCTCAGGTGTTCTTTTCTGTTCCACAGTTTTATAAATAATTCCTGCACCGTATCCTTAACCAATTCTTCATTTTTGCAGATCTTTGTTCCGTAGTTAAACAGGAAACGGAAATACTTTTCCATTAAAATATTTAATGCAGTAATATCCCCGTCAACAAAATTTTGCCAGATACTATCGTCCTGAGTGGTATTCATAACATTATTAGTGGTATTATAAACGTGCAATTTGGGGGCATCCGCTATGATCAGTACCGATTATAGCATGGCCGAATTTTATAAGGACAGCTTGTTTATTTACCCTGGGTATTTATTAATTGCAGGTAATAATGCATACTGTTTTTGCGTCGTAAAAGTATACCGGGTGTAATACCTAAATACTACTATAGCATTAAATTTTGGTTAAGTGATTTCTTGAAATGTTATATTTATATATTACGGCCCAGAACACGGCGTAAGGAGAGATGTGATATTTAATAAGTTCAAAAGCCGGAAATTGATTAAATTATGCCTGGAAAAGGGTATAATGCTATGGCTTTAACTTTAATAGCATAAAATTTATAAAAAAATAGTATCAAAATCATTAAGTGGGGTCTTTCTACTATAACATGTATAGCAATAATAAATTTCAAAATTACAATCTCCTTGATTTTGTATTAGATGATGATTTCAATAAATGGGTATTATCACCAGATACTGATGATGACCTCTTCTGGATCAGCTGGATCAGTAATAACCCTGACAAGGAAAGCATGATAGATGATGCAAAGGAGATCATTTTGTCATTTAAAGTTTCGGATCCGCAGATATCGGACCGGGAAGTAAGATCAATCGTAAATGACACCATCGCAAAAATAAATGCCGGTGTTAAAACCGGCAATGAAGAAATCACCATGCCTGATAAAAGTAAAGGCAGGCTTTACTGGTTAACCGGTATTGCCGCGTCTTTAATTGTTGGAACATTTTGCCTTTTTTTTTATTTAAAAAAGCCGGATAAGTCCATTTATCAACAGCTGATAACCAGTAATACCGCGGCCCTAACAGAACAATATAATAATACCGGTAACCCTGTTATAATAAAGTTAGATGATGGCAGCTATGTAACACTACAAAACAAGTCGCGGTTAAGTTTCCCTAAAACATTTAAGAATAAAAATAACAGAGAGGTATATTTGAACGGGGCGGCCTTTTTCTCTATCGCTAAAAACCCAAAAAAACCATTCCTGGTATATGCAAATGGGATTGTTACCAAAGTGCTCGGAACGAAATTCAAGGTAAATTCCTTTGATACGGATAAAAAAACCATTGTTGAAGTTCTATCGGGTATTGTTTCTGTAAATTCTTTTAATTTAAAAAACGCCAAACCCGAAAAAAACAATAATAAGGATAGTGGTGTAATATTAACCCGTAACCAGAAAGCTATATATGGCACGGATAGCAGGCAGTTGGAAGCTTCCATCATAGAGAACCCGATGTTAGCCGATAGTACGATAAATCTGCACTTTACTGATACCAGTATTAAGCAGGTACTAACCTCCATTAAACATTTATATGGTATCGAAATTATTTATGATGAAAAGATGGTAACCGGTAAAACCATTACAGCCGATTTAACAAATACCACCATGTATCAAAAATTAGATGTTGTATGTAAAATCCTCAACTGTCATTATGAAATAATTGACCGCAACATATACATTAACCAGGAGCACTGATGCATTTAGCCTCCTAAATTCCTCATTTTACATTATTGCACCATACCTGTTATCATTTGACCGCCGGGCTGTATTTTTTGCTTCAATGATACGCTTTCTCTGCCCGTTTACTCATTTTGCTGAATGGCATCCCTGTCTTCAGACCATATAAATATTTTTTCATTTCAAAGAGATTAATAAGCCGGAACAAATACTTGTTTCGGCTTAAGCGCTTATGATAAAATAGTTAATAAAAAATAAAAAGAATTGGTATCGATTTAAAAAGTATGTCTCTGTAATAATAATCATGAGTACTAATTCAAATCGGGATTTCCCTTCGGCTAAGGATTTTGTTTGGAATGCGCATCTCCAACAATTGGTTTTAACTATAAAAACAAAGGCGTTGGATGATCAGAGCCAACGGCAGAATAATGAATAACTCCCTAACCCCAATTAACAAATTAACTAACAAAATTGATTGTGTATGAAATGTAGAAATGTTTACGCTTTAGTTTTTTTCTTTTTCTTACTTTTTGTGGCAGATGCCAAAGCATTTACGCAAAACGCGCTCGATAAAAGGATAACCATTGAAGTAAAAAATACGGAGGTTAAACGCGTATTAAAAATAATTGAAAAACTGGCAGATATTAAGCTGGCTTACAGTGCCGAAAACATTAGTCACATACAAGTATCGGTAAGCGCGAAGGATCAAACGGTCAACGATGTTTTAAAACAGGTGCTGTTTAACCAGGACATGGTTTATGAAGCCGTTGGCGATTTGGTTGTGATTCATAAAAAGAACGAAATTGTAAATATTGCTGAGGTAAACGGTAAAGTAGTTGATGAAGCCGGTCTTCCGTTACCCGGCGTTACTGTAAAAGTTAAAGGGAGCGAACAATCTACCTCAACCGATGCGAATGGCAAGTTCTCCATCAACCTTACAAATCCTAATATAACATTAGTATTTTCCTTTGTTGGTTATAATACGCAGGAGGTGCCGCTTAACGGCCGTGCCCTTATTAGCGTAAACATGGAGCCTAACCAAAAATCACTTAATGAGGTTGTTGTAGTGGGTTATGGTACGCAAAAAAGGGAAAATGTAGTGGGTTCCATCGTGCAGCTCTCCGGCGATAAGTTAACCAATCGCCCGGTTACTCAATTACAAAATGCTATAACTGGTCAGCTGCCAGGAGTTACGGTAACAGAGCGTAACGGCAGACCGGGATATTCAAGTGGTGCTATAAACATTCGTGGTGTAGGCTCTTTTGGCGCTGATCCATCACCGTTTATTCTGGTAGATGGTATCCCTACGGATGGCTTTAATGACATTGACCCTAACGATGTGGAAAGTATTTCGGTGTTAAAAGATGCATCATCAGCGGCCATTTATGGAGCACGTGCGGCTAACGGAGTTATTTTGGTTACCACAAAAAGCGGCACAAAAGGGAAAGTTAAAGTTAACTATAGCGGTTATTTTGGAACGCAGGTAGCTACTGCCTTGCCGGAGTTTGTAAACTCATGGGAATATGCTACCGCATTTAACGAAGGTAGTCCTTCACCTACATTTACACCTGAGCAGATCGAGAAACTTAAGGATGGTTCTGATCCGGACCACTATCCCAATACCAAATTCCTGGATATGATATTAAAAAAGCATACTAACCAAACAGGGCACAACGTAAATGTGGGCGGCGGTAACGATGCAAACGTTTACAACGTGTCTTTTGGATATTTATACCAGGATGGGTTAGTTGCTAAAGATAATTATGCCAAATACAATGCCCGGGTTAATATGACAACTACCATTAGCCCTAAAGTGAGTATAACAACCCGTTTATCTGCCATTTCTGCAAATGTACAAGAGCCAACTACCAACGTTACAGGCTTAATTGATGAGGCTATAAAACTACCCGGCAATCTGGTGGCTATTTACAGTAATGGTGAATATGGCATCGGACTTGGTTCAAACGGTACTCCGGTATCACGCTTGGCCAGTAATGCTTTTAATACCGATAATAACCTGAACCTTAACGGAAATGCACGCTTAGATTATAAGCCAATATCCGGACTAAAACTATCCGGAATAACCTCTTATGTACGTACAGATGATCAAACTACTGCATTTGCCGCTACACAATTGCTGCGTGGGGGAATAGTAGATGGCCCAAATACACTGACAAAGGGAAGGCAAAATACACAATACTATACATTTCAGGGTACGGCAGATTATACCAGGCAATTTGGAAAACACCAGATAAACATACTGGCAGGTTATTCATTTGAAGAAACTAAGGGAGAAAGTCTTTCCGCATTTCGCAGCGGTTTTCCGGGCAATGATCTTACCGAGCTCGATTTAGGATCGCCTGCAACCCAAACAAATTCGGGCACAGGCTATGAATGGGCAATAGAATCAGAATTTGCAAGGGCCAACTACAGTTATGCCAGTAAATACCTGGTGGAAGGTGTTGTTAGGCGCGATGGTTCATCCCGTTTCCCTACTGATAATAAGTATGCCTATTTCCCTTCTGTGGCTATAGGCTGGAGAGTAGGACAAGAAAATTTTATAAAAAACAACTATCCATGGATCAGTGAGTTAAAATTAAAAGCTTCACGAGGAACGTTGGGTAACCAGAATATTTCCAACTATCCCTACCAAAACACTTTGGGAATTATTAACGGTTCAACGGGCTCCAATTATTCATTTGGCGGTACAGTAGTGCCGGGTGTGGCGCGTACACAAATTGTTGATAACTCACTACACTGGGAATCAACCCGTACTACAGATGCCGGTATTGAGTTCGGGTTCCTGAAAAACACCATAACAGGTTCGGCTACCTATTTTAATCGGTATACCTATGATATTTTATACAGCCCGGCCAGTAGTGTATCTAACGTCCTTGGTTTTGGCCTCTCACAGCAAAACACAGGGAGCCTGGAAAATAAAGGTTGGGAGTTTACTTTAAACTACAATGGCCGGATAGGTAAAGTTGGGTTAAACATTAGCACAAACTTTACTATCATTAACAATAAAGCACTTGATTTGGGTGTGGGTAATATTACGCAGCCAAACGGAATGGTTGGCAACGGCAGCGACCTTTTTGTTGGTTACCCTATGCAATTATACTATGGCTATATAGCCGATGGATTGTTTACCAATGCTGCGGATGTTGCCAGCTGGCCCAAATACTCAACCAGTATTACCCCGGCCTCAAAACCCGGTGATATACGATATAAAGACATCAGCGGCCCCAATGGTGTGCCCGACGGTGTGGTTGATCCAACTTATGACAGGGTTTACCTGGGCAGTCAGATCCCAAAATATACCTATGGCGCCAATATCGGTGTGAATTTTCACGGGTTTGATGCCAGCGTATTATTGCAGGCCATAACCGGGGTAAAAGGCAACCTGACAGGTAATTATGGTTTTGCCTTTAATAATGGAGCAAACATACAGCGCTGGCAATATGAAGAACGCTGGACAGAAGCTAACCCTAACCCTCACGCGGCTTATCCGCGGGTTGAGGTATTGAGTAGCGCGGGCAGCGCAAACACACCGCTATCATCATTCTGGATATTGAATGGCTCCTACCTGCGCGTAAAAAACGCCCAGATAGGCTATACTTTTCCTAAAAAACTAATGCAAAGTGTTGGTATGGCTAATGCAAGGATCTATTTAAGCGGCGAAAACCTGCTTACCATTGATAACTATCGTAAAGGCTGGGATCCTGAAGTAAATACCGGTACCAATTTTTATCCTATCCTAACCAATTATACACTTGGTGTTAATGTTACCTTCTAAACTATCAGTAATATGAAAACTAATCAGATAAAATATTTGCTTATAATTAGTGCCTTCTTGTTAACGGCAAACATGTCCTGCAAAAAAGAACTGAATAAAGATCCGTTAGATAAGTTTGCCAATGATGCGTTTTGGACCTCGGAGTCAAACGCTCTTCTTGCTTTAAATGGTGTTTACAGGGGTACCATCTTTACCAACGCCCCTGAATATACGCCCAGCGACTGGTGGGATTATAACGGTTTAAACTGGCTGGAACTGGCAACAGATAATGCTTACCCCAGAACAGGTGACTCAGCGCCTACAAATAAATTAACTAATGGGACACTAACTTCAAATGTTGCCATTTTAGGAAATTACTGGACTAACAGTTATTTACGGGTAGCACGCTGTAATGATTTTCTGGAGAACATAGGTAAAGTTTCAATGGATGAAACACACAGAAAGCGTATGATTGCAGAGGTGCGTTTTATACGGGCAAGTCAGTATTTTTACCTGTCACAGTATTTCGGTTCGGCTCCGTTGGTAACCAAAGTGCTTACCCCAACCGAAGCAAATAATGTTTCAAAAGCTACGCACCAGCAACTGATTGATTTTATTCTAGCAGAATATGCAGCCGCGGCACCCGATGTACCAAGGCAAAAAGATATACCAACATCAGAAACCGGCAGGGTAAACAGACAGGCTGTACTTGCATTTTTAGGCCGTGTGCAACTTGCCGAAAGTAAATTTGCCGATGCTGCTGATACCTATAAAACCATTATTGATTTTGGCGATAGTATCATCGATCCTAATTATCAGTCCATCTTTTTAGAAGCGAACGAAAACAGTAATGAAAATATCTTCAGCACCCAATTTGTACCCAATTTGCTTGCCAATCCTATTATGCAGCATTTAGCCCCGTCAATGGGTGGAGGGTTTAACCTCATGAATCCGCTGGTAAGCCTGATGGAAGCCTATCAGTTTACTGATGGCAGCACATTTAACTATACCGATCCTAAATATAATCCTAAAGACCTGGGTAAAAACCGCGATCCAAGATTAAAATATACTATTCTTTATGATAATGCTCCTTATGGCAGCTCGGTATACATCTGTAACCCCGATTCTGCCAACGCGAAAGACAGGTTAGGCACAGCCGGTCTTACACAAACCGGTTTTGGTGTACGGAAATATATGAATGAGGCGCTTACAACCGGTTTGGCAACAAATAATGGGGGTAACCTGCCTATTATCAGGTATGCTGAGGTTTTATTGAGCTACTTAGAAGCTAAACTGGAAGCAGGACAGGCCATTGACCAGTCTTTACTTGACGCTACCATAAATAAGGTTCGTGGTCGCGCATCGGTTAATATGCCCCGTATTACAGAAACCAATCCAACATTGTTGCGCCCGATTTTACGCAATGAGCGCCGCGTTGAACTTGCACTGGAAGGCATAAGATTGTGGGACCTGTTGCGCTGGCACATGGCCGACCAGGTTTTAAAAGGCGACTTCTATGGTCATCCATTCCCCGGTATAAAAACTGCTATAAAGAAAAAAGGAGGAGTTGCAGATCCGTATAGCCGCTGGTATGTAACAACCAAAGCTTTCCGTAAAGGAACCGATGAATATTGGCCGGTACCGCAAAGCGAGATCAATATTAACCCAAAACTGGCTCAGAAGTAACTATCAGGTTCCTTTTAGTCAGAGAAAATAAGCTGACTAAAGCCTTTGCGCAGGATAGCGCAAAGGCTTTTTCTTTCCGCTCTGGTCTTATTAAATATATCATAATATCGCCTTGATAAATAAATATGATTTGCTCAAAAAATATTAAAAATCAATAGTATGAAGTCATAAAAATAGCCTCTTCTATATAAGCATGTGATATGGATTTTCGGCTTGTTTATTAAAAGGGGAATTAATTAATAACATATAAACTTCATTTACTTTAAAACTTATGAAAACCAAATTCACTTATGCATTAGGCGTCATGCTTTCAGCAGCTTTTTTGATGACAAGCTGTAGCAAAAACTCCGAAAAATCTATCAGCCCCGCAAAAGTTGATGCTACCGGTAAAACCCCAAAACTTGCATCGGCGGCTGCAGGTACTACTATCTGGGGAGCTTCCTCACAGCCCTTTCCCGGTGAAACTTTAGGTACAGGAGATAATGGTTCGATAACGTCATGGCAACGTTTAAATCGCAGGCTGCAAAGCAAAAATGGTGATATCGGATTAAAGTTTCGCAGGAGCTATGATACGGGCATACCTGCAAACTTCTCGGCCTCGGGGATGGCCGGTGATATCGGCAACAGCGATGTTTCTGTCGGTGAAATAAAACCCGACTGGATAGAAACCGCTAACGGAACAAACTTTAACCAGATTAAACAGTATGTACAAACGTTCCCTGCCGGCAGAACCATTTACCTGGTTTTCTTTCATGAGCCCGAGGATAACGTAAAAACTGGTTATACATTTGATGTGTTACAACATGCCTTCGCCCAGTTCGTGGCAGCTGTCATCGCGGCGGGTAACCCCGATGTACATCCATGTTATGTATTAATGTCATATACCTTTAAACCGGCATCGGGCAGAAACCCTGACAATTATAACATGGGTACTTATTTAACAGCAGCGCAAAAAAGCCAGGTTATTGCCGGTTTGGATGGTTATGCTAATGATCCTACTGTAACTGCCAGCCAAACCTTTAATGCTAATTTCAATAAAATGGGTACATGGGGCTTTACCCGTTTTGGTATTTTTGAAACAGGTGTACATGCTAATACTACAGCAACAGCCAGGAAAAACTGGATAGTAGGATTAGGTACATGGGTTAACAGCCGTACCGACATTGAACTGGTATCATACTTTAACTCAGGTATTGGCGAAAACGCGGGCCCAACCGGCTGGTATTTGGGTAACTGGTATAAAACTGGTACTACTTACACCTGGGACGATGCTGACGGAACCATTGATGCTTATGCTCAATTAATAAAATAATAAAATTCGCTATACCAAAAGGCCCGAGCCACGCTTGGGCCTTTTGGTATATTTATAAAAGATAAAATAATTATAAATGCATATTAAACTCACGTTTTGGAAAAAGCTATGCCTGCTGGCATTGATGGGTATTTATACCGCAGATTATCACACGGTTAAAGCGCAAACGCTGCCAAAAAACCTTACCTATTCAAAAATACCCGGTGTTAAGCCCCGCAATATCATCTTCATTTTATCTGATGATCACCGGTATGATTTTATGGGTTTTACAGGCAAAGTTCCGGGATTAAAAACACCCAATCTTGACAGACTGGCCAATGAAGGCGCTCATTTTCAAAACGCTTTTGTTACTACCTCATTATGCTCACCCAGCAGGGCCTCCATTTTAACCGGGCAATACGCGCATACGCATACGGTTGTTGACAATGAATCTCCCGCCCCGACGTCATTAATATACTTTCCCCAATACCTGCAAAAGGCAGGCTACCAGACCTCCTTTTTTGGAAAATGGCACATGGGCGGCGGCGATGGTCATCCACGTCCTGGCTTTAATAAATGGGTGAGTTTTAGCGGTCAGGGTGTTTATTATAATCCAACCTTAAATATTGATGGTAAAATTGTTAAGTACCAGGACAGTACTTACATCACCGATCTTTTAACCGATTTAAGTTTGGATTGGCTAAAAAAGCGCGATAAGAATAAACCATTTTTCATGTACCTGTCGCACAAGGCTGTTCATGCCGATTTTAAGCCAGCAAAAACCGATAAGGGCTTTTACAAAGATCTGCAAATCCATTATCCGGTCTCTATGTTTACTACAGAGACCCCAACAAGCAAGAAATTTACCAAAGGTGTTCGTACAGATGGCAGCATGTATACCTTTAACAATAAAGATATTCCGCAGTGGGTTAGGGCCCAGCGCTATAGCTGGCACGGTGTGGATTACATGTATCACGGTGAAACAGATTTTGACCAGTTTTATATCGACTACCTGGAAACATTAATGGGTATTGATAAAAGTGTAGGCCGCGTACTGCAGTATTTGAAAGACAATGATCTTGATAAAGAAACCCTGGTTATTTATATGGGCGATAACGGCTTTTCATTCGGAGAGCATGGATTGATCGATAAGCGCCAGGCCTATGAAGAATCTATGCGTGTGCCTTTGCTGGCCCGTTGCCCGGCTTTAATAAAGCCCGCCACAAAAATTAAACAAATGGTACTTAATATTGATATAGCTCCGTCTATATTGGAAATGGCCGGTGTTAGAAAGCCTTCGCAGATGCAGGGAATGTCGTTTCTGCCCATTATACAGGGAAAAGAGGTGCCATGGCGCAGCGAGTTCTTTTACGAATATTATTGGGAAAGTAATTTCCCTCAAACTCCAACCCAATATGCCGTACGGACAGATCAGTACAAATTTATACGCAGCCAGGGCATCTGGGATCTTGACCAGCTGTATGATATCCAGAAAGATCCGTTCGAGGTAAATAACCTCATCCGCGATAAAAAACTTCAGGTTACAGCCAAACAGCTTAATGAAAAGTTATTCGACTGGTTAGGTAAAACGGGTGGGCTCCAGATCCCGTTAAAACCCGTTCTGGAAAAGAAAAAAGATCATTTATATAAAGGAACCTGGTAGGGATATATAACAAAAGCAACGCGTATAACGCTGTATAGCGTTGCTTTTGTTACATAAACAACACTAAAAAACTTGTAACCGGCATAGTATAGCATAAGTAAAATGGTGTCTTCATAAGTAATTGGAAACAGTTTAAATGAATGTTCGACCAAAATATATTATGAAAATTATCAAGTTCTTATTATCCGCAGTGCTATTAAGTTTTATCCAGAACGCTTACGCTTCAGAAATAATCAGGTTAACCAAAAACAACCTTAGTCTGCTACCAAAAGGTAAAGAGGTAGACGCTATGATTGGTGATTGGGTAATGAAAAATGATAAAGTGGTAGCCGTGATAGCGAATGCTGCTTTTGACAGGGAAGCCAATCAAATGGTTTCATCTATACAGGGCGCGGTAATTGATTTTACCACGCTTACCGAAAATAACGACCAGCTTACTGTATTTTATCCGCAGGGTGCCCGTGTGGATGTGCCATCAGCCGATACCATTATTGTTTTAAAAGCCACCGGTACCTCGGTACAGCTCAAAGCGGTAAAATTTGCCACTAAGGCCGAGCCCTTTACCGCCGAAACAATTTACACCTTGACTGATGGAAAAGCTTATTTGGAGGTAAGCACGACCTATAAAAACACATCATCAGCACCTATTAAAATTACACCTTATGATATGCTGCGTTGCGATAATAACCTGGAGGATATAACGCCGCCCGGCATAACCAACCTCGCATTTATCTATAATAAATGGTATAACTCTGCTTACGGGGTACTTTCTCCGGGTAAGCAGTTATACACAGCTCCGGTTTCCGGCAAGCGTAATTTCATCACTATGGGGCACCGCATTTATTATCATGGTACAACCGAAAAGCCACAGGATGCCCTTGATCTTGCAGCTGGTGCTGAACTTTCCATTTCGCGGCTGCTGCTGACCGGTACCAATGTTGCTGATTTACAAAACCAGCAATTAGCCATAACACCGGCTGATTTACAAAAAGTAGCTGTTGGTGTTATGGACGAGAACGGTAAACTGCTAAAGGATGTATTTGTGACCGCCAGGAATAGCAAGGCTGAACTGGTTTCGTCTGCCTTAACTGCTGCCGATGGTAATGCCATGTTATACCTGCCTACCGCTGAGTTCAACATATC
>Ga0193717_1001252_pt1 | contig 15724 bp, 13 predicted proteins | sample U2c2metaG_FD_145900 | JGI IMG/M metagenome (GOLD analysis project Ga0193717, IMG submission 145900) | Soil microbial communities from a riparian zone of the East river system, Colorado, United States - U2c2 | ecosystem: Environmental > Terrestrial > Soil > Riparian zone | place: USA: East River... | reverse complement strand
CCCCGAAGAGCCAAAGCCGGTGGGCCAAGGCCCACCCTATAAAAGCATTCCCTTCCCCCGCTTGCGGGGGAAGGTGCCGAAGGCGGAAGGGGGCGCTCTTGATCTTGGCCCCGTGTGGGGCGGCGAAGGGTGGCCGAAAAGGCCCAAAGGGTCGGCGCGAGGGATCGCGCCGATTCCGCTGCGGCACAGGATGTGCCGTCAGCGGAACCCGGCCGCCTGTAGCGAACCCGCAGCGCAGCTGCGGGCGCCCCACCCGGGGTGCCCTTCTCTTTGGTTACTTTCTCTTGGGCAAGCAAGAGAAAGTGACCCGCGCGCAGGGATGCGCGTGGAACCGCACAGGGACGTGGGTCGGTTTTCGCGAGGAGCAACAAGAGCAAAGCGAAGGCGCTGGGCCCGGCTTTCGCCGGGACGATGAGGGTGGGGTGCACGATGCAGCGTGCCGATCAAAAAATCCCCGCCCGCTATGGTTTTGCTTCCACGCGCGCCGCGTCGCGATCGGCCTGGCGTTTGCGTTCGGTGGCGCGCTCCTTGTCGCACTCCTTGCGCAGATGTTTGAGGTCGATGCGTTGTCCGCTCAATGTCGAAGTCTTCTTGTCTTCAGCGGCAGCAAGTTGCCCGGCGAGATCGCTGTCGAGTGATACTGCGGCGTCGGAGTTCGCCGAAGCGGCGGCTTCCGAGCGCAGTCGCGTGGTCTCGGTTCCGCGTATGGCGGTGTCGGCGCGCGCGTTGATGTGCCACGCGCGCCAGACGCAGTCGGCGCCGATCTTCGAAATCGCTTCCCGATCGGCAATCTTTTCGGCGTCCGACGCCGCGCTGGCTTCGGATGCAGACGCCGCATTGGATTCGTCGCTGCACGGGACCAGGCGGAACGTCGTGACTCCGCTCGCGTCCGTACACTTGTAGAGCGTATCGTCGACAGCCGATGCGGGCAGGGAGACGGCGACGACGAGGCCGAACAAGGCGGCTAGATGCACGGTGCGCTCCTGACTGGGGAATCCCGTCGGGCGCCGCGAGTCCAAAGCGGTGCGAGGACGAAGATCGCTGCACTGACCATGCTGCAGCGTACTCCCTTTGCCTATATCGTGACCGCTTGCGCAATTCCTGCGCCGCATCCTCGATAACGATCGACGAGGGCTTTTCTTGTGCGCTTCCTCATACGAAGATGGCGCCGAGTCCTGAGAGACAACACCGGAGCTCCACATTGCCCACGCAACTGCAGCTGTTGATGGTGGAGGACCAGCGCTTCGACGCGATGTTGCTGCGCAAGCTGCTCGAGACGCCGGCCGTCGGCGCCGACCGCATCGATCATGCCGAGAGCCTGCACCAGGCGATCGATCTGCTCGAGAACCACTACTACGATGCGGTGCTGCTCGACCTCGGTCTGCCCGATTCCGACGGTGTCGAGGCCGTACGCCGGTTGTCGGTGCAGTTCCCGGCGGTGGCGATCGTCGTGTTGACCGGACGCGACGAGGAGCGCATCGGCCTGGAGGCGATGGAGGCCGGCGCGCAGGACAAGCTCGGCAAGAGCGGGCTCGATGCGGCGCAGCTCACCCATTCGCTCGGCTATGCGATCGCGCGTCAGCGGCTCGACGAGGAATTGCGCCAGAGCGCCGAGGACCACCATGTGCTTTTCGAGAACAATCCGCTCGCGCTGCTGGTCTACGACGTGAACACGCTGCGCTTCCTGGCCGTCAACAACGCCGCCATCCAGCAGTACGGATTCAGCCGCGAGGAGTTCCTCACCAAGGCGCTGCTGGATGTCTGGCCGCCCGACGAGACGGAGCGCGCGCTGGCGTCGGTGAAGACGATCAGCGGCGCCAATCTGCGCAGCGAGGAATGGCGCCATCGGCGCAAGGACGGCAGCGTTTTCGACGTCGAGATCAATGCTCATCCGCTCAACTTCCGCGGGCGGCGCGCGCGCATCGTGCTCGCGCGCGACATCACCGTGCGCAAGCGCGCCATCCATGCGCTCGAAGTCAGCGAACTGCGCTTCCGCAAGCTGTTCCAGTACAGCCTCGGGCTGATCTGCACGCACGACCTCGACGGCGTCCTGCTGTCGGTCAATCCTGCCGCGGCGCGCATACTCGACTATTCGATTACCGAATTGATGGGTCGCAATCTCGTCGAGCTGATGCCGCCGCAAACGCGACCGGGGTTCGCGGACTATCTGCAACGTATCGTCGAGAACGGGGAAGACTCGGGGCTGCTGCATCTGATCGGGCGCGACGGCCAGCCGCGGATCTGGGAATACCACAACGTGCTCGATGACGACAGCGAAGGAGAGCCCTACGTCCTCGGGCACGCGCAGGACATCACCGACCGCCGGCGCTACGAACGACAGTTGAAGGAACAAAGCATCCGCGATCCGCTGACCGGCTGCTACAACCGGCGGTTCCTGGAAGAACACGTCGCCTCGCTGAGCCCGGCCGCATCGTGGGGCTGCATCGTCATCGACCTCGATCATTTCAAGCAGATCAACGACACCTGCGGACACCAGCGCGGCGACGAGGTGCTCGTCGGCATCGGCCGCTTCCTGACGACGCACTCCGACGAGGGCAGCATGGTCGTGCGCATGGGCGGCGATGAATTCCTGGTGCTTTCGGGCAATAGCGACGAAGCCGCGATTGCACGTGCCGCTGCCCGGCTGCGTTCTGCGGCAGCGAACGCTCCAATCGGCTTCACCCTCGGCTGGGCCGCGCGCGAACCCGGCGAAAGCCTCGAAGCAACGATCCGCCGCGCCGACGGCGCGCTGTATGCGAATCGTGTTGCCGAGCGATCCTGACCGGCGTCGCTTTCCACACCTCGACCGCGGATAAAGCGCATACTGACCGCGCGCCTCGCCGTGTGAGGGTGGCCGGCGTCTGCTAGTCGTGGCGAGATCGTCTGGTTTCGGATGCGACCATGGACGGGTTGCTTGCAGAGAGGTACATGCGCAACACAATCACTGTCGAGCGAACCGCGACATCCTACGGGTCGTACCTGGTCGGCGCGGACGCCACGCGGGTACTCGTCGCCATCAGCGGCATTACCGCCATCCAGGTCGAGAAGCAGTACATCGACCGCGCAACCATCAGCTTCGAATGGAACGAGCGGCAGCCCAACTTCGACCGCATCGATGCGATGCTGCAGTCGAAAGGCATGCAGCGCGTGCAACCGGTATCCGCCTGACGACCCGCGGAGCCCGCACGAGGTTTTTGCCGCTGGCGCGCTGAGCGCCTCGTCGTGGAAACCCGCGCCGGGTCGAGACGACTAAGCCGCGTGGCTCTCGGCGTGGATGACGCCGGAATGCTCCGCACAGACGGCGGCGAATGCCGTGACGTGCTCGTCGCCGTCAAAGACATTCATCGGATACGCGCAGAACAGCGAAAACCCGTAACGCTTTGACAGCGCGTTCCAGAGCTTCTCCAGGTGCAGCGCCGCTTCGTGGTTTCCTTCGGCGCACAACAGCGCCACCATTTCGCCGAACGCGAGCACGCGCGGATGACCGTCTTCGGCGGCGGCGATGACGGGTCCGATCACTTCGTTGAAGCGTCCGGCATCCGGCATTCCGTCGACCATGAAGCGCGCCAATGTCTGCGCCGCATCAAGCGTGACGTACTGCTTCCACTTGTGCGCCGCGTCGATGTCGAAGCCGCGGTCCAGCAATTTGTGATGGATCGCGTCGAGATGTGCCTGCGTCGCGATCACCACGCAGGCGTCGCCGGCAAGCAGCCCGCCGCCGATGAAGCCGCAGACCGAATCGAGCAGCACCGCATCGCGATCGAAAAACTGCACGAAGTGTCGAGAGCTGCCCATGCCTTTCCATCCGCCGCACGGAGCGGGATGAAGGGATGTGGGTCTCGTCGACATGAATGCTCGGTGCACACGGGCGTAGGGGCGCAAAGATGATAGGCACGGTACCCCTGAATGTCGACTAAGTTATTCAGATACTTAGGCCGTTTGTGCCAGTCCGGCATTCAACCCTGGACCGGCCGCGCGAAAGCTGCGTTGCCGAGTCCCGTGCCTATCGTCAACACACCCCATTGCGCGGCATCCCGCATCACCGGCAGAGCGCTCAGCCCCTGTATCACGGCATCGTTGTGCATGATCACCACGGGCCGGTGTCCGCCGATCAGCCCGAGGCGGTTGCCGATGACGCTGGGCAGATGGAATTTGGGACCTTCCCAGTCGCCCGGCAGATTCTGCGTGCCCTGCGTGATGCTGCCGTCGATTTCGATGCGCCCGGGGCAGCCGATGCCGACGATCGGAGAGACGCTGATTCCCTGCTTGCGCGCGGCGGCAAGCGCGCTCTGCAGCATGTCGACGAGCTCGTTGATGATGTCCCTGCGGCTGGCGTCGTCGTCGCGATGATGCCACTGCGATGCGTAGGCGACGCTGACGTTGCGGATGTCGCCCTTGCCGTTGATCTTGAACTTCACGAGACCGCAGCGGATGGTGCTGCCGCCGATGTCGATGGCGAGCATGCCCTCGAAATCCCTCTGCATCCATGTCGGTACCAGATGCACGACGCCGACCAGGCCGGCCTCGTCCGGATCATGACGGATCGGATGAAGCTCGATCGGCAAGCCGCGTTCCTGTAGCAGGCTCTGCGCCCGCCCGATCGCCAGTTCGCCCATGCGGCCGTCGCGAAAACCGCCGCCGACCACGATGCGGTCGATGTGCGGCCACGCGTGGCGCCGGAACCGCCTGATCACCTCGACGAAGGCGTGCGCGAAATCGTCGATGGCGGACTGGATGATGCCTGCCGCATCCGGATCGCCGTGCTGCAGCACACGGTTGAGTTTCTTCTTGGACAGCTCCGCCGTGGCAGTGCGACCGAACGGATCCTTGCCGCGCTTGCGCGCGATCGCTCGCCACGCATCCATCCGCTTCGAGAACGCGGCTCGACTGGCCATGTCGCCGAGGAATTTCCCGCGGGCGCGAAGTTCCAGGTTGTAGGAAATGACGTCGAGGGCAGGCAAGTGGACCGCGCCGTGCACCGGAAACGGCAGCCAGCTTTCCAGATCGGCCGGGATCAATCCGGCAGCAACGCGTTTCGCCTGCTTGCGCGCGGGCTTTCCACGAGGGGATCCGGTGGACCGCCTTTGCCTGGTCGTCTTTCGAGGGTTCGTCATCGGGCGAGAATGCAACGACGAACGTGAACGCAGAATGGGCGCTACCGTTGCATCAGGGTTGCGCGCCCAACTGCAGGATCGATATCGATCGCGCAATTTCGCATACACCAAACGGCGAAAATCGCTAGTGGAGCCATGCGGCCGCGAGTGAAATATCGTGGAGTGCGGCGCCATGTTGCATGCATTGTAGTGCGCGGCACATTTGCCCCCTTCGGCTACAGGAGTTGCCCATGTCCCACCGCACGGCTCCCTTGTCGATACTGGCGCTGTTGCTCGCGGGTGCCTGCGCCTGCGCGACCGCCGACGAGCCCCACGTGAAAGTGCTCACCGATCCGGCAGATGCCGCTCGCGGCGGTCAGGAGGGCTCGGCGGTTTTATGGGGCGGTCGCATCGTCGACCGCACGACGGAAGCCGGGCAGGCATGTATCGAGGTCGCCTCCTATCCGCTGCGCAAGGGCGACGGCAGGCCGCAGACCGAGTCGCGGCGCGAAGGCCAGCATTTTCTCGCCTGCCAGGAGTCCGCGTTCGACCCAAGGAGTTACGCGGTCGGCAATCAGGCCACGGTGACGGGCACGGTCGCCGCCGTGCAGCAGCGCGTCGTCACGGCATCGTGCCGCAATGTGTCGAGTGCCCGCGGCGTGATGGATCGCGGGTCGTTGCGCAAGACCACAGCGAAGGGCTGCGAATTGAGTATCCCGTCGGTGCTGGTCACGGACAGCCGTTCATGGCCCGAGCCACCGTCGCGCACGGGCGCGCCCACGATGTAGCGATGGCGGGGCCGAGTCGACAACACCTCGGCCTGCTCAGGTTGCTTTTCCGGATAGCCGGATGCGGCCCTGTCTGCATGGCCGGATTGCGCACCATTTCCTGTTCCCTTGATTCGAACACCGCAGATCGGCGTGCGAATCGGGACCTCCTCCAGGATTCCCGCGTCGATCAAAGTGGGGGCACGCCGCGCTCGGGTTTCCCGAGCGCGCGCGTGGACCTCGATCACGTTGCAAAGGGAGATATGCGATGCGTACTTCGATTCATTCCACCGGGCTGGCCGCGGCGCTGCTGCTGGCTCTCGGCACAGCGGCGATGGCGCAGGCCGCGCCTTTCACCTACCACGGCAGCTTGACCGACAGCGGGCAAGCCGCAAACGGCCGCTACGACTTGCAGATCGCGTTGTACGGCAGCGAGCAGAGCGCGACACCGCTGATGCCCGCGGCCACCGTGTTCGGCGTCGACGTGCACGACGGAAATTTCAGCACCGAGCTCGATCTCGGCGATGCCGCGCAGAACGGCGGCTGGATCGGCGTCGCGGTTCGCGCCGCCGGATCGGGCGACTTCGCGTCATTGTCCGGTCGCGAACGGCTCGAGCCGGCCGGCACCTGCCCGGCGGCGTGGCTGCTCGACGGCAATGCCGGAACCGACGCGGCAGGCAGTTATCTCGGCACGACGGACGAAGCGGACATCGTATTCAGGGCGGGCGGCAGACGCGCGGGCAGTTTCAGCCCGTTCGCATTGGGCGCTTCGTTCACGGCCGGCCCGGGTCGTGCCACGGCGATGCGTGCCGTCTCACTGGTGTTCGGCTTTGCCGACGCGGACGACAGCCTTGCCGCGGGTTACAGCGGCATCGTGCAGCCTGGCCACGCCGGCAGCTTCGTCTGGGGCGACAATCTCCAGGCCAGCTTTGCGACATCGGGCGCGCAGCAGTTCCTGGTCAAGGCCGGGGGCGGCCTCGGTATCAATACCAACGATATCGGTGGCAACGATGATCTGGTGCTGTTTCCGCGCACCAACGGTGATGGCGATAGCGATTTCCGCTTCCGCACTCGCAGCGGAATCGAGGGGCTCATCTATGTGGGCGATGCCGACGGCACAATGTACGTAAGCTCGGCCGGCGGCGTTCGCATCACCGACCCGGTCGATATCGATGGCGCGGTCAAGACCGCAGCACTCGACGTCGCGGGTACTGCCTCGAAGGCGACGGCCGGCGCCTGGAAAGCGAACTCCGACGGGCGCATCAAGCAGGACATCGAGCCCATCGAAAACGCAGTCGACACCCTGCTCAGGCTGCAGCCGGTGACATTCCGCTACACCGACAGCTATCGCGCCGATCATGCCAGCGTCGCCGATCAGCGTTATTACAACGTGATTGCCCAGCAGTTCGCCGAGGTGTTTCCCGATGCGGTGACCGGTTCCGGCGAATATCTCGCCGGCGCGCCGAAGACGCCCGCGAACGAGATCCTCCAGGTCGACACCTATCCGGCGCAGATCGTCACGATTGCCGCGGTGCAGGAACTGGCGCAGCAGAACGCGTCGCTGCAGGTCACCGTCGATCGCTTGATGGCGCGTATCGCCAGGCTCGAAGCTGCGCGGGGGAAGTGATATGAACGTGCTGATCACGCGGCGGGCGCACCGCCGATGCAAGCGCGCGCTCGCGACAAGCCTGGCTCTGGTGATCGCCACAGGCGTTACCGCTGCAGCAGTGGCCGAACCGGCGCCGCAGCGTTTTCGCGTGCAGGCCAGCGTCAGTCCGGCACCGGCCGCGCAATCGAATGATCGCCTCGGATTGAACGCCCGCTTGGTTCCCGCGCAAAAAAGCCTGAGCGGCGCGGGTTACGTATTGAATGCGAGCGTTGCTGCGTCGCCATCGGGCTGTGCCGGCGATACGATCTTCGCCGATGGATTCGATTTGTAGCGTGGCGACTGCGGGGGCGTCGGCAGGCAGGGAATTCCAGCTGCCGGCGTCCCCACTTCCCTAGCCGGGCAACGCGCCGGGATAGCCGAGATAGTGGCCCTGACCGTAGGCGACGCCGAGTCGCCTGAGCGTGGCGAGCTCGCCCTCGGTCTCGATCCCCTCGGCGACGATGGAAGCGGACGTGCCCTGCGCGAACGTGAGCATGGCCGAGGCGAGGCTCTGGTGCCGAACCTGCGTGTCGATGCCGTGCGTGATCGATATGTCGAGCTTGATCAGGTCGGGTTCGAGCCGCAGCACATGGCGCAGGCTGGCGAATCCGGCGCCGGCGTCGTCGATGGCCAGGCGCACGCCCTCGCGCCGGAGCGCGCGGGTGCGTTCGGAGAGAACGAGGTAGTCCTCGACGAACGAATGCTCGGTGATTTCGAGGATGATGCGACCGGGCTCGTGCTCCTTGCACAGTTGTTCGATCTCTGCAGACGCCGCCGCTTCCGGCGAGACATTGATCGAGAGATAGGCGCCATCGGGCACGCGCGGCAGTGCCTGCAATGCGCGGCGCGCGACCGTCAGCTCGAGTTTCAGGCCGAGGCCTGTCTGCAACGCGTCGTGGAACCAGCGGTCCGGCGTCATTGAGGGGCTGGCCGTGAACCGGGCCAATGCCTCGAAGCCCACGGTGCGGCCACTGTCGAGCTCGATGACCGGCTGGAAAACCATATCGAACGCCTCGCGCTCGATGACATCGAGGATGCGCTCCCGCAGCGCATCGTGCTCGTCGGATACGAGCTTGTCCGCCTCGACCTTGCTGTTCAACTCCGCCTCGATCGACGCGTGGTGGACGGCATGGCTGAGCGTCGCGCCGATCAGTGCGCTCAGCAGCTCGAGCGTGCGTACATCCTCTGATCCGTACGCGTTCGCCGCAGGCGCGATGACCTTGAGCACGCCGATGATGGTGTCGCCGTAAGGCAACGGCGCGACGAGCGCGGAGCGCAATCCGAGGCGCCGGCAGGCTTCGAGATCGACCCGCGGATCGCTCTCGCTGTCGTCGCAGCGCAGCACGCGTCCGGTCTTCACGCACAAACCCGAGATGCTTGTGTCGACCTTCACGTGCGAACCCAGCTGCGTCACCGCGGCGCCGCTGGCGGACCAATAGATCAGCTTGTCGCCGTCGAGGATTTCCACCAGCGCGCCGCTCGAACGCGTGAGCTCCTGCGCGCGGCGCGTGACCACGTCGACGACCTTGTGCGGATCGAGCCCGGCGCGGACGATTTCATCCTGTGCGGCGATGATGCTGGACAGAAGCTCGGCTTCGGACAGCTCGGCCTGCGAACGCCCACGTTGCGCGGCTTTGAAACCGGCAATCGATGAAAGCCCGTCGCTCCGAACCATCACGCGACTCTCCTTCCACGTGCGTGCATCGAAGCATCGCCCCGCCACAGTGAACTGGGCAGGCCCCGGTATCAGGCCTGCATCGTCGTCTGAGGGAATTGAAGGAGATGTGAAATATGCGCACAAATCCGCGCACCACGGGCCATTATCTTGACGAAAGCTTCAACTCCCCGATGCGCGCGCCGCTTCAGCCCGGCGGTTGACCCAAGGTCGGCCAGACCGCTCCGAGCAGACACAGGAATCCGACGACGGCAACCGCGGCATGCACCAGCACGAGCCACTTCGGCAGCGGCAGCCCCTTCCAGTGATATTGCAGGTTCATCACGACGCCGCCCGTCGCGGCGAGCAGGAATAATACGAGCGCCGTGACTGCAAGCGTCGGCAGGCCGACCGTCAAGGCCGCATAGAGAAGCAGAGTAACCGCGGCAGCGGACAGGAATCCGTGCAGCATCGCAAGCCAGATCGGCGGATGCGGCTTTCCGCTGAAGCGGATGGCCGCCATGACGATGCCGCCTACCGCGGAAATCGCGAGCAGGACGACAGACGTTTGCATGGTCAGATTCGGTTCCATGACTTCGCTCCTCGTTTGATGCGTGCGTGCGCCAGGATGAGCAGCCAGGGTGCGAGCCGCCTTGGCTGCCAGCGCAGTATAGGAGTGCAGGATTCACATTGCTGGATGCGCCGCGACGATGCGCAACCCGCGCGGTACAACGTCACCTCGCCGCGCGTGTCGCAGGTGAGATGGATCGGCGCGTCGATCGGAAAGCCGAGCGCCTTCAGCCAGTCGCCGCGCAGCACGATGTTGTCCCTTCCCCCGCAACAGCGGGGGAAGGTGCCCGAAGGGCGGAAGGGGGGTGCTTTTTAGCGGCGCTCGCAAAGATCAAAGATGAGAGCAAGAGCTGCCCCCATCCGCCTTCGGCACCTTCCCCCGCTGCCGCGGGGGAAGGGAAGATAGCTGTGTTTGCGCGCGGGTTAGGCCGCTTCTCCGTCAGCCCCTGCCGAGTCCGTCCAGGAACCTGGTCAACTCCGTGGAGAACGCGGCAGGTTGATCGAGGAAAACCGCATGGCCCGCGTCCTCGATGACCACCACGGCCGCTCGCGGTATCGCACGCGCCATGGCCTTCTGCTCATCCAGCTCCTGCGAAGACGCGGAGGCAATCACCAGCGTCGGCTTGTCGATTTTCGAGACAACGCTGCGGCGATCCTTGCTGAACATGTCCGTGATCAGCATCGAGATGCCGGTACTGGTCGGCGTCTTTTGTGCGAGTGCGACCAGCCGGGCTTTCTCCTCGTCGCTGAAGGGTTTGGAGCGTGCCGCATCGATCGATCCGTTCAAGTATTCCTTGGGATACTCGGCATAGATCGTTATGCGATCCAACAGCAGCTTCGCGCCTTTCGCATCGAGATCGATACCCGCGGAGCCCGCCGACAAGGACGAATCGACGAGGACCACGCCGGCCAGGCGCGTCGTTCCGAAGCGATCGATGTACGCGGCAACATCCTGCACGCCTTGCGACCAGCCCACCAGCACGACCGGACCGGCATCCAGCTGCGCCAGGAGCGCCTCGACATCTGTCGATCTGTTCTCAGGCGTGTTGCCGTCCGTCATCTTCGAAGAATCACCTTGCGAGCGCGGGTCCATGGCGATGACGCGCCGCGCCGCCGAAAGATGGGTCATCTGCTTTTCCCAGACCGAAGCCGACCATGTCCACCCGGGGATGAAAACGACAGCGGGTCGATCACTCGCCTTTCCACCGTGGATATAGTGGATCCTGGCGCCGTCCTGCGTCTTCACGAACGCGCTCTCGAATGTATCGTTCGCGAAGCAGCTCGAGCCGAGCACGAACGACAAGATCGCGAAACATAATTTGCCTGCCGGCCGACGTGACCAAAGAGAAGACGCAGAATGCTCGCAATGGACCGCCTCGCAATGTTCGCGGTCGACACTGGATTCGACCTTGCCGAAAAGGCGGCCGTTGGCTTCGCAGATCATCGATCTCTCCTTGCTGGTGGGGCCATTCGCAACGGGTGCGCGCTATCGGCCGCGGCGCATCCGACGAAAATTGTCAGCGCGATCGACGCATTCCGTCGATCCGCACGTCCATCCTGCGGCCCGATCGCGTGCTTTCGCAACTGCGGAACACGCCCGATTCGCAAGGCCTCTGCGCACAGCTCGACTCGCGGCAGGAACTGCAAATTCAACAAGCTGCAGGCGCAACAATGAAGCTGCGAGCGCCACGACCTGGTGTCGAGGTGACCAGCCACGTGCCTATGGGCTCATGAAATCTGGATAATCCGGTATCGAGGCCGGAGTCGCCCGCGTGTGCGGGCGAGCTTTGTCCGGCCGATGCGAATGCCGACAGGGGAGGGGCATCGTGGTATCGATGACAGGCGTACGGCGGCTTGCGGAATTCGACGCGGTCGTCGAGGCACATGTGCGTGCCTTCTTTGCGGGACACGCTTGCGAGCCGCAGGTGTGGAGGGCCGGCCCGATGCGCGAGCTGCATCCGCAGTTCCATGTTCTCGAGATGGCGCCCGGCCCGCGCACGGTGCTGTGGACCTATGTTTCGGTGGGCGCCGCGATCCTTTCGCAAACCGATGCGCAGGCGCTGGAATTCGTGTTGCAGGCACCGCGACAGGACCCGCGCCTGGTCGAAATCGTCACCATGGCGGCGCACTACAACCATCGCCATCCTCTCGGCGAAGGCCATACCGTTCCGATCGGCGAAGCGTGGCTGGACCAATCGCCATGCGATCACTTGCTGATCAGCAAGCCGTATCCGTTCGGACCCGATTTCGAGCGCATCGATGCACCGGAAGGTCACGCACACGTACTGTGGCTGCTTCCGATCACCGAAGCGGAGCGCGATTTCAAGATCGCGAACGGTCTCGAAGCGCTGGAGTCGCGCTTCGAGGAGGCGGGCGTCGAATACTGGAGGCCCGATCGCAGGTCCGTGAGTTGACGGCGACAACAAAGCCGGCGCGGATTTCCCGGCGCCGGCTTGAGGTATTTCTCCAGGGTTAGTCGAAGCCATCCGCGAAGACACGGTCGGCGACACCCGTACCCACCGTGAACGCGACCGGCACCGCGACGACGCGATGCGATAGATCGTTGCTTTGCACGCAGAGGTTTGCGTTGTACGTGCCGGCGGCAAGATCGCCCGCATCGAACGTGATGGTGACAGGCGTCGTGCTGCCGCTCGCCGTGGTGCCGGCGGCCGGCGTCATCGACAGCCACGGCACGTCGGCCGGGTTCGCGCACGGGCCGGAGGGCACCGCGATCGAGAACGCTGCCAGCTCCTGACTCCCGTCGATCGGCGCCACGGTGGTCGCGTGGCCGGTGGCGGTATCGAGCGTGTCCATCTCGCCGTTGCAGTTGAAGCCCACGCTGACGCACGCCGCGTACCAGAGCACGCCGCTGCGCGGGTCGAAGTCCATCGCCTGCGCGAAGTTCGCGTCGAAGCCGATCGGGCCGATCGGCTGCCAATCGCCGGTCGTCTTGTCGATCGCTATCAGCTGGTCGCCGCCGATGTCGAGCCCATACAGGTTGCCGGCCGCATCGAACGCGAGTCCACCGATGGAAACGTTGTTCAAGGTGGCGGCCGGTGTGAACGTGCCGGTCGCAAGATCGACCGTGTACAGATAAGCGGTCGGCTGGAAGCCCGGCGGCGGATTCACCGGCGGCCCGTTGTCGGTCGCACTCGCATACATCGTGCCGGTCGACGCGTCCCACTGAAGCACGGAGGGTGGGATTCCTCCGGTCTGGGTTTCCGGGTGCGGATCGATCATCGTGATCGTGCCGCTCGTCGTGTCGACCGAGATGAAGCCGCTCGACGTCGGGATGACCAGGTTCGCCGGCGGTCCGACCAGGTAGATCCTGCTGAAGTCGTTGTTCGCGAACGCGCCGCCGTCGTACTCGTTTGCGAGCGAACTGGGCGCGCCGACCAGCGTCAGCGGACTCGGATTCGCCGCATCCATTGCCACCACATTCTCGAAGACCGGAAGCACGGCATAAGCCGGAACCTGCGCGGCGCCGGACGGTGCGTCGTGCGCGTTCGACGAGATGCCGTCCTTGCCGGTCTGCGGGGTCACGAACCTCTGCGACGACGTGCCGGCCTCGCCGGCCGGACGCGATGGCGCGTGGTAGGGCACGCGCGGGAAATGCGCGCGTGCGCCGGCCGTATCCGTCTCGTCGATCGTCCAGTCGAGATCGCGGTTGCCGCCGTTGCCGATGGTCAGCGTCGCCGTCGTCTGCGTGCCGGCGGCGGCGCTCGCGGCCAAGGTGCCGGGTGCGGCGGAGACGACTGCGGCGCCGACGTCGAGCGTCACGGTCGACGTCGCGGTGTAGGACGCCAGCGGAATCGGCGACCAGACGATCGACTGGCCGTCGGACAGCGTGTCGCTCGCGTACGAGTACTGCGTGTAGAAACTCTGCGTCGAATCCGCGCTGTTCTGCTGCTGCAGGCCGATCGTCGCGCACAGGCCGCCGTTGCAGACCGCCGGATCGGCGCCGCCACTGTTGGCGGTGTAGTCGACATCGTTGTACTCGTACGAGAGAGCGCCCGTCGCCTCGTCGATGATCAGCTCGAACGTGGCGCCGTCGGTGTTCGCGCTGCCGTTGAAGTGCACGCGGTCGTACCACTCGACGATGAACTGGCGATTTGGCTGGTCGCCGCGCGTGTCGTAGTAGACGTCGCCCGTGGTCGCGGCGAAATCGTCCCACAGCAGCAACATGGCCGGACCCGACAGTGCCGCCGGCAGCTGATAGTTGAACGTCGGCAGCGACGTCGCGCCGGGAACGCCGACGATGACGCCGCCGTTGTTGCTGATCGTCAGCTGGTTCGTGGTCATGCCGTAGTAGCTGAACGAGAACGGCATCGGGACATCCGCGGTGCCGTCGTCGGCGAGGCCAAGCGCCGTGCCGGTCGCGGTGATGTCGACGAAGCCGGAGCTGCCGGTGTCGTCGTACGTGTAGTTCGGACGGTGATCCTGCGCGGACCATGTCGCGGTCACGGTGCCTCCGGTCGAAGGGCCGGCGTTGACCAGACGATTGAATTGGTAACTCGCGCCGTCGACGAGTGGCTGTTGCTCCAGGCGAAACACGTTGCCACCGAGCGTGTCGCTGAGCGTCTGGTAGCTGAGCGCGTGGCCGGTGTGGTTGGTGATCGTGTAGCAGAGGTTGACGCCTTGGCCGACATCGACGCTGAGATTCGTCGACGTGCCGCATTGGTTTGCATCGCCGTTGTCCACCGCCGCGGTCAGCGCCAGCGACAGGTCGCCCGTGCCGACGCCCGTGCCGCTCGCCGTGCCGACGACCTGGAATGCGTAGTCGTGCTCGGTAACGCCATCAAAGCAGCCCGAGATCGGGCTCCAGTCCGTGCATGCGGGGCCCTCCGGCTGGCGCCACAATCCTTCCGCGCCGTTGCCGGCATCGGTGGACAGGCCCCAGAAGTAGGGCACGTATCCGTCGAGTCCGCCCGCATGCTCGAACGCCAGCGATACCCAGTAGGTGCCGGCATCGAGCACGCACGGCTGATTCAGCGTGATCGCCGCGAGTGTCGTTGCGTCGTCGTATGCGCTCGGCGTGTTCGTCGAGCCGAGCGAAGTACAGACCGGTGCGGCGGCGGGCAAGCCGGCGTTGTCGGCATAGACGTATATGTCGGCGAGGTTGCTGACGGTCGTCAGGGACGCATTGAACGCCAGGAAGTTGAAGCCGGTGACGGTCCAGCCGCTGCTGCCGACGACGAAGTCGTCCGCACCTGCCGCGTCGTTGACCCGCAGCGATGCGTCGCTGTACTGCACGACCGGCGCGCCGACGCCGTCGTAGGCCGCGGTCTGGTCGTAAAGGATGGTGCCGGCGCCGTGCGGCGCAAGCGCCATGCCGCTGCGATGGCCCGGCACGCGGCCGAGCGTGTGCGTCGACGCCGCCACCGAAACATTCGCCGGCGCGGCATTCGCTGCGGAACCGGCAACGAATACCGTCAGCAATGTGGCCAGAGATAGCGTGAGGCTGTGTTTCATCAATCCTCTCCTCTGAAGTCAATGGGCACGGACGTCCACGCCGCGCGCTGCGATGCAGCGGCGGCGAGAGTCCGCATTCCCTACGTATGGGCGTTCGCGGTGTGCGCGATCGATGCGTCGACGCGCTCGCGGACGCGCGCGGCAAGTCGACTGCGACATGCGTGTGACATCGCGAAGACCGATCGAGTGTGCGCACGCGCGCGCGCGCTATCAAGCGTGTGCGCGGCGAACTTCCGTCAAATGACGGAAGTCGGCCATAGCTCGCTATGACGCCGCGTTATTTGCGATCGCTCGCGCGTTCGGATGTGTGCCTGGCTTCCGCTGCGAGCCAGCCCGCGTGAAAGCGTGTGGTCGCGCCGAGGCTCTTCATCAGCGCGGCCACGCGCCGCGTGAACGTGCGCGGCGAGATGTCGAGCTCCTGCTCGATGGTCTTGTCGTTCAGACCGGATGCCAGCAGCGACAGCAGTTGATCGGCGCTCGCATTGGAACCTTGCGCGACCGAGGCGACCCTCAGCTGGCC
>Ga0193717_1001251_pt1 | contig 15736 bp, 3 predicted proteins | sample U2c2metaG_FD_145900 | JGI IMG/M metagenome (GOLD analysis project Ga0193717, IMG submission 145900) | Soil microbial communities from a riparian zone of the East river system, Colorado, United States - U2c2 | ecosystem: Environmental > Terrestrial > Soil > Riparian zone | place: USA: East River... | reverse complement strand
GGTCAAGGTAAAATTCAGGACAGTCGATACGTTCGGCGCAATGGGCGGGTTCACGCAGACGAACGCGTATCCGTATCGTCTCAATCCGGTGAACAACACCTATGCGTTGCTCGCCGCCTGGCCGCGATTGCACTACCCCCCAACATCGGCATCCCATTACGCGTCGCTGCAATGGGCCACCGTGCGCCGGCCGGTCTACGTCGTCCTCAAGCTCGGCAACGATGCCACCAATCTGTGTCCGGTCGCGGTCTATCACGCGCCGAGCAACCATAAGCGCGCGTCATGGGGAGCATTCATCGCGGGGCTGTCGCGTGAGGTCTATGCGACCAACGTCGTCAACGGCACGACACCGGCTCCAAATCAGCTAAGGGTGGCCCGCAAGGCCGTGCTCGGCGGGGATTTCAACTGGTCCGAGGCGCAGGCCGACTGGCCCGGCGCATACCGCTATTTCACCGACGGCCGATCACAGAACCTCAAAGGAGGCGCCGCGTGCGCCGCCGCGCCTGCGCCCAACAGCGGCGAAGACGCGCGACGCACCACCGTGCAGATTCTCCAAGGGGATCACACGACGCCGATCGTATCGGCCAACACCAACGCCTATCTCCGGCACAAGATCGACCTTGCCTTCTATTTCGGAGGCGTGACTGCCGAACGCGTCGACCTGATGACCGAGGTCATGAACAACGACGTGTATCAGACGCCGGTCGAGCACGCATACGACGTGATGGATCAGGCCGAAAAGGACGTCACTGCACCAAACCTGTTCGCGAGGCGCCAGATGACGCCGACCGGCCCGCAGGAAGAACGACTGGTCGAGCGCAACAAGAGATGGGTGCAGGCCTTCGTGCCGATGATCTGCGGCGCGTGGGGCGGGACGTTCACCAACTGGGCGGAGACAAAACGGCAGTTCAAAGCCGGGCTCATCACGGATGCGCGGCGCGCTGGCGAATTCATCCACATCTTCATCACCGACCATCTTCCACTGGTCGCGACCATCCCGGTGTGAGGAGGCGACGCCGATGCCGGACGTGAAGGTGTGCCTGTGGAATATCCAGAATTACGGACGGATCGCGCCGAAGTACGATGGCCCCACACAGGTTGGCGGCAACGCGCTGCGCAATGAGTTCATCGCCCGCTTCGTTCGGCGGCACGAGATCGACGTGCTGATGATCCAGGAGGTGCAGATCACGCCCAAGCGCGCGCTGGACGATCTCCTCAGCTGGCTCAATATGCTGTACCCACGCGGCTTCCGCGACTGGGGCTATAGCAGCTGCGGGTCGACGATCTCCGGCAAGTGGATCGAGCAGGCTCAAAACCAGTTCGACGTCGGCTTCATGTCGGGCGCACGCAGCGAGGGCTACGCAGTCCTGTGGCGCCGCAGTCAGGCCGCGCGGTTTACTCTGGTCGACGGCCTGTTTCCTATCGCCAGTCTAACCGCGCCGCCTGCTGTGACATCGCCACTCAACATCTCGGAGCTCGGGCGTCCGACCGGGACTTTCACGGTCAGAGAGAAGGTCAAGACCAAATTCAGGACAATCAATAAGTTCAGGGCAACGGGCGGATTCACGCAGCCAAATGCGTATCCGTATGACCTGAACACGGCGAACAATAAATATGCCCTGCTCGACGCCTGGCCGAAACTGAACTACCCCCCGGTGTCGGCATCGCATTACGCATCGCTGGTATGGCACGGCGTGCGCCGGCCGGTCTACGTCGTCCTCAAGCTCGGCAACGACGCCACCAATTTGTGTCCGGTCGCGGTCTATCACGCGCCCAGCAGCCAGATGCGCGCGACCTGGGGAGCATTCGTCGCGGGGCTATCGCGCGAAGTCTACGCGACCAATTCAGTCAACGGCAACGGGCCGCAGCCCAATCAGATGCGGGCGCTGGCCAAGACCGTGTTCGGCGGTGATTTCAACTGGCCGGTTGCGTACGCCGACTGGCCCGGCGATTACAAATATTTCTGGACGTTACGAAACAAGAACTCCGACGGCGGCGCAAATTGCTCCGTCGCGCCCGCCTACAATCGCGGCGACGCGGCGCGGCGCACGACCGTGCAGATCCTCGAAGGGGATCATACGACGCCGATCAACTCGAACGACCCCAACGACTACCGGCGGTACAAGATCGACCTTGCCTTCTATTTCGGCGGCGTCACGGCCGAACGCGTCGATCTCCTGGGCGAGGTCATGGACAACCCCGACGTCTATCGGTCGCCGATCAAGCTCGCATACGACGTGCTGATCAAGGCCGAAAAGGACGTCGACGCGTCGAGCGAGTTCGTCAAGCGTCAGATGACTCCGACCGGCCCGCAGGAAGAGCGCAACGTCCAGCGCAACAAGAAATGGGTCAAGACCTATGTGCCGATGATCTCCGGCGCGTGGGCCGGGACGTTCATCAACTGGAGGGAGACAAAAAAGCAGTTCAGGGCCGGCGATCTCACCGACGCGCGCCGCGCCGCCGAGTTCATCCACATCTTCATCAGCGACCATCTTCCGCTGGTCGCGACGATCCCGGTGTGAGGCGTGATGAACATCCAGGGCCTCTTCACCGCCTTGCAGCCGTTCCAGAACACGGCGGCGAAAACGCTGACGATTCCCGCCGCGAGCATCGCCGGCGCTGACTGGGCCGACGTGAAGGCGCTGATCGTCGCCGCACTCGCGAGCGAGACGCTCAGCATCACCGGCATCACAAGTTTCCCGACCGCGCCGACCGCGAATGCGATCCGCTACCAGGGCCAGGCGACGCTGTTCCCATGGAGCGGCGCGGGGCAAACCGTGCTCGCCGTCACGGCGACGTTCTCGGTCGATGCGGCCGGAAAGGCGCAACTGTTCATTCGCGCCGACGTGCCGGCAGCGGGCGGGACCTGGTGGCTCGGCAACAGCCTGTCCGGACTCGGCGAGACCGACCTCGCCACCGTGACGTTCGAACAGGGCTTCTTCCTGCTCACCACCCAGCCGGTGACGGTGAGCGACTTCAATGGCACCGTGCAGCCGTTCATCGACTTCGAGGGCGTGATCGCAACGACCGGCCCGTTCGCGATCGGCAAGGTGCTGCTGCCGACGCCGCAGAGCGCGACCGTTGCGGGTACCGTAAAGATGGACCCGACCAAGGGGCCGATGCCGATCGTCAAGCTCGGGCCGGCCGGCGGCGCGCCGATCACGCTCGCCGGCATCAATCTTGAGTTCGGCGCGACGCTGTCGACCGTCTACGAGACCCTGCCCTATTACGACCCGCTCGATCCGTTGCAGACGACGATCACGCGGCCGTTCTCGGCGGCCGAGATCGTCGCGACGCTCGCGTTCGGCGCCGGGCCCGCCTTGCTGCTGACGCTGCCGGTGCTGCCGCAGAGCGACTTCTACACGCTGTCGGTCGGCGAGGCGCTCAAGGAGCTGTCGTCGTGGAGCGAGCTCGACTCGCTGTCGAGCGGCATCAATCTCGGCGCGCTGATCCCGGTCGACGTGCCGGCGGCGCTCAAGCTGACCCTGCGGCGGCTCGAGCTTGCGCTCTACTTCCCCGACGCGGCGAGCTTCCCGGTCGTGAACGCGATCACCTTCGACGTGATGATGGACGTCGGAAACTGGCCGCTGCTGCCGAACGACATCCTCACGGTGGAGAACGTCGGCGCGGTCATGACGGTGTCCTTCGAGGAGGGCATCTCGCCCTCCGCGTCCGGAACGCTCTACACCAATTTCCGCATTATCGAAGAAGTCGCGATGGTCGCGAGCTTGAGCATTCCGCGTCTCTTGCTGTCCGCCGAACTGCAGCCGGGCGTCACGGTGTCGGTCGAGGCGCTGATGGCCGCCGTGATGGACAAGCTGACCGGCAAGCGCTACGCGCCGCCGGTCTACATGACCATCACGCAGCTCGAAATGTCGGTTGACGTGCGCAACCGCACCTTCGGCTTCGCCACCGCCATTTCGACCGACTGGAGCGTCGGGTTTGGCAGCGCCAATGGCGGCAACCTGGTGACGCTGAGCTTCGATGGCATCGCCCTCGACATCCAGTACGACGGGGAGCTGCTGCACGGCTCGCTGAGCGCCTTCGCGTCCATCACCACTACCGAGCATCCCGCTGTAGAGGACCCATCGGACGATCCGCCGGCGAACGATCCGAACGTGGCGCGGCTTTATTTCACCGCGACCTCGCCGGGCAACGGCGCCGGCTGGGGGTTTGCCGGCGGGCTGATGCCGGGCAGCACGCTGAGCGTGACCAATCTGCTGCTCAACTTCATGTACCCGAGCGGCAATATTCCCGGCGGCGCCTACGGCATTCCCAACCTGGTCATCGACGCACTGGAGGCGACGCTCACGACCGACGCCAAGAATACGCCGGCCTCCTATACGTTCGACGGCGGCATGTCGGTGAGCTGGAATTTCACCGTCCTGCCCGGCAGCCCGACCTTCAAGCTGAGCGCATCGCTCTCGCTGCAGGGCACGCGCGCTGGCGCCAAGCTGCCGGCGTTCCGGCTGAGGAATCCGACGCCGCTCATCGCCGACATGCGGCCCTCCCCTCCGCTGGTGCCGCTGACCACGATCGACGACGACGCGCCGTGGGAGATCTCCGGCGACGTGCAGGGAACGTTCAGCCTCTACGGCCTGCTGATCTCGGCCGGCTACCAGTTCTCGCCGAACAACTCCGCGCTCAGCTTCGGCATCTGGTACAAGGAGCGCGGCATCCAGGCGACGGTGACGCAGAGCCCCAACAAGAAGGGTGTGAAGGAAACCATCCTCACCATCCGCCTCGGCGACCTGTCGTTCGGCGAGATCATCGAATACCTGATCAATCTCGCGCTGCCGGGCGAGAGCCGGCGCCTGCCGACGCCGTGGGACGTCCTCTACCAGATCAACTTCAAGAACCTGTCGCTGGTGGTGAACCTCACCACCAACGACATCAAGCTGACCTACCGCATCGACCTCGATCTCAAGTTCGCGCGGTTCGACGCGATCACCCTCCTCTACAAGAGCGTCAACGGCGAAGGCCGGGTCTACGTCGAGCTGGACGGCGAATTCCTCGGCCAGCCGTTCGGCGGCGACGACGGCGAGCCGCTGGCGTGGGACGTCATCAACGAGCCGGGGCCGGAGGTGCCGGGCAAGGGGCCGACGCTGATCGACCTGCGCTATGTCGGGCTCGGGCAGCACATCGCGCTCTCGGTGCCGGTCAGCGAGCTGAACACGATCGAGAAGGCGATCAAGGCGCTGAAAGAGGCAATGCAGCCGGTGTCGGGCGAGGGCAATCCGCTCACCGACCCCAAGGCGGCGTCGCTGCGCTACGACGGCAACAGCAACTGGATGTTCGGGCTCGACGCCACCATCCTCGACACGGTCACGCTGTCGGCGGTGTTCCTCGATCCGGTGCTGTATGGCGGGCTGATCGCGCTCGCCGGCCCGCGCGCCGGATCGCTCGCCGGGCTGCGCTTCGAGCTGCTCTATCGCAAGATCACACGCGACATCGGCGAGCTGTCGGTCGATCTGCGCCTGCCGGACGCGTTCCGCCACTTCGAGTTCGGCGCAGTCAGCGTCACGCTCGGCATGATCCACGTCGACATCTACACCAACGGCAACTTCCGCGTCGATCTCGGATTCCCGCACAACCAGGACTTCTCGGTCTCGTTCGCGGTCGAGGTCTTCCCCTTCGTCGGCGAGGGCGGCCTCTACTTCGCCTACCTCACCGGCGCGACGTCGGAGCGCGTGCCGCTGATCAACAATGGCGAGTTCAGCCCGGTGATCGAGGCCGGCGTCGGGCTCGCAGTCGGGCTCGGCAAGGACTTCCAGGCCGGCCCGCTCAAGGCCGGGCTCAAGGTCGAGGTCTACGGCATCTTCGAGGGCGTGTTCGCGCCGTTCAACCCGTACGACCGGTCGATCGGGCCGGATAATTATTTCTGGGTCCAGGGCACCGTCGGCATCGTCGGCATGCTCTACGGCAGCGTCGACTTCGTCATCATCAAGGCCGAGGTGAGCATCGTGGCGCGCGCCAGCGCGACCTTCGTCATCGAGGCGCACAAGCCGAGCCTGGTCGACCTGAAGCTCACGGTGACCGCCAAGGCCAAGGTCAAGATCCTGTTCATCACCATCCATTTCAGCTTCGACATCAAGCTGGAGCAGAGCTTCGTCATCGGCTCGGCGACCGCGACGCCGTGGATCGAAGGCTCCAACAGCGAGCGCCTGGTCCACCATGCCTTCCTCGCCGAGGCGGTGCGCGAGCTGCGCGGTGTGCACAGCGCCGAGAGCGCGCTGCCGCGCTTGCGCCAGCAGCGCAGCCAGCGTCCGGTGCGGAGCCTGACGCGGCTGCGCCATGCGCGCCACCATCTCGCCTCGCTCACCGACAATCCCGATCATCGCAGCCGCCACTGGGCCGCCCTCGCCGGCCAGCGCGCGCGCCAGCCGCACCTCGCCGCGTTCGAGGCGGCGCCGGCACCATGGGCGCCGGTCGCGGTGTTCGGCGCCGGCAACCAGAAGACCGCGCGCGTGCAATTCCTGCCGATGTTCACGGTCGCCGATCCGGCAAGCCTGTTCGTCGGCCTCGACGACGCGCGCGCAGGCGACGACCCGGTCCCGGCCAATCAGGTCGAGATCCTGCTCGGCCTCGTCGCCGAGAACACGATCGACCCGTTCGCGCACGGGCATGAGGCGGTCAAGCAGGTGGTGGACGATCATGTCCACCACCTCGACGAGGAGGGCAATACGGCGCTCGCCAACATGGTCGAGGCGTTCTTCCGCTGGGCCGCGCTGGCGGGTGCGGGCAAGACCGGCGCCGAGAAGCTGACGCTGCTGGCGCTGGAAGACCTGCTCGCCGAGATCAACAACCTCGATTTCCAGCAGGCGACCTTCGGCTATTCCAACCTGTCGGACTTCATGAAAGCCAGCCTGTATTTCAAGGTCGTGGCCTATCCGTCCGGGAGCACCATGCCGTCCGACACCAGCGGCACCTTCGTGCCGCTGATCCCGGAAATCAGCGCCAAGGTCGAACGCGGCACGACGACGATCAACCGCAACTATGCGGCCTACAATCCGGTGAGCGCGGCCTACGCGACCAACCTGTCGGCCTATTTCCAGCAGCTGCTGACCAGCGCGACGAGCGTGGCCGCGCCGCGGCCGACGGTGACCGGCGCGCCGGCACCGCCGCCGGACACCGGCATCCGCGCCGCGAGCCTCGCCGAACTGGTGTTCAGCCAGTATTTCATCCTGCTGACGCAGGCCGCGCTGCAGGGCGCGGTCGCGCTGCTGCAGAATTACCCCTACGCCTATCCGTCCACCAATGGGCCGAGCCTGGTGGGCATCGCCGCCACGTTCCCCGCCTTGATGGTGCCGCACAAGCTCGCGCGCGGACAGCGCCTGGTCGATCTCGCGCTGATGACCGGCCATCACGTCGATGATCTCGCCGCCGTCAATCCGGCGGCCGCGCGCGGCGAGAGCGACGACGTCGATATTCCGGTCGGCGTGACGCCGCTTTCGATCGCCGAAGACAATCCGACCGCACCGCTCGCCACGAACCTGAGCATCCCGATGCAGGCGCTGCCCTATCAGGTGCGTTCCGGCCAGTCGCTCGACGCCATTGCGGCCGCGATCCCGTTCGCCACGCCGCCGCTGACCGGCAGCATGATCGGCACGGCCAGCGCGGCGATCGAGGGCCTGTTGCGCGCCGGCGCCACCTTGCAGATCCCGAGCTTCACCTACACGCCGGTGACCGGCGACACGCAGAACTTCCTCACCGCCTTCTTCCAAGTGCGCAACGAGGGCGTTTTCGGCGTCGCGCGCCTCGACTGGTACGAGCAGGCGATCTCGACGATGAATCCCACCGTCGACTGGGGCGCGATCACGCCGACGTCGAACCCGATCAAGGTGCCGGGCGCCTATCTCGATTCCAGCCCGGGGGCGGCGCTGACCTATTCGATCCATCAGGGCGACACGCTGGCGCGCATCGCGGCGGCCTTCGCGCTGTTCGAGGCCATGAACAACACGACCAATCCGGTGGTGAGCGCGCCGACGACCATTGCGGCAATGGCGCACGTGATCGCGTCGACCGACACCTTCGCGAGCCTCGTGGTCGATTTCCCCGGCCTCACGCTCGCGGCGCTGCTTTCGTCCAACACGGCGGCGCCGGTGCTCGCCCCGCTCGCCGTGCTGCGGCTGCCGCCATTCACCGCGACGCTGCCGGCCGACCAGACCTTGCCGTCGCTCGCGACCGCCTACGATCTCGGCCTTCCCGATCTGGTCGACATCGTCAAGACCATCGCGGGCATCTTCGCCGCCACGAAGCTCACGATCCGCGACGTGCCGGCGCGCACGGTCGACCAGTTCGTGACCGACCTCAAGGCGACCGAGCAGATGAACGCGATCGCCTCGCAGGTCTCGAACTTCCTCGCCCACGGCCTGCGCGCGCCGGCGCCGAACGATACGGCGTTCACCAGCCTGACGCCACAGCAGGTGCTGGCCGGCGCTTTCACCGGCAAGCTTTACGGCATCGCGGATCTGGTCGGCCAGCAATTCGCCTGGCCCGACCAGACCGTGGCGGTGACGGTGACGCTCACGCCGTCGGGCAGCCCGTGGATGAGTTTCGTCGCGGCCGAAACATTGTCGGGCGACAATCTTGCCGTCACGCCGCAGATGCGCGCGCTCAACCCGCGCCTCGCGCAAGGCGGCGCAGCACGGCCGGGTCTGATCATCGTGATCGCGGACGACATCACGCAGATCGCGCTGACAGTGAACCAAGCAACGTTCGGAACGAGCCTGAAGCTCAATGCGTCGGCGCCGGGCGCGTTGGTCAATTTCGATCAGACGTCGGTGCACTACAACTTCCAGGTCACGCAACACTGGCAGGCGGCGGTGCGGCCGACTCTGCCGAAAGCCGCCGCGGCCGCGGCGCCGGGCGAGCCGAGCCTGTGGCCGCTGCCGGCCAACCTGCAGCGCGTGGCGAACGCGGGCGGCAACAAGCCGTTCGCGCTCGAGGCCGTGGCGCTGAGCGCTGCGCCCGGCACAAAAGGCAAGCCGCTCAACTCCTATGCGTTCGGCATCCAGATCCCGATCGCGATCAGCCGCGTGGCCAACCCGAACGACCCCGGCGATACCGCGACGGTTGCGGGCGGCTCGGAGCTGGGCAGCCCGTGGGTGGACGGGCTCTATCTCGTGCTGGGGACCGGACCGGACGACAGCAAGACGCTCTACGATCTGTGGGTCTATCTGGCGACGCCGGCCAACGGCGATTCCGGCACGCTGTATCTGCTCTATCCGCCGAGCGCGGCCGGTACCGCGCCGAAGGGCTATGCCTCCGACGCGCTCGATGCGAAAACACTGCTGCTGAAGACCAACCTGTCGACGGTGACGCGCAACCCGCACCAGTTGAGCGCGCTCGCCGCGGCCGACGATCCGCCGTCCGCCACGACCTACAGCGCACCGGTCACCGAGGGCACGAATTTCCTCGCGCTGTTGTGGGAAGCCTCGACCGTGGTCGAGGGCGGATTCTACCTGCGCTACCAGTCGGGCGGCGCCGGGCTGCCGGATTTCGTGTTCGACGAGACCGGGCGCGGCGTCCTTCAGGTGCTCTGCCTGCTGGGCACCCAGACCGGCGGCGCGAGCTCCGGCGGCAAGCTGCTGTCCTTCAACAACGTCGCGGTGGTCGGCGACAATGTCGATGCGTCGGCGCAGCAGGTCTATGCGGTGCAGACCGGCGACGATGCGCCGATGACGCGCGTCGCGACCGTTCCGCCCGGCACCGTCGGCTTCACGATGCAGCGCGTCGATCCGGCGCCGCCCGACGGGACGCCGCCGACCGCGGCACAATTGTCCGGGATGCTGTACGGGCTCGTCGGCTACCAGATCGGCGCCGCGACCGGCTTTGTGGCCAGCAACGAGGCGGTGCCGCAGGGGCCGGTTCCGGTCGACGGCGACGTGCACGGCACCGGTCCAAATGTCACCTATCGCCAGGCGATCACGGTCTATCCGCGTGCGACGGCGGCCGGCTTCATCGCGCAGAACAATCCGTGGCAGCCGGCGGCGGCGAGCGATCCCTATGCCGGCATCTCGTCGAGCGCGAAGGTCGCGCTGTCGTTTGCGGCCCATGACGCGTTCGGCAACAAGGCGATCGTCGCCGACCCGATCGCGCCGGTCGCGGTGGACGACCGCTACACCGACCGCCTCGCCGGCATCGGCGACTGGCCGGGCACCAACTGGTCCTACACGCTGCGGGGCACCGCGCCGTCGGCGTCGATCGAGATCGACGGCGCGCTGCAGGCGAACAATTACCTGCCCGATCCGCAGGTCGCCTCCGAGAACGCGCTGCGCGCGGCGAGCGCGCACGCGCTCAAGTTCAAGGAGGCGTTCTATCAGATCAGCCGCCCCGGCATCGCGATCAGCGTGGCGACAAGCTTCTCGGCGAGCGCGCTCGTCCCGCCGTTCGCGCCGCTGATCGGCTATGCCGGAGCGGCCTACGTCTATACCAGCCAGATCGCCGGCCTGCCAATCAAGACCCATACGGTGACGGCGGGGCAGATGCTCTCCGACGTCGCGCGCGCCTATTCGCTGTCGTCCGAGACGCTGCTGCGCGACAATCTCGACCGGCCGGTGAATGCGCTGTTCGCGACCGCGGTCGTGACGCCGGTGTTCGGCCAGATCAAGCACAACGAGACGCTGAACGCGTTTGCGACGCGCGTCGCCGTCAGCGCGAACAGCCTGCTCACGCAGTGGAACAATGCGCAGACCGCCACCGTTCCGGTCGGAACCGATCTGGTCATCACGCCGACCACCGGCACGCTGTCGGCCGGCAAGACGCTCGCGGACTATGCGGCGGCCTCGCAATGCACCGCCGGCGACATCGGGCGCGCCAATGCGGCGGTGCCCGGCCTGATCGCCGACGGCGTGACGCTGATGGTCGGCTCGGTTCTGGTGACGACCAACGCCTCCACCTTCACATCGCTGGTCGGCGACTTCGCCGGCGCGGGCGTGACGACCAACCCGGAAGAGATCGCGACCCGCAACCAGGCTATTCCCGACCTGTTCACGTCGGGCGGCACGGTGACGACCTACGCTGTCGACCGCCGGCTCACCATCGCCGTCTCGACCGTCGCTTCCGTCGTGTCGACGATCTTCGGCAACGATCTCACCGTCTTCATTTCACTAAACGGCGCCCTGCCCGGCCTGATCGCGCAGGACACGCGGCTGCAGATCGGGCAGACCACGCAGGCGCCGCCGGTGGACGGACTGCGGCGCTTCCTCAGCCATCTCAGCGGCATCACGATTGCGGACTTCGCCACCGCCAACGCGACGAGCGTGATGACCACGGGTACGGTCGTGCTGCTGCCGGCGCTGCTCGATCCGGCGCCGCTCGCCGCGGTGCCCTATGGCATCCAGCCGAACACGACGCTCGGTCAGATCGCGACCCTGTTCGGCACCGATGCGCTAACGCTCGGCACGCAGGACCAGAACATTCCCGGTATCTTCGTCCCGGGCCAGACCGTCACGGTGCCGGACTGCGGCTCGGTGACGACCGGAGCGAACGACTCGATCGCGAGCCTGATCCCGCGATTCCCGACCAAGCAGCCGAGCCTGTCCGCATTGATCACCGCGATCGCCAGCCAGACCGGCCTACTGCTGCCGGGCGCCGCGCTGGTGTGCCCGGTGACGACCGCGAGCAAGGCCGGCTCAGGAAACATGCTCAGCATCAATGCGCTGGCGACCGCATTCCTCACCGCGGCCGACGCGCTGAAGCTTACCAAGTCGAATGCGGCGCTGGCGGGCTTCCTCAAGCAGGGCGCGACGTTCACGATCGCGTCTCACGCGTTCACCGTCGGCCCGCTGCAGACGCTGGCCAACACGCTCGGCGCGGTGAACGCGACGCTCGCCGCCGATCAGATCGCGCCGCTGCTGTACGACGCGTTCCTCGCCGCCATCCTCGATCAGGCGATCGTCGATCCCGCCTCCAAGGTGCTGCTTCCGCCGCCCGGCGCGGTGCTGCGCGCCGCCCTGCCGGCGACGCCCGCGGTCACCGACACGATCACGCAGCTTGCGACCAGCGTGACCTTGAGCCGGCCGGTCGGCGAGATCGACACGAATTTCGCCAACGTGCCGGAGGTCCAGACCGCGACCACATCGATCGCGCCGAGCTCGGCCGGCGTACCGGCGACGCTGACCGATTTTGCCAGCGCGATCGCCACCGCCTATGGCGGTGCCTTGTGGGTCGGCGCGGGCGCGGCCAACCGCGACCTCGGATCGCCGGGCAACCAGCGGCAATACGCGGTGCGCTTCGCCGCGCCCACGTCAACCGGCAACGCGATCCGCACGGTGACGCTCGGATCGGCCGCGAGCTTCCTCGGCCTGCCGCCGCTCGCCAACAACCTCGTGTCGCGCACGGCCCCGATCCGCAAGTATTTGCCGAACAGCGATCCGCCGTTCAGCGTGACCGCCGAAGCGACCATGTTCCAGGCGGTCGACGTGATGGAATGGGCGACCGATTTCCTCGCCACGCTCGATCTCGCGCTGTCACCGAGCTACGCCTCGGCCGGCTTCCTGGCGACGTCCGGCGGCGGCACGAGCTCGACCGCGTTCAACCGGCTGGTCGCCGCCAAGGCCAGTCTCGCGAGTAAGATCTCCGCGCAACTCGCCGGCATCGAGCAGGGCGACAGCGCGATCGACCTGCCGGCGGCACGCGAGGCGCTCAAGCAGTTGCTCAGCACCAACCTGTCGGCCGGCTTTAGCACCGATGCGGTGATCCAGGTCCCGAGCACGGTGCAGGCAAGCTTCGCCAGCCAACGCGCCGATGCCGGCGGGCACCGGCTGACCGGCAAGGTCAACGTCGCCGGCGTGAACCTGTCCACCGCCACGACGCTGCAGAGCCTCGCCGCGACATTCACCGTCTCGCGCGAAAGCATCTTCGAGCTGCTGGCCGCGACGCCGAACATCCTTGCGACCGGCACGACGCTGTCGTCCGGCGGACACACCTGGGAGATCGCGCCGCACGACACGCTCAACGCCGGGAAAGCGGCGCTGGACATGACCGCGGCGGCTTTCGCGACGACTTTCGCGAACCAGGCTCCGCTGTTCCGCGACGGCGCGCTGGTGACGATCGACGGATACACCGCGGCGGTGACGCTCGGCGACACGCTCAGCACGATGGCGGACGCGCTTGACGTCAGCCTGCGCTATCTGGCGCTCGCCAACCAGGATCTCGCCGGCCTGCTGACCGGCACGGTCTATATCAACGGCGTGGCGGTCACGATCACGCCGGCGACCTCGAGCCTTGCCGGCCTCGCACAGGCGCAGTCATTGACGGTCGACATGCTCGTGATGCTGATCGCCGGGCAGGCGGTGCTCACCGTCGACCAGGCGATGGACATCGTGCGTTGGGTGCCGGAATACAGCCTCTCGCCCGGCAAGATCGACCTCGGGGCCAGCAGCGGCGCGCTGACGCTGCTGCTCAACGTCAAGAGCCGGGCGCATTACCGCCGGCTGTTCCTGAATCTCGGTTTCGACATCACGGCGCTCGAATACAACATCGCGCCGGCGCAGTTCGTCGAGGGCTACGAGACCTCGCAGTGGATGCAGTTCATCAATCCGCTGCCCGCGCAGGCCGGCGCGCTCGGCGGCGCGGTGATCGACACGCAGATCGGACAGCTCGACATCCCGATCCCGCTGCGGGCCTATCCGGCGACACCGCGCCTGGTCAACCAGCGCACGCAGGCGACTTACAGCCCGGCCGATATCAATCCGGCCGATCCGATCGCGACGAAAATCCGCAAAGCCGAGGCGTGGTCCTACTACGCCGGCTTCGAGATGCAGCTCGCCGCGCAGGACACCGCGACGATCGAGATCGGGTTCAACTACCGCACCACGCTGTTCGCGCAGGAGCTCGACGACATGTCCGATCCGTTCGCGGCGCTCGCCGAATACGCCTCCAACGCGGCGGCGATCAAGGCCGGCCTCCTCACCTTGATCAAGCCGCCGGGCGGCGTCGTCAGTCCGGTCACGCTGGGCCAGTCGGCGGTGCTGGCGCTGGCCGACCTCGCCACCAAGATCGCGGCCAACTGGGGCTTCGTCGTCGCGGCGTCCGAGGCCGATCCGCACGGCGACGGGCTGGTGCCGTCGGAGAAATACGGGTTCGCGCTGCAGACCCGGACGAAGTCCGGCGCGGGCGGCGAGCCGCTGCTCGATGCGCTGGTGCTCATCCGCACCGCAACGACGGCCAGTTGGGGGCCGGGCGGAGAAATCCCCTCGCTCGGCTATGTCGATGCCAACGGCAAGCTGATTGCACTCGAGAAGCCGGTCGTGCCGGTCGGATCGCTGCCGCAGAACCTCACCTATCAATTCAAGGCTGGCGTTGGCGTACCCGACGTAGACCGGCGCGTATACGTGATCTGGTACGACAATCTCAACGTCGTCGCCTACCAGAACGCGCGCGCCAGCCTGACGATCGCGCGCAATCAGAATTTGGTGCCGGGCAAGAGCACGAACGAGCGGTTCGTCTACCGCACGCCGCAGCTCACCTTCACCAATCTCGCCGGGCCGAACCTGCGGTGGGACGGCTCACTGCTGTTCGGGACCGGCAGCGTGGCGAACCTGTCCGTCGCGCTGACGACGTTGTTCACCGATGTCCTCGGCAATCCGCCGACCGCCGCGGCGGTGACGCAGAAGCTCATCGGCCGCTACGGCTACCGGCTTGCCGCGGCCGGCGGCTCTGACGGTCCGCTTTCGCCCGACGATCTCGTCTCGCTGGTGCCGATGTTCTACCGCCCGACCATCGCCTACGACGCCACCACGCCGGCCGACACCGCCGGCGCGGTCAATGCCTGGTTCAGCAGCCATACGCCGGCGCCGGCCAACACGGCGTTCCTGAGCCTCGGCCTGCAGCTCTTCTCGACCATGACGCTGGACCGCCAGCAGCCGCTGATCGACTTTGCACGGCTGGATTACCAGCTTGCGCAGGGGTGATCGGCATTCGCGTTTCCGCCATTCTGTCGCGTCCCGGCACCAGGGGACGTACTTTGCCCGGCGGTGAAAGGTTGCGCGATCGCGTGCGAAATCCTAGGCTAACGATTCCAATGAGTTGCGAGTAGGGGACGCACTTTGCCCGGTGCCGCAGTGCCGCCCGGCGACGAACCGTGACGTCAATCCGATTTCTGCCGCGCTATCGCTCGCCCGTCGCGGCCTGTCGCTACGGCGCGCCAAGCGCGCCGTCGAGGAGATGCTGGCGACCGGACGGGCCGTGATCGAGCTTCCGAAGGTGGAGAACGAGGCATTCTTGACGGCCGAACTGGATGAGCTCGGCGTCGTGGCGAAGTCGGTAGCGAGTCCCGACGTCGAGGTTTGAAACAACGGCGTAAGCCTGAGCGTGTTTCCGGGTCAACAGCTTGAACCGCCAAGCAGGCCGCCACGAGGCGAGGCAATGACGAAGTTGGAGGTCGAAGAACTCGATCGAGAGCAGGCCAGGAAGGGAGCCGGCTTCCTGGAGCGCGCTGCCGCGCTCGGGCACGGCGGGCTGTTCCTGACGGAGGCGGACGGCGAGAGGGTCATGATCGAGTTGCCGCCCTCCGTGCTGCGCGCGATGCAGAGCTTCCTGGCGACCGTGGCCGAGGCCGGCGCGGCTTTCGTTTTCAAGCCCGAGGACGAAGTCTCGCCCGAAACGGCCGCCGAACTGCTCGGCGTCTCCCGGCCGATCGTCCATCAGCGCATGGATGCGGGCAGGCTCCCGTTCCGGCAGGTCGGCACGGATCGATGGATCCGCGCGGCCGACGTCGCGGCGCTCAAGC
>Ga0193717_1001250_pt1 | contig 15737 bp, 12 predicted proteins | sample U2c2metaG_FD_145900 | JGI IMG/M metagenome (GOLD analysis project Ga0193717, IMG submission 145900) | Soil microbial communities from a riparian zone of the East river system, Colorado, United States - U2c2 | ecosystem: Environmental > Terrestrial > Soil > Riparian zone | place: USA: East River... | reverse complement strand
CCTCGCCGGGCATCCCCGGGTCGACGTTCGGTTCGGTGTCGACGGCCGGGGTGAGCTTTACCTGATGTCCAAGGCGAACGGGAAAATCTGGCAGGTCACCGGAACGCGTCAGTTCGCCGGGAACTGCGGTGGTCACACCACGGTCCGCCACGCCACGAACGCCGACGACTGGGCACCGGTGACCCCGGCCAAGTGGGCGTTCCCGGGGCGGGAAGTGGTACTGACCGAAGCCGGGGTCCAGCGGCCGGGCCCACGGCGTCCGTTCGAGTACGCGGTGCTGACCAAGGGACCGGAGTTCGGTTCGGTGCGCGTCGAGGCGGAGGTCCGCTTGGACACACCGGTCGAGATCACCAACCGGGACGTGATCCTCGTCTTCGGCTACAAGTCCGACACCGAGTTCTACTACGCGCATCTGTCCACGGACAACACGATCTATCCGCACAACGGGATCTTCGTGGTGAACAACGCCGATCGGCTGCGCCTCGAGGACCAGTGGAACGCGGCCAGGTCACGGGGTGCGGAACCGGCGATCACCGACGACCGATGGCATGACGTGAAAGTGGTGCACTGCGCGGAAACCGGGGAGATCGCGGTCTACCTCGACAACGCGAAGACACCGCTGATGACCGCGGTCGACCACACCTTCACCGGTGGGCGAGTCGGCTTCGGATCGTTCGACAACGTCGGCAGGCTGCGCGATCTCAAGGTCAGTGGTGAGGCATGAGAATCCTCCGTCCGGCACTGGTACTCGGGCTCATCGCGTCGCTGATGGTGGTTCCGGGGATCGCGACGGCGAGCCCCACGGCCGTGTTCCCCACGCTGTGGCCGAATCTGGTGGGCTACTACGACTTCCAGCATCCGGTACCGGGAAATCCGGCCGGAGAACGGGATCGGGGTTCATCCGGCACTGACATCGACCTCGTCAACGGCGGCTCGGCGATGCGGGTCCGGGACGGCTCCGGGTTTTCCTTGCAGACCCAGCAGATCGACCCGGCGGTGTCAGGCAACAACGATTGGAAGGCGGGGACGTACGCGACGACGTTGAGTGCCTTCAACGGAGTTCGCGGCACGACCGTCATGGGCTGGGTCAAGATGACAGGGACCAATCCGAGCCCGAACTCCGGCACGGCCGATCCGAACGACTTGTACAACGCGATCGGGCTGGCCGGGATCCTCACCGGCAACTCGGATGGGCACGCGGTCCGCGCGCTGCTCGAACTGATCCAGGTCAACGGCGAACTCAAGCTGGTGGCGCTGGGCAGGCGGATCGACGGTGGCGCCTCGCAGACGTTCGCGGCGAACGAGAACTGGAAAACCCTCCTGCCCGATGGCGAATGGGTGTTCCTCGCGGCGACCTTCGATTTCGACCGCGGCACGATGGCGTTGTACCGGAACGGAAAGCCGCTCGCCGGTACGTATGTGACCCCGGGCGATCCGTGGGAGCTCAGCGGTCCCGGGCCGCATTACAGCTCGCCGACGAATCCCCACGGGATCAAGATCGGCGGCAGCTTCCCGCAGAACACCCGGGAAGCGAACCCCTGTAACTGCCGCTTCGACGACCTGATGTTCCTCGACCGGGTAGTCGCCCCGATCGAGGTGTACCTCCAGTACCGGGTCAGTCCCCGGGGGCGATGATCGGGCGCAGCCGGCGCGGTCCGGAGTCCGGGCGCGACGGAGGCGCGCCGAGCATGATCCGGGCGTTGGCCACAAAAGCCCCGGACGGCGACGCCAGGATCGGGTCCAGGGAAAGGGAACGGATCTCAGGAGTGTCCTCGGCCAGCGCGGCGACCCGCAGCACCATGTCCTGCAACGCGGCGAGATCGGCGGGTTCGTCGCCGCGATAGCCGGTGAGCAGCGGCGCGGTCTTGGGCTCGCGGATCAGCGTCGCCGCGTCCATGTCCGTCAGGGGGATCGCACGGTAGGCCCGGTCCCCCAGCAAGGTGCTGATCAGCCCGGAAAGGCCGAACGAAACCAGCGTGCCGAACGACGGGTCGTCCTGGAGCCCGATCACGCACGACAAACCCTTGGGAGCCATGCGCTGGACGTAGACGTCGTCCTCGCCGGAAACCTCGCGCAGATCCTGATAGCTGGTACGCACGGAGTCCTCCGACGACAGATCGAGGCGCACGCCCGCGAGGTCCGGCCTGCCGCGCAAGCGTTCGTCGACGGCCTTCAAGGTGACCGGGTAACCGAGCTCGGCGGCGGCCGCCACGGCGTCGTCCTCGGAGGACACGATCCGGAACGGCACCACGTCGACGCCGTAGCAGCCGAGGAGACGGACGGAATCGTCGTCGCTCAGTATCGTGGTTTTCCCGTCCTCCGCGGACAGGATTTCCCGGACGATCTCCTGGGCCTGTTCGGTGTGGATCCCGTTCGGCCGGATCAGTGTCCCTTGTGGACGTTGCCGCCACGCCGAATACCGGACGACCCTGGCGAGCGCGTTGACGGCCCGCTCCGGGCTCGAGTACGAGGGGATCGAGCCGCGCGTCGGCGATCCGTCTTCGGAGAGCACGGCGAGTTCGGCGGGGACGCCTTCGACGGCCAGGAACGTTGAAACGATCGGCTTTTCGGTGTCCTTGGTGGTGTTGTCCGCCGCCACCACGGCTTCGCGCAACGCCCTGGCGTACGCCGTGCCGGGAATGGCCAGCGGGGGCACGAAAACCACGACCAGCGCGTCGACGTCCGGCGAGTTCAGCAGATCGCTGACCGCCTTCGCGAACTCGGCGGGACCGGCCTGCGGGCCGACGTCGACCGGTTCGAACGCGACTCGCAGGCCCTGTGCGCGGGCGGTGTCGGCCGCGAGCAGGCCGATGGCGCTCGAGTTGCCGACGATGGCGACCCGCGGTCCGGCGGGCAGCGGCTGATGCGCGAGGACGAGCGCGGTGTCGAAGAGCTGGTCCAGTGACTCGACCCGGACCACGCCGGCTTGCTCGAACAGGGCCTGCACGCTCGCCTCGTCGATGTCGGTCGAGGTGGCGGCGAGCTGGGGGCGGACCGCGTGGCGGCCGGTCTTCACCGCGACGACCGGCTTGGTCCTGGCGAGCCGGCGCGCGAGCCTGGCGAACTTGCGCGGGTTGCCGAACGATTCGAGATAGAGCAGCACGAGGTCGGTGTTCGGGTCGGTTTCCCAGTACTGCAGGAGATCGTTGCCCGAGACGTCGGCACGGTTACCGGCGGAGACGAAGGTCGAGAGACCGAGCCCGCGGGACTCGGCGTCGGCGAGGATCGCGGTGCCCAGCGCACCCGACTGGCAGAAGAAGCCGGTGCGGCCTCGCGCGGGAAGCCGTGGCGCGAGGGTGGCGTTGAGCCGGATCGACGGATCGGTGTTGAGCACGCCCAGCGCGTTGGGGCCGACCACGCGCATCCCGTGTGCCCTGGCTTCGCCGACCAGCCGGAGCTCGGCGTGCAGGCCGAGCGGCCCGGCTTCACCGAATCCGCCGGAGAGGATCAGCAAGGTCTTGACGCCCTTGGCCAGCGCACCGTCCAAAACGGACTCGACGACCTCGGCGGGGACGGCCACGACGGCCAGGTCCACCGAATCCGGGATGTCCATGACCGACGGATACGCCCGTACTCCGCGTACTGAGCGGTGTTCCGGGTTGACCGGGTACACGGGTCCGGCGAAGTCCGCCGAGAGCAGGTTCGTCAGCGCGACGTAACCGACCTTGGTGGGATCGATGGACGCGCCGATCACCGCGACCGAGCGAGGGTGCAGCAGGTTGTGGACGCTGCGGCCCTCCGCGGCCTGCTCGCGGGACCGCGCCACCGCGAGGGATTCCTCGGTCGGGTCGATGTCGAACTCCAGGTGCAGCACGCCTTCCTCGATCGCGCGGCTGACCTGGTAACCGGCATCGCGGAAGACACGGACCATCGGCGAGTTCTCGGCGAGGACTTCGGCGACGAACCGGGGCACTCCGACCTCGGAGGCCGCCGCGGCGAGATGCTCCAGCAGGATCGAGCCGAGCCCGCGGCCCTGGTGCGCGTCGTCGACGACGAACGCGACCTCGGCTGTCGGGCCGCCGTCGATCCGCTCGTACCGGCCGACGGCCACGATATCGTCGCCCAGCAACGCGACGAAGGCGACCCTGTCGTGATGGTCCACTGTGGAGAACCGCACGAGATCGCGCGCCGGAATCCGGGGGTAGGCCCCGAAATACCGGAAGTAGCGGCTGCGTTCGGAGAGCCTGCTGTGCAGCGCGACCAGGTTGTCGGCGTCGTCGGGCACCACCGGCCGCAGATGGACGGTGCCGCCGTCGGACAGCACGACGTCGGCTTCCCAGCTGCGCGGGTAGTCGAACGGATCGCGTCTGCTGTGCTGCTCCGGGCTTTCGGTGCTCACGGTGAGTCAGTCCCTCGGATCGTCCGGGTCCAGGCCGTGCAGCGGGAAGACCGCGCGGCGGGTGTCCCGGATGGCGATGTCCACCGGGTCGTCCTGGCCGTCGCCCCAGGGTTTGAACGTGACGTCGCCGCCGTCGGTCATGCCGGTGGGCAGTTCGGCGTGCGGCGCGGCCCGGCGCACGGTGTCCCGCCAGACCGGCGGCAGCGGGGTTTCGGGGGCGACGTCCCGGTTGAGCACGGTGGCGAGCAGATGCGTCCACGAGCGCGGGACGACCCGGATCAGCTGATACCCGCCACCGCCGACGGCGATCCACTTGCCACCGGTGTGCTCCTCGGCGAGTGCCCGCAGCTCGCCGTAGATCGCGCGATGGCCGTCGACCGAAAGCGACAGGTCGGCGAGCTGGTCTTCTTCGTGCGAGTCGACCCCGCACTGGGTGACCAGGATCTGGGGCTGGAACTCGGCGATCAGCGAGGGTACGACGGCGTGGAACGCCCGAAGCCAGCCGGCGTCCTTGGTGCGCGGCGGGAGCGGGATGTTGACCGCGGTGCCTTCGGCGCCGCCGGTGCCGATCTCGGCGGAGTAGCCGGTGCCGGGCCACAGCGTGAACGGGTGCTGGTGCAGGGAAACGGTGAGCACACGTGGGTCGTCGTAGAACGCCGTCTGGACGCCGTCGCCGTGGTGCACGTCGGTGTCGATGTAGGCCACACGATCGAAACCGTGGTCCAGCAACCAGGAGATGGCCACGGAGCAGTCGTTGTAGACGCAGAAGCCGGAGGCGTAGTCCCGCATGGCGTGGTGCAGGCCGCCGGCGATGTTCACCGCGCGCAGCGCCTCGCCCTCGGCGATCTTGCGAGCCGCGAGCAGCGTCGAACCGACGACCAGCGCGGACGCGTCGTGCATGTCGCTGAAGACGGGGTTGTCCGACGTGCCGAGCCCGTGGCCGACGTCCCAGCCCGCCATCGGAGCCTGTTTGACGGCCTCGATGTAGTCCGAGGAGTGGATCCGGAGCAGTTCGTCCTCACCCGCCCGGTCCGGCACGAGCAACGGGACCCCGTCGAGCACGCCCAGCTCGGTGGCCAACCTGATGGTCAGCTCGAGCCGGACGGGATTGAACGGATGCTCCCCGCCGAGGTCATAGCCCAGCAGAGAAGAGTCCCAAACGACGGCTGGTTCCCGCATGCTTGGCACTGTAACGGCAGAAAGCCCCGCTCGCGCCAGTCCACTGGTTCCAGGCTCAGCCCGGGTCGGATCCGGTGGCGACGGGCCGGTCCGGGTCGCGGGACCAGTGCGACCAGGAACCGGTGTAGAGCGGCGCGGGCTCGGCGTGACCGGCGACTTCGAGGGCCAGCACGAGCGAACTCGCGGTGACCCCGGAGCCGCAGTAGGCCCCGACCGGGCCGTCTTCGGTGACACCCAGCGCGGCGAATCGCGCGGCCAGTTCCCCGGGCGTACGCCACCGGCCGCCGTCGACGTTCTCCGAGGACGGCGCGTTGAGCGCGCCGGGGATGTGCCCGGCCCGCGGGTCGACGGGCTCGACCTCGCCCGCGTAGCGCGGCTGCGCCCTGGCGTCGAGAAGGACACCGTCACGGGCGAGCGCGGCGGCCTGGCCGGCGTCGAGCACCGGCATCCCGCCGGGCCGGACCTCGATGTCGCCGGGCTCGGGCACAGCGCTGTCCTGGGTGACCGGCAGGCCGTCGGCGGCCCAGGCGGCGAACCCGCCGTCGAGCACCGAGACGTCGGCGTGCCCGGCCCAGCGCAGCAGCCACCACGCGCGGGCGGCGATGGACCCGTCCGCGTCGTCGTAAACAACGACGGGATGACCCGCGCGCACGCCTGCCGTCCGCAGCGCGCTCTGGAGCGCCTCCGGTTCGGGCAACGGGTGACGGCCGCCTTCGCCGGGCGCACCGGCCAGCGCGGTGTCGAGGTCGACGTAAACCGCGCCCGGCAGGTGACCGGCCTGGTACGCCTCGATCCCGGGCGGCCCGCCGAGCCGCCAGCGCACGTCGAGGAGCACGGGCCGCCGCTCGGGCCAACCGTCCGAAGCCACGGCGAGTTCAGCCGTGGTGATCAAGGGAGCCATAACGCCATCCTGCCTGCCGTAGGCTTATCCGCCCAGGTGGAGTGAACTTTTTCGACGCCACGATTTGTTATGCCATCGCGTGGGCGCCGCTTGATGGCTTTGTGTTGTGTCCAGCGTTCGTCGACGCAGTCCTAGCGACTACGATAGGTAACGCAGACGAAGGGGACACCGTGAACGATCTCATCGACACCACAGAGATGTACTTGCGTACCATCTACGAGCTCGAAGAAGAGGGTGTCGTCCCACTGCGCGCGCGGATCGCGGAGCGATTGCAGCAGAGCGGTCCCACGGTGAGCCAGACAGTGGCCCGGATGGAACGGGACGGCCTGGTCGTCGTCGCGGACGACAGGCACCTCCAGCTGACCGATCACGGCCGTGAGCTGGCGATCGCCGTCATGCGCAAGCACCGCCTCGCGGAGCGCCTCCTGGTCGACGTGATCGGCCTCGAGTGGGAGCACGTCCACACCGAGGCGTGCCGCTGGGAACACGTGATGAGCGAGGCCGTCGAGCGCAAGCTCGTCAAGCTGCTCGACCACCCCACCACTTCCCCGTACGGCAACCCCATCCCCGGGCTGGACAAGCTCGGTGAAGGCGGCGAGCCCGCTCCTCCGGCCGAGCCGGACCTGGTGCGGCTGGACGAGTTCTCCCGCGCGGGCGGCGGCAAGGTCGAGATCCGCCGGATCGCCGAGCACATCCAGCTCGACGAGGTGCTGATGACCGAACTCAAGTCGGTCGGCCTCCTTCCGGGCCGCACGGTCAGCGTCGCGAAGTCCAACGGCGGCGTCGCGACCATCGAGATCACCGGCGAGAACATCTCTGTGCAGGTGGCAACCTCCGTTCTCCACGCGGTACTGGCGCAGGCCCGGTGAGCGCCGCCGCAGAGGCCGCGGCGACGTTCCAGACGGTGCACGGCCGCACGCCCACCGGCGTGTGGTCCGCACCGGGGCGCGTCAACCTGATCGGCGAACACACCGACTACAACGACGGCTTCGTCCTGCCGTTCGCCCTGCCGCACCGCCTGGCCGCCGCCGCTTCCCGGCGTGAAGACCAGGTGCTCACCGTCTCCACCCTCGGCTCGGACGGCCGCGTCCAGGACTCCGGCCCGCTGGACATCACCACCCTGAGCCCCGACGCCGTCGAGGGCTGGGCGGCGTACCCGGCCGGGGTCACCTGGGTGCTGCGGGACCAGGGCTTCGACCGTGGTGCCGACATCGTGATCGCGGGTGACGTGCCCTCAGGCGCCGGCCTCTCCTCCTCTCACGCGCTCGAATGCGCCGTGGCGCTGGCGTTGCTGGGCCTCTCCGGTGTCGAGCTCGACGACGGAGCCGAGGGCACCCCGACGCGGCAGCAGATAGCGCGCTGGGTGCAGCGCTCGGAGAACGACTTCGTCGGCGCGCCCACCGGTCTGCTGGATCAGACGGCTTCGCTCTGCTGCACCGAATCGCACGTGCTGTTCCTCGACGTGCGCTCCGGCCAGTCCGAGCACGTCCGGTTCGACGCGGCCGCCGCCGGGATGCAGGTCCTGGTGCTCGACACCCGCGCCAAGCACTCCCACGCCGAAGGGGGCTACGGCGAGCGCCGCCGGGGCACCGAACGCGCCGCCGACCTGCTCGGCGTCAAGGCCCTTCGCGACGTCACGCTCGACGGCCTGCCGTCCGCCCTCGCCGCGCTTCCCGAAGAGCTGAGCCCGCTGGTGCGGCACGTGGTGACCGAGAACCAGCGCGTACTCGACACGGTCGACCTGCTGAAGGCAGGCAAGCTCGCCGAAATCGGCCCGCTGCTCGACGCCTCGCACGAAAGCCTGCGCGACGACTACCGGGTTTCCTCGGTGGAGCTGGACCTCGCCGTCGACTCGGCGCGTGCGGCCGGTGCGCTCGGCGCCAGGATGACCGGCGGCGGCTTCGGCGGTTCGGCCATCGCACTGGTCCGCGAGTCCGAAGTGGACGCCGTGGAGAACGCGGTGGCGGCGGCCTTCGAGTCCGCCGGGCTGCGCCGCCCGCGGGCTTTCGTCGCCGTACCGTCGCGGGGCGCGGGACGCGACGAGGGGTACGCAACCCAGTGACGGGCGGGGCCGGGGAATAGGGGAAGGTGGTCCCCACTTCCCCCGCCCGACCGGAAAGGCCCGAACGTGACCGACACGCAGACCCAGCCCCTCAAACTGGTCGTCACCGGCGGTGCCGGCTACGTGGGCAGCGTATGCGCCGCCAGGCTGGTCGAAGCCGGCCACGACGTCACCGTGGTGGACGACCTGTCCACAGGTCACGCCGACGCGGTGCATCCCGGGGCCCGGTTCATCGAGGGCGACGCCGCCGAGACGGCGGAAACCCTGCTGGCCGAAGGCTTCGACGGCGTGCTGCACTTCGCCGCGAAGTCGCTCGTGGGCGAGTCCATGCAGGACCCCGGCAAGTACTGGCAGGGCAACGTGGTGACCTCGCTGCGGCTGCTCGACGCGATGCGGACCCATGGCACCCCGCGGCTGGTCTTCTCCTCCACCGCCGCGACCTACGGCGAGCCGGAAAGCTCGCCGATCCCGGAATCCGCGCCCACCCGGCCGACGAACACCTACGGCGCCACCAAACTGGCCATCGACCACGCCATCACCTCCTATGCCCTCGCCCACGGCCTCGCCGCGGTGAGCCTGCGGTACTTCAACGTTGCCGGTGCCTACGGCGAACTGGGTGAGCGGCACGCCACGGAGACCCACCTGATCCCGCTGGTGCTGCAAACCGCCACCGGGCAACGCGAGCACATCAGCATCTTCGGCGAGGACTACCCCACCGAGGACGGCACCGCGATCCGCGACTACATCCACGTCGCCGACCTCGCCGACGCCCATCTGCTCGCCCTGCGCCACGCCGCCGGGGGCGAGCACAAGATCTACAACCTGGGCAGTGGCACCGGTTTCTCGGTGCGCCAGGTGATCGAGGCCTGCCGCCAGGCGACCGGCCACCCGATCCCCGCCGTGGTTTCCCCGCGCCGCGCGGGCGACCCGGCGGTGCTCGTGGCCGCCAGCGACCGGGCCCGTGAGGAGCTCGGCTGGAAGCCGGAGCGCACCGATCTGATCGGGATCGTCACCGACGCCTGGAACTTCACCCAGGCCCGCGCCGCCCTCTAGGGATCCGTCAGGCTCTCCATTCCCTCGAGTTTGCCGAGCCCGCGCATCCTCGCGGGCGGTACGCAGGCCCGTATCGATTGGTGGAGCAGCTTCGCGAGTACGTGGTCGGGCACGGCTTCGAGGGCGTTTTCCAGGGCCAGGCCCGCGAAAGTGGCTTCGTGCCGCATGTACAAGGAGTAGCCGAGGAGGACTGCCGGTTCGGCGCGCTCCGGAGCCGGAAGGCACCGGACCAGCGCCAGCCACAGTGTCTCCGCGGCCACGGCGTCGGCGCTCTCCGCCGGGACCGCCAATGCCAGGCAGGCGTCCCGGATCCGCGGGACGGACAGGGCGACGGCGAGCTCCACGGCCTGTTCGTCGGTCAGGGTGAGGTCGCCGCTCGCGGCTTGCCGGAGCGCGCTCCGGACCACCTCGCGGCCTCGGCTCACCGACTCCGGGGTGTCGGCGGGCGGGCCGAACTCGTCATACACCTCGTCGAGCAGGGCCGAGCGCCGCGCGACCACGGTTTCGTCGGGAGCGACGAGCACGTCGGCCATGGCTTCGCGGCTGTCGTAGGTGACGTGGCCCAGGCTCGCGGTGGCCGCGGCGAGCTCGGAGTAGTCGACCTCGGGCAGCTCTCCCCCGCACCCGTCGCCGGCGTAGCACGCCCAAGGCGCGCCCGACCTGATCTCCGAGGCCCAGAACGCCTGTAAGACGGGTGTGCCTGTCTCGGCGAGCAATTCGGTGAGCGTCGAGACGAACTCGGCCTGCGGCAGCCCGGCCGGGTCGTCGTACTCGGGCCCGTCACGTCTGCCGACGACGATGACCGTGACACCGAAGTCACCGTCGCGGGGGAAAGCCGACGCGACGAACGCGGCCTGCTGCCGGGCGGCCTCAGGCGGGGGCAGATCGCCTCGCATGACCCGCCCGAGCCGCCGGCCGTCGGCCCCGAGGTGCGCGATGAGGAGCACCGACTCCGACGGGCGGAACCCGAGCAGGTGCGGGGTCGCGGCGAGCAGCTCGGCCGGATCCCGGAGCCGGACCCGCGGGAGGCCGGACTGTGGACTGGACTGGGAGAACGCGGTGGAAGTGGACATGCCCCCACTCTGCGGCGTGGAAAGGCCGCGGAGTGGGGGCGGGGCAAATCTGTGGACAACTCGGTGGCCCTTGAACAACTCGGGCCGGATGATCTTCGGCGGACAGATTCTGTCGGTGGGATGCGTTACCCTCTACCGCCGCCGAACCACTGCTAGTCGCAGTGTTCGAAGCCGCTCGTGTAGGTGTCGGCGCCGACCGAACCGCCCCATCTGACGCAGGTGGAATCAGCGACCTTCTTGACCGGGCCGGCGTAGTAGGTGAAGTTGCCAGAGTCGGTGACCCGCGCCGAACCTTGCACCTCGAGGAAGGCCGAAGTCGCGGAAGCGGTGCCCAGCGAAACCGCCTTCAGCGTCACGACACAGTTGTTCTTGTTGGCGGAGTTGTAAAGCAGGTAGGTCGTGCCCGAGCTGCCCAGTGCCTGCTGGTCGACGACGCCGAATCCGGCACCGCAGGCTTCTTCGGCCGAATACGGGTTACCGCCGCAGTTGTTCTTGCTGGTGAAGTCGGTCTTCTTGTAGTAAGGCACCGAAACGCCGTTCAGCTTCGCGTTCTGCGTGACACCGTTGAGGTTTTCTTCGAAGTGCAGATGCGGCCCGGTCACGTTTCCGGTCTGGCCCGCCTTGCCGATCTGCGTGCCGGTGCTGACGACCTGGTTCACCGAAACCTGCTGCGCGGAGAGGTGCGCGTACCGGGTTTTCCAGCCACTGCCGTGGTCGATTTCGATCCAGCGCCCGTAACTCGCGGTGCCCATGTTCTCCACCCTGGTCACCTTGCCACTCGCCGAAGCGAGCACGGCCATGCCTTCGATTCCCGCCTTCTGGAAGTCGACCGACTTCACCGGGTTGTGGTAATCGAAGGTGGACGCGGTGACCGTGGTGCCACATTTGAACGGCACCTGGAAGTTGGGCGCGGCAGACGCCTGGGTCTGGCCGGCGGCGACCAGCCCCAGCGCCGGGATGATCGCCGCCGCGGCGAGGACGGCGAAGCGTCTCAACCTGTGCATGAAATCCTCCGTGAGAGATCGGAAAATCGACTGCGCACAGAAAAGCCCGGCGAAGTACATTTTCCGTACAAGGGTGTCTCCACCCTGGGGTCTACGCGCGAATCCACCCGGGAGCCAACCACACGCCGACGTCGTCGGCCGCGGAAACGCCGAAGCTTGAGCTCATGGGAAACACCAGTTCGACCACCGTTCTTCTGTACGTCGCCATCGCCGCCTTCGTGTTCTGGCGCGTCATCCTCAAACAGCTCGCCGGGAGCACGCTGAGCGCGCGATCGCTGTGGCTGATCCCGGTGATCCTGCTCGCCATCGGCGGTTCGTCCACTTTGAACGCGTTGCCGACGGCGGGCGGTACCGAAATCGCCCTCCTCGGCGCGGATCTCGTCGTGCTGACCGTGCTCGGGGTGATCCGCGGCGGCAGCGTCGCACTGTCCACACGGGACGGTTTCGCCTTTCAGAAAGGCACCGCCCTCACGCTGATCCTGTGGCTGGTGACCATCGGCGTGCGCGTCGGCTTCGGGGTACTCGGCTCGCAGCTCGACGCGTCCGGGCCACTGACTTCGGCGTCGATCTGGCTTTCGGTGGGCCTGAGCATCGGGATCCAGAACGCCGTGATCTACGCCAGGGTCCGCAACCTGGGGCTGGCCGTCGCGGCCGACCGGCAGACCGCCCGGGTGGACCGCTGAGGCATGCTGGACGACATGACCGCACCGGCGAAGAACCTCGACGCGCCCGACTGGGTGCGCTGGGGTTTCGCCGTCGTCCCCCTGATCTCCGCGCTCCCGCTCGGCAACGTCGTGGAGTGGCTCCTCGTCGCGTTGACGCTGGTGGCCGCGACTCCGCTGCTGTGGATGCCCACGGCCCCCACTTGGGTGATCCCGCTGGCGATGGCCGTCGTGGTCGCCTCGAGCGGTGCGTTGTGGACACTCGCGCCCAACGGCTGGGTGTCGGTGGCGATGTTCAGCACCACGTTCCACTCGGTGCGGCTGCTCTCGCGAGCGCGGGCCGCGGTGATCGTCACGATCGCGACAGCGGCCACGACGGTGTGGGTGAGCGTCAACGCGGGCCGCTGGGCCGACGCCCTGCTGCTGTACGCGATCCTCGTCGTGATCGTGCTGCTCGGACTCAACCGCCGCACCCGCGCCGCGCAGCTGGAGCAGACGGAACTGGCACTGGCCAGGGCCCAGACCGCGACCGAGGAGCACGCGCGGTCGGCGGCGCTGGCGGAGCGGACCAGGATCGCGCGGGAACTGCACGACGTCCTCGCGCATTCGCTGGCCGGGCTGGCGCTGAACCTGCAAGGCGCCCGGCTGATGCTGGTGCGCGACGGCTCCAGCCCCGACGCCGTCGCGCAGATCGAACGGGCCCAGAAGCTCGCTTCGGACGGCCTCAGCGAGGCGCGCGACGCCGTCGCCGCGCTGCGGGACGACCCCGTGCCCGTCGCGCGCGCCGTCGCGGACCTCGTCGCGGCGTACCGGCTGGACACCGGCGCCGCGGCCGAGCTGGAACTGCACGGCGAACCACGTGATCTGGAGACCGCGACCGGGATGGCCGTGGTCCGCGCGGTCCAGGAAGCCCTGTCCAACACGCGCAAGCACGCGCCGGGCGCCGAGGTCCGGGTGACGATCACCTACCGGCCCGAGGACGTCGACGTCATCGTGCTCGACACACAGGGAAGGCGGCCGCCGGAACCGGTCACCCCGGGCTACGGTCTGCGGGGAATGCGCGAGCGGGCGGAACTGCTCGACGGGCAGCTGGACAGCGGACCGGTGGAGGACGGATGGCGAGTACACCTGACAGTGCCGGCGTAGCGCTGCGTGTGGTGCTGGCCGACGACCAGGCCGTCGTGCGCGAGGGACTGGTGACGCTGCTCGGGCTACTGCCGGGGATCGAGGTCGTCGGCGCCGGGGCGGACGGGCTGCAGGCGCTCGCGCTGGTCGAGGAACATCGGCCGGACGTGCTGCTCGTCGATCTCCGGATGCCGCGCTGTGACGGTGTGGAGACCACCCGGCGAGTGCGGGCCGACTTCCCCGCGACCGAAGTCGTCGTGCTGACCACGTACACCGACGACGATTCGCTGCTGGCCGCGTTGCGGGCGGGGGCACGCGGCTTCCTGACGAAGGACGCCGACGCGGAAGCGATCGCACGCGCCCTGCACGCCGCCGCGGACGGTCAGTCCACTGTGGACGCGGAACTGCGGCAACGCTTGGTGGCGGCGGCGACGCGGGCCACACCGGTGCGCACGAAAGACGTCGAAGGGCTTACCTCACGCGAGGTCGAGGTGCTCAAGCTGATCGCGGCGGGGATGTCGAACACGGAGATCGCGCGGGCGCTGGTGGTCAGCGAGGCGACGGTGAAGACGCACGTGAACCACCTGTTTTCGAAGGCAGGATTGCGGGATCGGGCGCAGGCGGTGGCTTTCGCCTACAAGGCGGGCATCGCGGACTGACCCGCGTGGCCGCCATCTGTCGACAGCTTTATGGGGCCCTGGCGGGCCATCGTGAGCGGCGGAAAATTTTCACTCCAGCTGGCAGGTCGCGCTGACCCTGCCAGAGAGGCACTTTCGTGAGAAAGTGCGCCGCGTCGTGCCCCCAAAGCGGCGTTGGGGGCAGTGAACGACCCCAACGCCGCATTGGGGTACTTCCCGAGCCCACCCCGGCGCTATGAAGGGTCCCTTCCTCTCAAAAAACGAGAAGAAGGGACCCTTCATGGCGTCCTGCGACCCCAACACACCGCGAGATGCCGATATCACGTGACCTCTCAGCGTCCAAGAGACCCCCCACCTGACGAAGTGGCGCCGCGACCTGGAAGCCGACTCCCGCCCGCGCCTATTTTCACTACAGATGGCGGCCACGCGGCCTAGAAAGCGGCTCGCAGGCCGGTTTTCCCGCCGACGATCGGCAGGGTGATCGACGTCTTGGTGAGGTCGATCGCCAGTCCGGCACCCGGCTTGGGCCGCAGCGTGTAGTCGTGGTCGCTCGAAGCGAGCAGGAACTCCAGCTTGTGGCCGGTCGCCAGGACGTAGTCCTTCGGCATCAGCTCGACCTCGACGTGGTACGACTTGCCGGGCTCGATCGCCTTGGTCACCGCGGGGTCGGTGCGGTTCTGCGGGTCGGTCCAGCCGCGGGTGATCACGTGCGAGGTGCCGTCCGGCGCGCGGTCGAGCAGTACGCCGGTGATGTTCGCGGCCGGGCGGTCGAACGAGATCGACAAGTCGACTTTGGCCGTACCCGAGAGCCGGACGGGCTTCTTCGCCGCCGTGGTCGAGTACGAAAGCCGGTTGCCGGAACTGGCCAGGTCGGCGAGCTGCTCGATCTTCTTGCTCGAGTCGTCCGCGAGCCGCTCGATCGTGGGGCGGCCGGGCAGCGGGTTGCGGAGGTCGAGAGTGCCCTTGGCCTTGCCGCCGGGCCACGGGTACACCGTCGCGTCGGCGGTGCCGGGGGCAGGCCACTCGGCCTCGTCGACCCACGACAGGTCCTCGCGCTGCACCGTCGACTTCGGCTCGAGCTGGATGCCGTTGTCGAGGCCGTAGAGGTAGTGCGACATCCACTTGTTCAACGTCGAGAGCCAGACGTCACGGCGCAGGGAGTACGGGTCGGCGTGCCCGGCCTGGTGCAGCCAGATCTTGTGCTCGACACCGTGGGCCTTCAGCAGTTCGTACCACTCGGCGACCTGGCTGGTCTTGACGTTCCAGTCGTTGAGGCCGTGCACCGCGAGCACCGAGGCGTGCACCTTGGAGACGTCGTCGCGGTAGTTGCGGACGTCCCAGAACGGGCTGTAGTCGCCGGTCACGCGGTCCTGGTCGACGGCCAGTTTGTCGATCACCGGACGGCAGATCGCGCGGTCCGAGCGGGTGTAGACGTACTCGGCGAGCACGTCGGCGTCCTCGCCCTGGAACCCGCCGGCGGCGACGGTGGCGCCGTCGTTGCGGTAGTAGTCGTACCAGCTGGAGATCGCCGCGATCGGGACGATGGTCTCCAGTCCCTGGACCCCAGTGCTGGCGACGGCGTTCGGCAGCGTGCCGTTGTAGGACACGCCCATCATGCCCGTCTTGCCCGTGCTCCAGCTCGCGGTGACGGGCGCGCCGGCCGCGTCGCTCGCGGCGGCCCGGCCGTTGAGCCAGTCGACG
>Ga0193717_1001249_pt1 | contig 15745 bp, 16 predicted proteins | sample U2c2metaG_FD_145900 | JGI IMG/M metagenome (GOLD analysis project Ga0193717, IMG submission 145900) | Soil microbial communities from a riparian zone of the East river system, Colorado, United States - U2c2 | ecosystem: Environmental > Terrestrial > Soil > Riparian zone | place: USA: East River... | reverse complement strand
GTGAAGTACGCGGGCAAGGTCTTCCACGAGTCCTTCCTCCGCTCCCCGGAGGCAGGCCGCCTCGGCATCCCGGCAGCACCACTCAGCGAGTTCTTCACTCCTGTAGCGGAGTTCGCGCGCAGGCAGGGCGTCGACGTGAGGCTCAAAGCCGGAGTCGACCGCATCCACCAGACACCGGATGGCCACTGGCGCCTCCTCGCAGGCGGAGGAGAGTACATCGCCGAAGCTGTGGTCCTCGCCACCGATTTCAAGCAGACGAAGGCCCTCTTGGGTAGCCTGCCGTCAGCATCAGGCAAGCCTGATCTCTCCAGCGACTTCGACCAGTTCATCCCGGCCCCCATCACCACGATTCATCTCTGGTACGACCGCGATGTCACGCAGCTCGACCACGCCGTTCTACTGGATACCCGTATCCAATGGGTCTTCACCAAGTCACGCATTCGCCGCTGGCCTGCTGAACGCGGTTGCTATCTCGAGCTCGTCATCAGCGCCTCATGGGCAGAGCTCAACATGAACAGGGAAGAGATACTCTCCTCCGCATTGCAGGAGTTCGAGACCTTCTTCCCGGCCGCGAAACAGGCAAAGCTCCTGAAGACCGGCGTCCTGAAGGAAGCCCGCGCAACCTTCTCCGTAACCCCGGGCCTGGACAGCTTCCGCCCGCGACAAACCACCCAGTGGCCCGGTCTCTACCTTGCAGGCGACTGGACCGCAACCGAATGGCCGTCGACCATGGAGGGCGCCGTACGCAGTGGCAGGCTCGCCGCCGGAGCCCTGATGGGCAACCCCACCCGTTTCATGGCACCCGAGACCCCCGCCAGCGGCCTGATGCGTTGGCTCAGCAAATAGCGGTAACCTTCTGTTACAACTGCATTTGCGGCTTCAGTCGCGGCTGCCGTTGCGGCTGTCGTTACAGTTGTCGTTGCAGTTGTTCTTGCTGTTGCAGTTGATGTTGATGTTGATGTTGTTCCTGTTGTTGCTGTTGTTCTTGTTCTTCCTGTTTGCAATTGTTGTTGCTGTTGTAAGTTCTTGCTGTCATCCTGAGCGCAGCGAAGGATCCCGAAGGTCATCATTAGCCACGACTGTCAGACCTTTCAGCAACCAACTCCGCATTCGTTCTGTTCGATCTACGACAAATCCTCATCTCAACGAAGCAACGGATAATGCCTCCGTCCATGCGCAGCAAACTCACTCAAAAACCTTGTCAAGCCCCAAAACCATCTAACTCAATGTAAACAAAAGAAATAGAGGTTGCGTATTAGTTCCCCTCAATTCGTTACACTTAAAACAGAATCAAAGAAAGAGCCCCGGCCAACCGGGGGCTCATCCAATTAAGCCCACAGGAGACCGCATAACCGGTTTATTCGCACGACTTTAGCCATAACCCGTTTACTTGCGCGACTTTGCAGACAGTGCATCACGTAAATGATTGAATCGAAGGATGTTAATAAAAATATGGGGGAGGGGGACCCCCTCAAGGGTCTATCTCGCCAACAGAGCCACCCCAGCACAAACGAAGAGTGCGGCGAGCCAACGGCGTCTGTCGACGTTCTCTTTCAGAAAGATCTTGGCGGCTGCGGCAGTTGTAATAAACGTAAGCGAAGCCGTCGCGGGAGCGATAAGACTAAGGTCCGCATCGGAGAGCGCAAACAGCAGCGAGAAGAAGCTCAGCGCCATGCAGCAGATGCCCAGAAGGAACATGGTGCTGGAGAGCACGGCCTTGATAGCCCCGATGAGGCCGGAGTGCGCACGGATGTCGTCGAGATCGCCCAGTTTGCGCATCCCCCCGGCGATGAGGATGTCTCCCGCGGTGGCAGTGATGACGACGGCGAAGATAGTGGTCCAGGTATGCAGGGTGGCGTGGCTCATGGAACGACCTCCGGGACTGGCTCAGCCTGTGGATGTTCGGTGCGCGATGGACCGTTGGCGACGAAGCCGACGCCGATGACGATGAGCGCGATACCCAGCCAGCGCGAGGCCGAGACATGCTCATTGAGCCAGAACTTCGAGAGCAGGGTAACAATGACGTTGCCGAAGGCAGTAGCAGGCAGGACAAAGGTGATATCAGCCCAGCTGAGCGCCGTCATATACGAGGCCATGAACCCCAGCAGGACGACGATCCCGGAGATGATCCACGGACTCTTCAGGGCAAAGAAGAGGGTACTGAGGTGTGCGAGCGAGACCGGGCCTATCTGCTTCATGCCGATGCCGAGCAGAGCGTCTCCGATGGAGGCTCCCAGCATGACGGCAAGCAGGACGAGCCAGCGGCGTGGGGTGAGAGTGTGTTGCATCCGTAATTGATCCCGTTCAAGAGAAAGCGGTCAGCATGGTTCATGCTGACCGCTGTTGAGTCCTAAGAGAAACTAAGCGTTCATGCTGACGGATTCCTGAGCCTTGAGCGCGTTCTCTTCCTTCTTTGCGCGAGCAGCCTTGTTGCGCTGCGAGCGGAGCTTCATAAACGCCTTGGCCTCGACGTAGAGTCTCGGAACGTCGCGGTTGACGACAGCCTTCCAGACCACGCGGAACGCAGCCTTGGGACGGAAGTAGTACTCGTCGTAGAACTTGTGCACCATCTCCATCACGTACTCGGTTGGAAGGCCGGGATACTCGATGTGGGCCATCTGGTGTCCGCCGCCGTCTTCCATCTTCTCGTTGGTGATGAAGCCGTTCTTGTGAGCGAAGTCGTAGAACTCCGTGCCAGGATAGGCATGGGCGACGGAGACCTGAATGGTCTCGCAGTCCAGCGTCTTGGCGAAGTTGATCGTGTTGCGGATCGACTCCCTGGTCTCTCCCGGCAAGCCGAGGATGAAGTCGGCGTGGATGATCAGACCGAGGTCGTGGCAGTCCTTGACGAAGTCGCGTGCACGCTCGACGGTGGCACCCTTCTTGATGTTCTTGAGGATCTGGGGATCGCCGGACTCGAAGCCGACGATGAGCAGACGGCAACCGGCCTCCTTCATGGCCTTGAGCGTATCGCGGTCGGTCGTAACACGCGACGTGCAGGACCACGTAATACCGAGAGGCTTCAGCTTCTCGCAGAGCTCGATGGTGCGCACCTTCTGGATGTTGAAGGTGTCGTCGTCGAAGAAGAACTCCTTGACGTGGGGGAAGTTCTCCTTGGCCCAGGCCATCTCGGCCGCAACGTCATCTGTAGAACGCTTGCGCCATGCGTGGCCCGAGAGCGTCTGCGGCCAGAGGCAGAAGGTGCACTGCGCCGGGCAGCCGCGCGTGGAGTAGAGCGAGATGTACGGATGCAGCAGGAACGGCACGTTGTAGCGCGTCACATCCATATCGCGCTTGTAGATCTTCGTAGCCCAGGGCATCGCGTCGAGGTCTTCGACCTGCGGACGATCGGGGTTGTGCTGAATAACACCGCTTGCATCCTTGTAGCTGATACCGAGGATCTCGTTCAGCGGCTTGCCGTTCGCGTATTCCACCACGGAGAAGTCGAACTCGCGGCGGCAGACGAAGTCGATCACAGCGCACTCGTTCAGGGCGCGATCGGGGTCAGTCGTAACCGGCGGCCCGACGAAGGCGATCTTGATGGTCGGATTCGCACGCTTGATGGCCTCTGCGAGACCATGATCCCCGCTCCAGCCGACGGTCGAGGTAAACAGCACGAGGAACTCGTAGCCCTTGGCGATCTCGATGGTCTCATCCGCGGAGACGTGATGCGGCGGCGCATCCAGCAGCTTCGAGCCCTCCAGCATGCCGGCAGGATAAGCCAGCCACACCGGGTACCAGTAAGACTCGATCTCGCGGGTAGCGGGCCAGCGGGAGCTGGCACCACCGTCAAAGTTCTCAAAGGAGGGCGGGTTCAAAAACAGTGTCTTCAGAGGCATAATAATAGATCAATTTTACCATTCAGTTAAGGGGTTAGGGGAGATTTCTGGCGTTCCGTCTATGGTTCCGCTTGGCTCGATGTCGCCGTAGCCTTATTGTTTTCATCGAAGAAGACCAGCCAATATCGATGACGCAGAGGCGCAAAGCTGGATCGATACACGAAAACATGCTCGCAATTCGTCGTCAGTTGCGTGTCATGGGCACGGCACGGCCGCTCAATGGCGTTGGGGGCGCCCATTGCCCCACGCACCTGAGCTTCGCTGGCCTGTTTGTTGACTGTCGAAAAGGCCCCATCCAGCCGCTGGTCGCGGAGCATACCCCATAGACTTCCAAGAACGAGAAGAACAAATAGAGCCGCGATGGCTGCCTTAATCTTCATTCTGGTTTCAATGAGATAGAGGGTTGCGACTGCGAGACTGCTTTGACCCAAGTTTCGAGTTCGCCGTTCTGGCGTAGCAGGTTGATCTGCGCCTGCTGCATCTGGAAGTTGGTGTCCAGAACGGTCAGAAACTTCTCCCGCTCCGCAATCCTCGTTGTCTGTTCATCCTTCGGAGTCATCTGCGCGCCCGACGAGTTTCCATTACCAGCCTTCAACTGAACCAACATGGCATCCAGTTGCTGTTGGGCCAGTTGCTGGTCGAGACCCGCAACCTCGGCCCGAGCGGCTAGCTCCGTGGTGGCATGGCGGGCCTTCTGCCGGCCCTCGAGGAACTGGTCGCGGGCGGCATCGGCCTCATACTGGGAGTGCGCGGCATCGGCTGCGGATTCACGCGCCTTGGCTTTGTGCACGGCGTCGAAGACCGGAAACCTGATCTCAACGCCGATTCCCGCGTTGTTGTACTGAAAGCGCTGGTAGTACAGGTCGTAGTTGTTGAACTTCGAGAACAAGCTGTACTGTGCGACAAAGTAGATCTGCGGCCGCCAGAGATAGCGCGCGTCGCCAGAGGCGATTTGCTGTTTGGCCTTTGCGGTCGCATAGGCGGCCTCGACCACGGGGCTGGTCACCGGCCCCGTGGTCAAAGGGCCATCAGGCGCCGGAGGAGCGAAAGGCGGGATACTCGACGAGATGACGCCGAGGCCTGCGGCGGGAAGTCCTGTGAGCCGCGCCATGTGTGCCTGATCGGTTGCTGTTTCATCCTCTGCCCGCAGCCGGGCGAGGCGCACCTGCGCTGCTGTAAGGCGGACCGTCGTCAGACCGATTGGGGTTTCCTGGCCGGCGTCGAGACGGGCCTGAACGATTAAGACCAGCCGTGTGGCATAACCGTTTTCGTCTCCAAGCGCGGCCTGGCGTTGCAGATCGCGATCAAGCGCGAGGTAAGTGATTGCCGTGTCTTCCACGACCGCCTGGCGGGCATCCTTGAGCGTCAGGTTGGCCGCATTGAGCGAGGCGCGGGCCGCGCGGATGTAGTCCGGCTGCGCAAAGCTGATGAGCAGCGACTGTGAGGTGAAGTTGAAGACCGACGGTTGACCCAGGGGGAATCCGTAGGAGTAACCCAAGCCCGATCCTCCGACCAGAGTCGGTATATACACATCTCGGGACTCCTCCAGTGCAGCTCTTGCCTTGTCGACGTCCGCCTCCGCCATCCGAACCTTGGGGCTGTTCTTGAGCGCAAGGTCCACCGCCGTGGTGAATGAGATCTGCGCTTTGGCAGGTATCACCGCGAGGGCGAGCGCAGAAGACGCAATAAGTAGGTGAAGAAGGCGGGTCATACGTCCTGAAAGGCTCCTGCGAGATCGACTGAACACCATGGTATAGCCTTTCCTCTTACAAACCCTGGATCGCCTTGCGGGCAGGGGCATAGTTGGAGGCCATGGCGAGCGCAGCGGCATACTCGCGACGTGCGCCGCCGGAGTCGCCGCGATGAAGAAGAAGATCGCCAAGCTGGATATGCACTTTAAATGCAGGCGCACTATCCGACTTCGCGGTGGAGGAGAGATAGTCGCGCAGGAGCTGTTCTGCCAGCTCCGGGGATCGCTGTGCCGCAGTGAGGATACTCGCCGCATCGACGAGTGCGGCATCTTTCATGGGGTCCGCGGCAATGCCGGCCTGCAGTGCGGCAACTGCCTTATCCGGCTGGCCATGTTCTTCATAGAATTGGCCGAGGTCGATAAAGGCCTCAGGTGCCTTACCTGCAGTCGCAGCCTTGAACTCCGCCTCAGCGGTGGCCGTATCCTTCCTCTTATTGGCGATAAATCCACGCAGGCGATGCGCCTGTGCCGGAAATCGAAACTGCATCTGTTGGGCAAGTGTCTCCGCCTTATCCAGTCCACCGCCAACAAACCCAGGGGCCGCTACGTAATACTGTCCAAGATCGCTCATCGCATGGACATTGGCAGCGTTCAGCTGGACGGCATGTTCAAAGGAGGATCGAACCCTTTTCGCGAGTCCATAGGCAATCAGGGGATTCGCGTGCGATGCCTTGAGCCCATAGGCGCGTCCCAGCCACACCTGATGTTCACTCTCGGTGGGAGCGTTCGACGTGGCCAACTCGCATTCATGGATCGCCGAGTCGGCCATATCCTGCGCGTAGTACACCCTGCATAGAAGCTGGTGTGCTTTGGCATCACCCGGCTGTGCCGACAGAGCCTGATGCAGTAGATTGCCTGCTTCATCCACCCGGCCCTGCTGCAAAAGGGCGTTTGCCTGTGCATTCTCCGCATGGATGGAGTTCGTGACGGAGATCAGAGCGAGAACCAGAAACGCCAGCCGAAGTGAAATCAGACGAGTCGTCAGAACCATAGTTATTCGACTATCTTCACCGCAAGACCGTTCGATAGATCACGGTTGCTGGTGGCGCTCAGTGCGACTGTATCCTTTTCGGTGAGTCCTCCGGTGATCTCTTCCCGCGTGAGGTTGAATACACCGACCTGCACGGGGGTACGTACGAGCTTGCCTCCGATGACGCGGAAGACATAGTCACCGCCTCCTTCAGAATGAACTGCCTCACGGGGGACGCTGAGCACGTTGAAACGCTGTGAGGTAGTGACTGTAACTGTGACGTTCGTGTTCGGTAACAGATCGCCTCGGGCATCGTCTACCGTGATAATGCACTCACCCACATTCCGTGTGCCGTAGGTGATCACCGTAGCAGGGGCGCGGCTGATGTGTCCATGCCACGTCTGGTTCGGCTTTGCGTCCCAAACAATCTTGACGGCTTGGCCGACAGCCAGCTTCCCGATCTCCGGCTCGTCGAAGTAGGCACGAACCAGGAGCCGGTTCAGGTCGGCAACGTCGAGCAGATCTTCTCCTGCTGGAACAAAGTCGTAGGTAGACACCGGAATGGAGTACACAGTTCCGTTCTGCGGGGAGTGGATATTCGCGGCGGCATAGCTGCTGCGCGCGGCGGCCACGGCGCCTTTAGCATCGGCAAGTTGAGCCTGCGCACGCATCAGATCGCCCGCGCTGTAACGCTCCGTGCCGCGTTGCCGGATGCTTTGCAGCGCACTGGTTGCCTCCTGCAGCCGTTGTTCGGCCGATGCGATCTCCGCAGGGGAAGCGGCGCCTTTCTGTTGGAGCTGGCGTAGTGCGGCGAGATCGGTCTGGGCCTGTCTCTGACGTATCTCGGCGCGACTGAGATCGGCTGACAAGGCGAGACGCTCCTCTTGCGATCCGTTCTGCTTGGTGTTCTGCAGATTCAATTCAGCTGACCGCAACGCAGCGGTTGCCGTGGCCAGTCGAGCTGTTGGCTCGGCATCATCCATCTTGACTAACGGGTCCCCGATCTTGACCTTTTGTCCAACCTCAACATAGACCTTGGCTACAATTCCAGCCGCGGGCGCGTGTGCTTGGTAGTACTCTACGGGCTCAACCCTGCCGTTGGTCGAAACCGTGCTCAGTAGATTCTGGTGATTCACGGCCGCCACCCGAACTTCCACGATATCGCGGGTGAACGCGCGAATAGTCACAACGAACAGCACGATGACGGCGAGCACCATGCCCCACAGCACAACAGGATTCAGGCGTCTTGTCTCGGTAGTCGGCATTAGATTGAATGGTCAGTATATAAGACGCGAAAGCACTGAAAACGAAGCAGAAGATTTCGCTGGCCAAAAATGAGGGGAGGGAAGCTGCTCGTATACCCCACTTCTTAAGCTCTACTTAAGTCTCAAATAGACGACCCAGCCAACCGTAGATCGATCAACTCCAGTTCAAGGCCCGGAAACTGTGGGTTCGCCTTGGTCTTCAACCGATAGGCAACGTCAATACGAGAGCCCACCCGCAGCGCCAGCTCTTCACAACGCATCGGCCAGTTCACCGTACGGCTCCATCCAAGCGCGCTGAAGCGCTCGGCCCTCCCAGCCTGCTGCACCTGCAGGCAGATGTGCAGCTCCTTGATCAGGCGTACCTCAGCCGTAAGCGTAACCTCGCGAGAGACGAAGATAGGCTCCCGGTTGCCGATGCCGAATGGACCACACCGTGTAAGCCATTCGAAGAAATCCTGCGTCAGCTCGCTGAGCGAAACCTCTGCGTCACACGTCAGGTTCGGTGTCAGCAGCGTACCGGTCAACAGCGAAGCGCCATACCGCTGCATCCTATCCCGCAGAAGCTCTACCCGCTCTGAAGGCAGCGAAAAGCCCACCGCATGGGCATGTCCTCCAAAGCGGCTAAACAAACCGGCATTGGCCTCTATGCCATCGACGCCATTCGAAGCGCTATGAACAGCCGTTAGCGCCTCCAGCAGATGAAAGCCCTGGATCGACCGTCCTGACCCGTGCGCCTGTCCATCCTCATGGGTCAACACCAGTGCCGGACGTCCCGTGCGGTCCACCACCCGCGAGGCAAGAATCCCCAACACGCCGCGATACTGCCCGCGAAGCGCATTAAGTTGAATCTCGATTGCTTCGAGCGCCTTTGCCTCCGTCGCTCGCCTATCGTCATTTAGTCGGTTCAGCTTCTCTGCCAGCTCCGCCGCGCGCTCTGTATCCCTTGTCAAAAACAACTTGACGACGTCGCTTGCAATATCCATACGCCCAGCCGCATTGATGCGCGGAGCCAGGCGGAAGCCTACCTCCGTCGCGGTTGGCGCACGATTGATGGGTATCTGAGCCACTTGCATCAGCGCCCGCAACCCAGGCTGGACTGGGTTCCGTAACTCGCGCAGCCCCAGCGCTGCAATCACCCGATTCTCGCCCTCAAGCGGCACCGAATCTGCAATCGTCGCAATGGCCACCAGCTTCAGAAACGAGGGAATCAACCTTAGCTTCAGCCGTTCTCGATCCGCATCCGTCTCTGCCGCCGCAGCCAGAATGGCGTGAGCCAGCTTGAAAGCCACGCCCGCACCACACAACGATTTAAAGGGATACGGACACCCCTCCTGGGCAGGGTTCAATACCGCAATCGCCTCCGGAACGCCCTCGCACTCATCCGGAAGATGATGGTCGGTGACGATCAGGTCCAGCCCCAGTGCCTTGGCCTCCGTCGCCGCGGCAAAGGCCCGAATCCCCGTGTCGACGCTGATCACCAGCCGCACCCCGGAGACCGCAGCCTGCCCAAGAACGCCGGTTTGCATCCCATATCCTTCGCGCAACCGATGCGGCACATGGTACGTCACGATAGCCGGCAGTTCTTTCGTGGCAATCCGCTCAATTGCGGTCTTCAGCAACACCGTTGCGGTCGTCCCATCCACGTCGTAGTCACCGTAGATCAGGATTGGCTCGCCTGTGCGCACCGCCTGCTGTATCCGTGAGACGGCCACCGTCATGCCCAGCATCAGCATCGGATCGATCAGGTCATCGATGGAAGAATGAAAGAAAGTCTTCGCCTCATCCGGCTCGACGACACCCCGCGCCACAAGCAGCTCGGCGATCGCCCGCGGGCACCCTGTCGCGTCGACAAGACGCCCCACTGCGTTGACGTCGGGTGGTTGAATCGTCCATTGTTGTTGCGGCCCAGCCTGGGCGGAGATCATCTGTGCGTCTACTCGTCCCTCTCGCGGTCATCCACCACGATGCCACCCAGATCCGATGCCATCTCCATCAGGTTCTGGAAGCTGTCGTACCAATCCGTCGCAACCTCGAAGAGGAACATCACTCCCTGGTGCGCGAACCCCAGTTGCAGATAGCCCACCTTGCCTACATGGTTGATCAGGTACTCCGCGTCGTCGAGCTCCTGCGCATCGTCGTCAGGAAACGTCTGGTCGCGCAACTGCTCCAGCAGGACGGCAATGTCGGACTTCTCAAGAACGACCTCGCTCATCGTGAGGAACGGTGCACCCGCCGCCTTGGCCAGCTCTACAAAATCCTTCCAGCCGTCGGAATTTTCTTCTTCAAAGAGGACAGTGGGAACATCTTCCGTGACATAGCCGTTCAGCCGGCGCATACCGTGGCCGGCGATGAACGCCACCATGTCGTCTTTCAGCGAGATAAGATTGTCTGGTTGCATCAAGCAGCTATTGTCTCAGAAACCTGTGTGCGTCGCACGATCAAGGCGGCCAGGGTAGGGAACCCCTCCAGTGCCAAAGTTTGACCACCACATCTTCATCTGCACCAACGAGCGCGACGAAAGCGCCTCTCGGCCCAGCTGTCTGCCCAAGGGCAGCAAAAAGCTTAAATCGGCATTCAAGGATGCCATCAAGGAAGCTGGCCTTAAGCACCACATCCGCGCCAACGAGTCCGGTTGCCTCGACCAGTGCGAGCACGGACCCGTAGTCGTGGTCTATCCGGAGGCCGTCTGGTACGGCTTCGTCCACCTCAAGGACGTCCAGGAGATCGTCAACGAACACCTCCTGCACGGTCGTCCCGTCGAACGCCTTCGCCTGCCCGATATCTGCCTCAATACCGAGCATTGTCCCCACAAGCCCACCCCGAAGCGGAAGTAAATCCGTACCTGCCTCTTGTTGATTCGTCATGGTATATTCGAATTAAAGTCAATGATTTTTTCAAAAGATTACGTTGGATATCTGGCGCGCCAGACCGTAAAGCATCTCATCGCCGAGAAGATGATTAACACCGAGAAGCCGGCGATCCTCAACGAGCGCGTCGCCATAGCGATGGTCGATGAGCTGTCCCTCGAAGACCGGATCAACGATGAAGTCCGCGTCATCCTCGAAGCCTTCCAGGACGACATGCGCAAGACCGGCGCCAGTTACCCCGAGATGTTCAAGAAGGTAAAGAACGAGCTGGCCCGCAAGTACAAGGCGGTCCTGTGAGAATCTCTCGCGACAAGCTCAACAAGCTCGCCCACACCGTAGCCGACACCCTTGCCGAGATTCCCGAGTGCGACTTCCTCGAAGACCGCAACACCATCCGGCAGGAGGCCCGCAAGGCCCTCGAAAAGCTTCTCCTCGAAGAGACCAAGATCGACGCCGCTGCCCGTCAGAAGATCGCCTCGCAGCGCAAGATCATCCTCGAAGGCTCGCAGGAGTGGGACATCCTCTACCGCAAGTACTACAACGACGAAGTCAAGAAGCTCGGCATCTAGACTTTCGTTTTGAGCCTCGCGCGGCACCCAAACCGAGGGACTTAGCTGTTATAATCGTTCTATCGCAACAGAGAGTTTCTTCTCTCGTTCTGGCGTCATGGTGTAACTGGTTAACACGCCGCCCTCTCAAGGCGGAGAGTACGGGTTCGATCCCCGTTGACGCTACCATCTAAACCATCCCAAATCAATCACTTAGACAACATGGCCGAAATGGTCACCAAGCCGGAAATAGTGCTGGTGTCAGTTGTGGTGGCTGTTTTTTCTGTCAGTTTTGGAGCACATTAGGGTGGCGGCGCTCTATCACCTGAATGCTCGCTTGATAACAAATAACTTATCTGACAAGCCATGCGCGTAAGTCGAGTTTCCGCCTTTCTACGGCGGTGAGTCTGAGCACTGTCTGCTTCGGCCTAAAGCTTGTTTGAAGACCTCAGCTCGCATTGAAGGACCTTTGCGCGAAGGACTTATTTCAACTGAGCGAGATAGATGAGTTCCTGACAGACAACGCGAAAATCGTCTGCAATTCTATCGATGTCTTCACGGTTAGCGTTATATCTTCTGCTGTGCGCGGACTGATCTCCCACGCTCTTCAGTTTTCCCAGAGCTTGCTTCGCACCTCTTCCCAAGTTCCATGAAGTCTCTTGCAGAAGTTTGTCGATCAGGTCTTTGAGGTAAAGAAATTCCCGAGTCCGAGGGTCCTTAATCTTAGAGGAAATGGCTCCTCTTTCGAAGCACTCAATAATCAGTGTTTCGATAAGCCGACGCATCATCACCGCACAACCGTCAAACCAACCCTTCTCATAACAGCCATTGATCTGATTTACAACTCTCTCAATATACCCGCGAGTGCCTCGAACATGAGAAAACGCAAGAACATGTTCGCTCATCGGTCGAGTTCCCTCCGAGGGTGGAAGAAAATTGCGCGGAGCGTCCTGAGCCAATTTCTTGACGAGTTTTACGATATCTCCAGCAGAACTAATGTCAGTAAGCATTCTTGTAGAGGTGCTTCGACATACTTGCGAATATCTGTTCAATCTGGTCGGGAGATGCGTCAGCCGAGATATGAATTTGAAGGTTGATGTTTACCTCGGGACCGTGGTTGAACCCATTTCCCCGTCCGGAGCCGCCGACCGAATCATTTTTCCCGTTCTCGCTGGGGGGCAAAACGACCTCGGACGGTGTCGGGTCCACCCTCTTGTCACTCGTCGTGCCTTTCACTGAGACTTTCTTGATCGGCACTTTCCTGTCGTCAGGTTGCTTGGATGCATCACCTTCATTGAGCACGCTATACATAGCAACCATTCGACTGGCAGCATCTTCTCCGACACCAGTGTTTTGGGCAAACCAGCTTCTAGCTTTCGCTTTTTCTGCTACTGGATCACTTACGGCATGAAGCAACTCGGGGGGATAAACGTCCGACAGGATCGCTTTACAAACTTCGGCATAGTGTTCATCCTCTCTCCAAAGTTTCGCCCGTTGCGTAGGCTTGCCGTCTTGGTCGATGATGCCAAGTGTTTTTAGAAACGGCAATACGTTAGCTCGCGCTGAGTTCGCACCCATACTCAAAACTGTTGACAGATAGCTATCGGTGACTATGCCGGGAAGACTTTGTCGAAACTTCTTTCTAAGGGCCCACCAATGAGATGTGGGTAGCATCGGATAGCTTCTCCGGTTCTCGTTCTCGGCCATCTGTTCGTTGTCCTCGCGAACTGAATACTAACCTCGGCTCTAGAGCATTACCAGTACTTTCTATATCCGGGGTATCGATCACCTCGGTGATTAGGCTTCGCGAAGCTTGACACCAACCCACGCGAAAGAGGACCCCGACAAATAAGCAGGACAAACTCAATCCGTAATCTTGATCGGATGTTCAAACTTGTAGCCCATTCAGGGGATCAGTAATTGCAACGCTTGGTGTCCAAGCGTGACCGCGTGCGGCCAAATCCACGCTGCTCCCCGGGCCAATGTGATTATGGCATTCCCTGACGTGACGACGCTGAGGAGCTTGCTTTTATATTCTGTGCTAACTCTTTCGGGTAAGGTGGGCGAGACCATCGCCAGGCCGCCCATATAGCCTGCCAAAGCCTCTTGGACGCCTTGAATTCCTCTATAACGGTACTGCTCGACAGCGATCTTGATGTTCACCAATTGAGATATCAAAAAGTCGCCGAGTGGGTTCGGCAGATCCAGTTCTCCTAAAGCGTTCAGCGCTTGTTCTACGCTACTTAGGAGTTCCTCAAACTGCTTTTCGTCAAGGTTTTGCTCAGCAACATATCGTCTGATTGTCATGTCGGCACTTGCAAGTTTCGTGAGATCGCCAGGCGTGATCTGCCTTCGAATATCGTTCCAGAGTGCCACCGAATTCGAAGGCGAAATAGCGGCAGTCAAGCCGAGCAGGCTTTGGAGATAGAACACCTTCTCCTCCGCTTCCATAAGCGATGCCATTACCTCTCGCTCTACCTCCGCGAACATTCGCTCTACGACACCATAAGCACGCATAACCGCTCTAGGTGAATTGATGGGATTGAAACCTAAAGCCGTCGGAAGGACCGTGTAGAGGTTAGGGCCATCGGTCCTCGATAGTGTCGTCAAGAGGTCATGCAGGCGCTTTGCGGAATTCACATTGCCCCGCCTGCGGTCGTTGCCGTTTGTGGATTGATTGGCCATATCCGAATAACAGCAGTCTACTAGGTCGCACAGACAATCCGTTCTTTATTTACTGAATAACGTTTTGGCATCAGCGCCCTTTGATATTTGAGGCTGTGAACGAACTATGGCATATCCAAGCTCTCGCCAATAGCGACGAGCACACGGTTAGCAAACTGAGGATCGGATGCTTCAATCTGCGCGATCTCACGCTCTCCATCCTCCTCAAAAGCAAACAGACCATATTGGCCTCTAGCGGACTAGCTCTCGAAGGCTACTGGAGTGGGCTATCGAAGTGAGGACTCTAGTCCGTAACGCCGTAAGGTGCCTTATTGGATCTCCGGCGATCTAATGGTTTGTAGTCCGTCATAGAAGCCTTCCTCACTTCCGATACAGGGATCAGAACTCTGCCGCCGAGGCGACGAACGCGGAGTTTTTTCTCAGCGATCATGTAATCAACGCTTCTCGTGCTAATTCCCAAAGCGTATGCCGCCTCTCGGCGGGAATACAGCAGCTTTTGTACATCCGCCATCATCTTGTAGTAACCACCTTTGCGCGTTCAATCACTGTATGAATGCTATAGCATGTAGCGCTTTAGCATTCAAGAAGAAATCATGATTCGCATGGCGAAGACTGCGAATCCCAAAACAAAGTCCATCAGGAGCAGTGAGGTCGAGGTCTTTGGCAAGGTTTTGCACCGCCTGCGGACTGCGCAAGGACTTTCGCAGGAGGAACTGGGATTCAGAAGCGATACAAACCGAACCTATATCAGCGACATGGAACGAGGGATCAAGGAACCCTGTTTGACCATGCTGTTCCGAATAGCGCGAGCATTAGATATGGCACCGAGTCTTTTGCTTCGACCCATCGAAGAAATCGTAATGCGCCGCAAGTAGTAGGTGTATAAATTGCACCGTGGCGACCGACCGTGGGATTCCGATAGATCACGAGGACCTTGGTTAGAATTCAGGTGCAAGGAGTCGTAGGAGGGTGCACCTTTGTTATCGTGGTAAAGAGCTTTGCGCCTCAATAGCCCATTGTTGCGATCAGAATAGTTGAATATGGATTTGGTGTCAGTTTTGGTGTCAGTTGGTTCCGTCATCCGGTGCAGTTGAGTGCAGACCGGTGCAATGTGACGCTACACAAATGCCCAATGAAATTAGGGGTTTTGCAACGATATGCGTCTTGCTGCTATAGTGTGCAAGGTGGGTAAAAACGCTCTCTCAAGGCGGAGAGTACGGGTTCGATCCCCGTTGACGCTACCAAAGCCTTCAAGTTCGTGTTTTTGGCGCCATGGTGTAACTGGTTAACACGCGGCCCTTTCAAGGCTGAGAGTACGGGTTCGATCCCCGTTGGCGCTACCAATCCCCCAAAATCTTCTTACACCCTTGCGGCGACTATACTGTCCTTGTGAGCAAGACCTTCTACATCGAAACCTTTGGCTGCCAGATGAACGCCCATGACTCCGAAAAGGTCATCGGCACACTCGAGCAGCAGGGCTACGCCCGCGTCCAGGACGAAGCCGACGCCGGCCTTATTCTCTACAACACCTGCTCCATCCGCGACAAGGCTGAACAAAAAGTCTTCCACCGCCTGAACGAATACAAGCGCCTTCAAGGCGAAGGCAAGAAGTTCGCCGTCCTCGGCTGCGTCGCCCAGCAGGAGGGCGAAAAGATCTTCGAGAAGGCTCCCTACGTCTCGCTCGTCGCCGGATCAGCCTCCTACCGCAACCTCCCGGCCATGCTGACCCGTCTCGAAGCCGGCGAAGAGCGCATCACCGGTCTCGACGACCGCCAGACCGACCTCACCTTCGAGACCGAGTTCACCTCCCGTTCCAACCCC
>Ga0193717_1001248_pt1 | contig 15747 bp, 15 predicted proteins | sample U2c2metaG_FD_145900 | JGI IMG/M metagenome (GOLD analysis project Ga0193717, IMG submission 145900) | Soil microbial communities from a riparian zone of the East river system, Colorado, United States - U2c2 | ecosystem: Environmental > Terrestrial > Soil > Riparian zone | place: USA: East River... | reverse complement strand
GCCCTGCAACGCAGCTGGGACCAGGTGACGAAGCACGGAGACCAGGTCCCGCTGTACTTCTACTCGCACATCTTCGTGTCTCATCCCGAGGTGCGGTCGATGTTCCCGCTCTCCATGGCGCACCAGCGGGACAAGTTCGTCAGCGCACTCGGCAGGATCGTCAGCCACGCCGACCAGCTGGATAACGATGCGTCCTTCCTGCAACACCTCGGCCGCGACCATCGCAAGTACGCCGTCGTCGCTGAGCACTACAACGCGGTCGGCGCCTCGCTCTGCGCCACCCTGATGCACTTCCTGGGGTCCGAGTGGGACGAGGAACTCGCCGCGCACTGGACGGCGGCGTACCAGGTGGTCGCTCGGATCATGGTCGAGGCGGCGGAGATGTCGTCGGAGACCAGCCCTGACTGGTGGGACGCGGACGTGGTCTCCGCCGAGCGGCGGACGATGGACCTCACCCTGCTGACGGTCCGGCCGAGACGGGCGTTCCAGTTCCTCCCCGGCCAGTCGCTGTCCATGGAGATCCCGCAACGCCCCCGGCAGTGGCGGTACTTCAGCCCGGCCAACGCCCCGCGCCCGGACGGCTCGATCGATCTGCAGGTGCAACAGATCGACGGTGGCCAGGTGAGCCCGACCGTAGTGCGGTCGCTCAAGGTCGGCGACACCGTCAGGCTGGGGGCGCCGATCGGCGAGCGGCTGACTCGGCGGGAAGGCGATGCGCGGGATTTGTTGATGGTCGCCGGAGGAACCGGTCTCGCTCCGCTCCTCGCAGTACTCGAGCAGATCGATCACGAGTGGCAACGGTCGGGCACTGGACCGCTGGTTCATCTGCTGCACGGAGTCCGGATGCCCTGGCACCTCTACGACCGCCCCCGGCTGCGAGAGCTGGCCCAGAAGCGGCCGTGGTTCGAGTACACCGAGGTCGTGTCCGACGACCCGTCCTATCCAGGGACGCGCGGGAAGGTCGGCACGGTCGCAGCCCGGCAGCTGCTGTCTGGACGCACGGCGATGGTGTGCGGTGGTCCGCAGATGGTCGCGCACACGCTGGAGCAGCTGGCCGCCGCCGGCATGCAGCCCGAGCACATCAAGTACGAGCACTTCTACTACGCGGCCGCGGGCGAGCACGCCGCCGGCCCGGCGCTACCAGGTCAGGAGACAACAAGTGAGGCTCAACAACCACCGCCACGACTCCCCACATCAGAAACCCCAGTCGATCCGGGACCAGACGTTCCAGCGGCGGCTGCGGGGCCTGGACGCAGGCACGGTCTACGGGTACCTCGATCTGCTAGCTGATCAGGTACAGGTCACGGAGAGGGAGCTCCGCGAGGGCCGGGCCAGGAACGAACGTCTCCAGGCCGAGCTCCAGCGCGGCCAGGCCGAGCTGCAGCGCGGGCGGGCGGAGCTGCAACGCGTGCAGGCGGAGCTGGACCAGTACGAGCAGGCCGGCGACCGCGTGAACGAACAGGTCGTCCAAATGTTCAGCCAAGCTCAGCTGGTGGTCGAGGAGATGGTCCAGGACGTCAGCCGGGACGCCCGCGAGCGCATCAGCCAGGCGCGCGCCCACGAGCGCAGGATTGTCGCGGAGGCCATGGACACGGCCGGGCAGCAGGTCCGTTCGTACGCACAGACGGCCCAGGAGCAGATGCAGTCGATCGTGAACTCCTTCGCCACCGAGGTCGACCGGCTCGGCGAGTCGGAGGTCGCGGCGCCCCACCAGAACGACCCCTTGTTCGACTGGCAGACCCGGCGTCCAGGCACCACATGAACGCTTCGCAGCCGAACTGCCCCGCCCGCAGGTTCCCTGCCCACCCACCGGCGCTAGAACATCGCCGGCTTCTGGTTCTCCCGCTCGCCATCGTCGGACTATCGGTGCCCGGCGCCGCCGTCGGCGCGGTTGTCGAACTTGGTTGGAACGTGCCGACCAGCCGCCCGGCCGTCGTCGTACTGAGCCTGGCAATCCTCTTGCTGGCCGTCCGGATCTGCACCCGCCAGCTCATTGCGGTCCAGGCCGGCGAACAACTGCTCCAGGTCGGCGACAGGCCGTGGCGCAGGGTGTCACGGCCCGGCAAGCGAGCGTCTCCAGGTCCCGGGAGGGTCCGGGCGAGGCCCAGCCACCCGGTGAGCCGGCCCCACCCCGAACGAAGTCCCGGGGGCGCCGACAGCGAGCTGGTTCGGGTCGCGGCCAAGGAGTTCCTCGAGCTCTTTCATGCCGAGAACCCCCAGGCCGGGTGGATGGGGCCGCGGATCGCCGCGGTGATGCGCGAGATCGACCTGACCGGGACCTACTGGCACACCGCTGAGGAGCTGGCCTTCGGCGCCCGCGTCGCCTGGCGCAACAACGCACGATGCATCGGACGGCTGTACTGGCGCAGCCTGCAGATTCGCGATCTGAGGACTGTCTCCGACGCCGGCCACGTCGCCAGGCACTGCTTCGACCATCTGCGCGTGGCTCACAACGGCGGGAAGATCCGGCCAATGATCAGCGTGTTCGCTCCCGAGTCTCCGAACAGACCTGCCCCCAGGATCTGGAACGAGCAACTCATCCGGTACGCCGGGTACGAGCAACCGGACGGCCGTGTCCTCGGTGACCCCCGCTACCGAAGTTTCACCAGCAAACTCATCCAGCGCGGGTGGCAGCCGCCCGAGACCCCGGGAGCCTTCGACGTGCTCCCCCTCGTCGTGGAGACCGTTGACGAGGGACCGCGGATGTTCCAACTCCCCGGTACTGCGGTCAACGAGGTCCCACTCGAGCACCCCGAGCTGGAGTGGTTCGCCGACTTGGGCCTGCGGTGGCACGCAGTACCGGTGATCAGCAACACCCGCCTGGTTATCGGCGGTGTCTCCTACCCGGCTGCACCCTTCAACGGTTGGTACATGGGCACAGAGATCGGGGCCCGCAACTTGGGCGACAGCGACCGCTATGCCCTGGTCCCAGAGGTTGCGGAGCGAATGGGGCTTGATACGTCAGACGAGGCAACCCTGTGGCGAGACCGGGCCCTGGTCGAGATCAACCGCGCGGTACTGCACTCGTTCAACGCGAACGGCGTCAGCATCACCGACCATCACACCGAGTCCCGCAGATTCCTCATCCACCTGGAACGCGAGGAGCGAGCTGGCCGCCGCTGCCCCGCCGACTGGACCTGGATCGTGCCACCAATGTCCGGCTCCCAGACCCCGGTCTTCCACCGCTACTACGAAACCGAAACCCAACTACCAAACTTCTTCGCCGACCCCGACGCCGCCCACCGCGCCCTCCACGGCGGTCCCCCCGCCTTCCCCTGAACTCCGCAGGAGGGATCAGGGGCGAGCGAGCACCGGCCCGGTGTCCTCGGCGTCCCCCGCGCTCTCGGTGTCCTCGATGACGGCCTGTTCGGGGCGCGGGGTGTTCATCAGGACAGCGACGATCAGCGCGCCGGCCAGGAGGATCCCCGCGGCCCAGGTTCCGGCTGTCACGAAACCTTCCAGCATCGCCTTCTTGGCCAAGGCCGGGCTCCCGCCCTGCGAGGCATGCGAGACCAAGTAGTCCGCGGTCGCGCTGGTGGCGATGGTGTTGAGCAGCGCGGTTCCGATCGAGCTGCTGATCTGCTGCGCGGTGTTGACGCTGGCCGAGGCGACGCCCGCGTCGCGCTGATCGACGCCGTGGGTGGCGTAGTTGAAGGCCACCGGCATGATGATGCCCACCCCGAAGCCGAGCAGAAGTCCCGAGATCAGCACGCCTTCGACGTAGCCGGAGTCGGTCTCCATGGTGCGCAGCCACAGCATGCCGGAGGCGATGAGCAGCATGCCCGGCACGATCAGCATCCGCGGCGGGACTTTGGGCAGCAGCCGGATGGCGAGCCCGCCGGCCGACATCAGGACCGCCACGGTCATCGGGAGGAAGGCCACGCCCGTCCTGATCGGCGAGTATCCCTTGACGACCTGCAAGTAGTAGGTCATGAAGAGGAACGCCCCGAACATTCCGACCATGGACAGGCCCACGCTCAGATAGGCGCCGCCGCGGGTTCGGTTGGCGATCAGGCGCGGCGGCAGCATTGGCTGCGACACCCGGCTCTCGACGAAGGCGAACACAGCGAGCAGCACCGCGCCACCAACTAGCAGACCGATGACCTTCGCCGAGCCCCAGCCGTCGGACTCCGCCTGGCTGGTGCCGTACACGATCGCGACCAGCCCGCTGGTCACCAGCAGCACGCCGGGGATGTCGAACTGAGCCTTGCCTTCGCTTCGCGACTCGGCCAGCATCACGTACCCGCCGACCACCGCGATCAGGGCGATCGGAACGCTGACGTACAGGCACCAGCGCCAGTCCAGGTAGTCGGTCAGCGCCCCACCGGCCAGCAGTCCGATCGCGCCGCCCACGGCGGTGATGGCGCCCCAGATCCCGAACGCCTTGACACGCTCCTTGGGCTGAGTGAACGTCACGGTCAGCAGCGACAACGCGGAAGGCCCGAGCAGCGCGGCGAACCCGCCCTGCAGGGCACGGGCGCTCAGCAGCATCTCGAAGTTGTTCGCCGCGCCGCCGAGCGCCGACGCGCCGGCGAAGCCGAGCAGTCCGATCAGGAAGGTCCGCTTGCGGCCGGTGTAGTCGGCGATCCGGCCGCCCAGCAGCAGCAGGCTGCCGAACGCCAGCGCGTACGCGGTGATGATCCACTGCCGGTCGCCGTCGGAGATCCCCAGATCCCGCTGGAGCGACGGCAGCGCGATGTTCACGACCGTCCCATCCAGAACGATCATCAGCTGGGCCAACCCTATGAAGAACAGCGCGGCCCAGCGGCGCGAATCGGCCGCCGTGCCCTGCGCCTTCGTGGTTACCATGACTTCGTCCCTACTCGTGGTGTTGCGTAGCGCGCGAATCGTTCGCGCGGCGTCCTGACGGTCACAAGATCCCGGCGACCCAGGCCCTGTGACAGCGCGGGCGTATGACATGGATCACCGATCGTTGGTGTCACAAAGCGGTGGGGAGCGGCCTCTACTGCGGGTGGCAGGACCAACGTTGAGCAGGCAGAAGTCAGGCATGAGCCCAGCGCAGCCAACGTCCCACGGAGCTGCGACGGAGCAGCTATTTGCCCATAGCAACTTTTAGGCAGCTCACAGTCTTCCGCGGAGTTGACCCTGCTCACGGCCGGTGCGGGCCAGCGTGTGGTCGATGCCGGCATGCCTCAGCGGCTATCCCGAACGAAGGTGTGCGAGAACTGGGTCCATCACCGGTTGGCTGCAGTCGATCGTGTCAGCATCCTGCCCACTGGTCGGTCGTCTGGATCGGCGTCGTCGCCGGCGTCTCCGCCATCGGCGGCCTGGTTACCGGACTGATGGCGATCGGTACGTCGACGAAGCCGCCGACCGCGATCGACACCGGCAGCTTCCTGCTCAGCTGCGTTGTGATGAGCGTAATGTCGATTCGCAGCCTGCGGGAGGAGACCATGACGGTCGTCGTGACAGTCCCGAGGGCCGGGAACGAGACCGCTCCGATGTCCCTCGACGACGCCGACCTCCTGGCCGTGGTCGTGGGGTCCAGCTTCGGCGTACCTCTGGTCTTGGTCTTGCTGCTCGGCGGGATGGCGTTCACCCAGGAGTTCCGCTACGGCACCGCTACGTCGACGTATCTGGTCGAGCCGCGCCGGGCCCGCGTGCTTGTCGCCAAGTTGCTGTCGATGACGCTTGCCAGCCTGGTCATCACCACGACGACGCTCGCGCTCTCGATCCCGGTCGCGATCGCACTGATCCGGTCTCGCGACGGCGCCGCGACCATCGGGGCGCAGTTCTGGCAGATGCTCGCGGCCAGCTTCGTCATCATGGCTGTGTACGCCGTCATCGGAGTCGCGCTGGGCGCACTGGTCCGCAACCAGATCGTCGCTGCCGTGGCCGTGCTGGTCTGGATGCTCGCCGTCGAGCAGATAGTCATCAACGCGTACCCAACGGTCGGGCGATGGATGCCCGGAGGCGCCACCAACGCCCTCCTGCAGCTCAGCCAAGAGATGAACCTCGAAGGCAAGCTCCTGTCGATACCCGCAGCCGGCCTGCTGCTCTTCAGTTACACGGCCGCGGCCATTCTCCTCGCACTCCTCCTAACACCAAAGCGCGACGTCCTGTGACTTGACGCCAAGCACGTCCGGGCTCGGACCTACGACGAATTGGTTCGGAAGCCGGCGCTTTTCCACGCTGGCGTCATACCGGAGCCGACCAAGGACGCAAGGGACAGACGGCTGTACTACTCCAGAGCCCGCTAGTTGGCATCCTTCGGTCGTGGCCACCGGGCCTGGGGCACATCTCGAGGTCTCGAACGAGCTGACCTCAATCCCCGATGTCAGATGCGGGCAACTCAGCCGACGGATGCGATGTCCACATGCCAAAAGAAACGTGGCTCGGATCCAAGGCCGTCGCGAACCACCGGTCATCACCACCCAACGCGGTGCGCGCTCGCTCCACTAGACCGCCACGCGCCTCGACCTCCCTCAGAGCCTCCTCCAGATCGGCTACCTCCACATACAGCCGAGTACCCGCACAAGGATGGTCCGCGCCAGCAGAGCGCTGGAGTCCACCGATGCTCTCGTCACCAAGCTTGATAATCCAATAGTCGGCACCAAGCTCGCTGTCCGCGAAGGCCTCCTCGAAAGCCCAGCCCCACATCGCGCCGTGAAACCGCTGGAAGACCTCCGGCGCAGGTGTCTCAATTTCCCACCAAACGATCTGCGACATGCAGCGAGCATGCCACTTTCGGATCCCACCTGGACAGTCTGTGTCGCGCCGTGCGCACGCCCGATCACGACCAGTTCCTTCCGCAGACGACATCGGGCAGGAGGACTGACATCCACGCCTCCGGCCGAAGCCGCGACCACGGTCTGACCGCGACCCCCAACCGCAGGCCCCTCAATGGCGACAGTCGAACAGGACGCCCTACCGGTATTCACCATCCTGAAACGGATATTGCGGCACCTTCGGTGCTCCGCCGTTCATCCATCGTGGAAGATCCCACGAGCCGATATGCCGCCGGTCAGGTTGCCCGAACACACTCGTGTGCATCGGTCGCGGACGTCTCGTCGATTAGCCATTGAGCCAGCCGGAGATCAGTTCGACGTTGACCTGGGCTTCGTCGAAGATCCAGAAATCCTCGACTGGGGGCATCGAGGTGCGGTCCGCGCCGAGGTGCAGGATGCCGAGGGAGACGGACGGCAACTCGCTGATTGTGAGGAGGTAGCCGAGCTGGCCGGCCATGACGTCGGTGTCCCCCATGACGTTTCGGAGGACGGCCTCCTCGATCAAAACGGCGAACGTCCGGTCTTTCTGGTGGAGCAACTTCAGGCGCTCGTTCCGCACCTTGACGGCGCCCTCGACGTCATCTGGCAGTTCCAGCGAGGCGATGAGATCGGCGGTCTGGTCAGACGCTTCGCACTGCGCAGCCCAGAGACGAAGGTCTTCAGCCGATGGCGCTGTCTTGCCGTTCTCGATGCGCGAGACCTTCGACTCGCTCCAGCCGCACGATGACGCGAGCGCGAGTCCGGTGAGACCGGCGGTCTTCCGTATCTCACCGAGACGGACGCCGAAGTCACGTTTGGCCTTCTGAGCGTTCGAGAAGGCGGGGGGATCGGCAAGGGTTACAGGCCTCTTGTCAGCTCGGTTGGTAATCCCTGTGCGGGATCGCTCGATCCCAGACAGCATCGAATGCAGCGACGCACAACTTAGCGATGTCGGGATCGTCGGTACGCTCTTCACCCACCCATGTCCCGTAGCCGTCGCAGAAGCTCCAAAGCACGATTTGCTCGTCGAGTTTGAACCCCTGGATCACGGCACCGGGTCTGGCCTGTAGGCGCCGGCTATACCGGACTAAGTGACTCCTGCCGGCCCGCCAGCACCAGGCCCGCGCTCCATCCAGGGGCGCGGCCCCCTGCCGGCGGGCCGATCCATGTCAGGTCGTGTCCCGTCCGCGCGAGCAGCCAGGCGGTCACCGAGTTCGAGTTCCACATGTCACCGGCACCCAGTTCATCCCGGCCCCAGGTCAGAGGCGGAACCGAGACGATCAACTCGATCAGGCGGGCAGCCCGGTGGTCCGTGCTCATGCGCCGCGGGCCGGCTACGGCCTCGTCCACATCAGGGATCCGTCCGTCCCGCCAGCAGCGAACCTCGTACCGGAAGTACCGCGACCGGCCGAGCCACTTCATCACGACCGGCCCCTCGCAGACCACTCCGCGATCCACCTTGTCGTCGCCCCAAACCGGCGCCATCTCGATCACGAACCTCCTCCCCCGATCCCGTACCTCGAGCGCGGAGTGGAACAACTCCTCAGCCGGGCGGTCACCGTGTCGCGAGGCGACCGCCTCCATCACCCGGCCGTTCCACCGCACCGACCGGCCACCGGCCCCGAGCGGCAGCCAGTACAAGTCAATCCATGAGTCCGTCACTCCGGATTTCTTCATCGGAGGCGGCGGGTGTACGCCGTAGGCTTGTGCGGCACGATGGCGACCGGCGTGGCCACCGCCACCATCGCCCGGCGGGCCACCGGATCGCCGATCGGTAGCCGTCCCGCATGGGCACCCAGGACAACCAGCCCGACCTCGTGTGCCTTGTGGACCAACGCCGCCACGACGGGACGATTCGTCAGGTAGCGGGTCACCTGCACCTCGGGATAGTCCGCCGCCGACCTCGCGAGAACCTCCGCGAGAGCGAGATCGCCCTCGCGTACCCAGGAACCATCGGGCGACAAGGGCCGCCTGACAGCGTGAACCGCGATCACGTTCCCCTGGCGCTCGGCCGCTGCCTGGAAGGCGAACTCAACCGCCTCGGACGACAGCACGGTACCGTCGGTGCCGACCGCAACGTCCCGATGGCCCGGTGCCAGCTTCCACGACCCTGGTACGACGACCAACGGGCAGTCGCTTCGGCGCGCGAGCGCAAGATTGGCCCGCGCCGCGATCAGACGCTCCGGTCCCCGACGCCGCGCGCGCCCGACCACCAACAGCCGCGCGTCGCGGGCAGCGCCGGACAGGACCTTCGCCCGTGCGCCTTCTGCGGGCGCCAGTGTCACCTGCAGAGCCTGACCGACCTGACGGCGTACATGGGCCGCAGCGATCCGCAGGAACTCCCCGACCCGTTCGGGTGTCTGCCACGGCTTATGCACAGCCTGCGGACCGCGAGCAGGGTACGCCGCCACCAGCACCAGCCCGACGCCGGAGCGCATCGCCTCCGTGCACGCGTAGTCGATCACCCGCAGTCCTTCAGCGGATCCGTCGACCTCGACGACCACTGGTCCGGTCCGCTCCCACCCGCCCATCAGGAGATCGCCGCGCGGAACGGTCTCATCCATGGCTTGGACGCTGTCCTGCAGGTTGGTCGAGGAGGCCACGATCGTTCCTTCGGTTCGGGGATGTAGCTCCGATCGTCGCGTCCCGGCGCGCCTCACCGGCAGAGTCGCAGTCCCCCTGACCGAGTGCCGAAAGACCCCCCTGGTCAGGTAGACACCGGATCGGCTGGGACCTGCCGCGCCGGCTGTCCAGGCACTGCGGCGAGAGCTTCAGCTGGTTCCCTCCGGCTGTTGTCCGGATTCGTTCCGGAAGGCATCGACGGCGGTCGGCAGGGTCAGGTAGATCCGGTCGGCGCCGAGCCGGTCGAGGAAGCCGGCAGCCGCCAGGTCGTCGCGAAGGTCTTGTTTGACCCGGGCCAGGGCGAGCACGATGCCGCGGCCGGCGAGCTCTTCACGCAACGCGTCCAGGGCGTCGATCGCGGTGATGTCGATCTCGACGTTCGCCTCCGCGTTGAGCAGCAGCCATCGCACCGGCTCCGGTGAGCTGTCAACTGCCGCCAGGGCCCGTCGACGGAAGTTCTCGGCGTTCGCGAAGAAGAGAGGCGAGTCGTACCGGTAGACGACGAGCCCAGGCACCGGACGTGCCTGCGGATAATCATCGAGGTCGTGCATGCCCGGAACTCCAGGTGCGATACCGAGGATGGCGTCGTGTGGACGTGCCACTCGACGGAAGAGGTCCAGTACGGACAGAGCAACCGCCACCAGTACGCCGTACAGAACGTCAAGGGCGACGACGCCTACGCAGGTGGCCAGAGCGAGGATCAACTCACTGCGACGGAACCGTGCGATGCGTCGGAACTCGCCCAGATCGACCAGCCGCAGTGCGGCGTACACGACCAGTGCACCGAGTGCGGCGGTCGGGAAGGTGGACAGCAGCGGCCCGGCGACCACGAGCGTCAGGATCACCGTCGCGAGCACCACCAGTGAGTACGCCTGGCTCTTCGCGCCGGCGGCGGCTGCCACAGCGGTGCGACTGCCGCTGCTGCTGACCGGGAACCCTTGAAGTGCTCCTGCCGTCAGGTTGGCTGTTCCGATTGCGAGGAGCTCTGCATCCGCGTCGATGCGCTGTTGTTCCTTGGTGGCGAAGGCGCGACCGGTCAGCACCGTGTCCGTGTAGCCGACGAGGGCTACGCCGAAGGCGGGAATGATCAGCATCCGGAGGTCGCCACCGTCGACAGTCGGCAGTGCCGGGCTCGGTAGTCCCGAAGGAACAGCACCGATCACAGCGACCCCATGATCGCCCAGCCCGGTCACTGCAACTACTGCAGCCGCCGCAGCCATCACCAGGAGCGGACCAGGCAGACGCGGCGTCCACCGAGACACGGCCAGGAGCAGCCCGAGTACGACGACGGACAGGATGACGGTCTGCGGATGCCACGAATGCACGTGCCGGGCGGCCGAGACCAGTTCCGCCACCGGGTTGTTGCCCGTGACAACAGAGCGGGTCATCCGGCCCAGTTGACCCGCGATCATGATCACCGCGATGCCGGCCATGTAGCCGATCAGCACCGGTCTCGACAGGAGATCGGCCAGGAATCCGAGCCTGAGAAGCCACGCCAGGATGCAGATGAGCCCAACTATGAGAGCCAGCGCCGCTGCCAGTTCCACGTAGCGCCTGGGATCCCCGCCGGCCACCGCACCAACGGTTGTGGCCGTCATCAGCGCAGTCGCCGACTCCGGTCCGACTGACAGCAGCCGCGAAGTCCCCAGTACGGCATAGACAGCGAGCGGCCCGAGGACAGCCCACAAACCGGTGACTGCAGGCAGCCCGGCGAGCTGGGCGTAGGCCATCGCCTGCGGAACCAGGTAGGCGGCTACGGTGACGCCCGCGATGATGTCGGGTCGCAGCCACCCCCGCTGGTATCCCCGTAGACCGCTGGCCCAGTTCCTAGCCATTGCCGGATCAGTACGTCGGTACTACGACGTCGGTGCCCGACTGAACCTCGCGGGCCGCCTCGCGATCGGACCAAACCTGAACCATCACGAGCCCAAGTCTCCCACCGGCGTACCGGACTCTCTATCGCCCCGTCACTACCCGACTCCGGCCCGGCCGATGTCGAGCTGGACAAACTCACCGTCGTACTCGCCTAGTAGCCGGGATAGAACCTGACCACTGTCGTGGTGCCGTCGGAGCCGGTGATCAGCAGGGACTCCGGTTTGGCCGCAGGGTCGATGGCCACCTTGACTGGGTGGGTGACGAGATGGCGGAGGGCGACCGGGAGTCTCGCCGTCGTACCGCCGACGACGACGAGCGCGGTGTCCGCCTTGTGGTCGTAGGTCGTGTAGGCGAACGGAAGACGCTCGACTTCGACCTGGTCGCCGAGCGATGCGCCCATCACCTCGATGGTCACGTAGTCACCTTCGTGCTGCCAGGTCAGTCGGTCGAGTTCGGACTGCCAGGCGTTACGGTCGATCTCGATGATCGTGGCGGTCATGTGAGTCCCTCCTTCTGCCCGCGATCGGCGGTCTGGCGGTGATCCGGCTCGGCAGAGATCTCGATCTTGCGGGGTTTGGCCTCCGCTGCGACCGGGATCCTCAGCGTCAGGACGCCGGCGTCGTATGTTGCCTGGATGTGGTCGGTGTCCATACGCACTTCGGTCATAGCATGTCATCTGTATGTTGACAAGTATACCTGTCAACGTACCGACGACACGAGTCGGCCGGGAGGAGGATTTGGATGTCTCAGAGTCAGCTGACGCCGGGGAGACATCACCTCCGTGACGAGGTCAGTCCGACCCCGTACGGCGGTTCTGGTCGGTGGCCCGGATCTCCTCGGTGGTCCGATCGAGCGCCTTGATCCGGTCAGCGAAGGCAGGATGGCTGCGGCTCAGCCGCGGACCCGCGTCGGCCAGCGGGCCCAGGAGGTCGGCCGCGTCATTGCCACCGAGTGCCTGGCGGACGCGGTCGACACTCGCACGGGCAGTCGGGGTCAGCCCCTTGAGGGCGGTGACCTCGCCGGCCAACTGCCGTAGTGCGGCGGCATTCTCGCGAGCCCAACCGGCGACAACGCGATCACCGGACCGTTTGTCGCGCGCTGCCTGAACGCGCTGTTCCCGGGTGGTCTCCGGCTTGTCGTCGGAACCCGGATTGAGGCGGAGGTAACGACCCTCGGCCGCCTGACGACTGGTGAGCCCGAGGGCGGGCGCGATCTCGGTCCAGGTGACACCACACGCCCGAGCCGCGCCGATCAGCCTGGGTTCCCAGTCGGTCAGCTGATCCCGAAGCTCTCGGAGGGCGGTGAGCGCGGCCAGCAGTTCCGGGCCGTCCACCGCTTGCGCGTCCTGGACCGCCGTACGCTTCGCTGCTTGCCGGCGACCACCGTTGGCACGGTCCGGGACCCCGAGCTTGGTGATCACCTCGATCAGTCGCGTGACCGCCTGCTCGGCCACGGAGTCCGTGGCCGAACGAGATCGGCTCGACCTAGTAGCCACCAGAAACCTCCACGTCGTCAAGTCGACGACACTGGCTCTTGTCGTCGTTCACATGACAGGCTAGCGCGTCGTCGCACCAGTGCCCGCACAGCCTGTCGCGACGGGGCGGCGCAGACAGCCGAGGCTGAATGTGATGTTGTCAACTAATCGTTGACTTGCGGAAATGTCAACGGCCCAGTATTGGTTGGACAGAGCAAAAGCTCCGATCGACAACTACACGTTGGAGGTGAAGACGATGATGATCCGCACTGATCCATTCCAGGTGTTCGACCAGCTGACCCGGCAGCTCACCGGCCCGTGGACCGGGCCGACCGCGATGCCGATGGACGCCTACCGGTCGGGTGACGACTTCGTAGTCTCGTTCGACCTTCCCGGCGTCGATCCTGAGGCGATCGATGTGAGCGTCGAGCGCAACGTGCTCACGGTCAAGGCAGAGCGGCCCGGCCTGACGGTCGGCGACGGCGACCAGGTCCAGATCTCCGAGCGACCGCAAGGGACCTTCACCCGGCAGGTCTTCCTCGGCGACAACCTGGACGCCGACCGCATCGAGGCCGGCTACGAGGCCGGTGTGCTCAGGCTGCGGATCCCGATCGCGGAGCAGGCCAAGCCCCGCAAGATCGAGATCAACGGCGTCGACCGCAAGCAGATCAACGCCTGACACCGCACCGGCCGGCCGGCGGCCCAGCGCGAGCCGTGGGCCAGCCGGAACCGGTCCGCTGCCGTTGTTCGGGGGCTCGGCCACTGCCTCTGATCGAGGCGGACATCACGAGTCGGGCCGCCAAACCCCGAACCGCGGCAGCGGACCCCCACAGCACGAACGTGAGAGGTGAGCACCATCGATCGCAGCGGCTGGTCTCCGTTCCCGGTGGACCTCGAAGAGACCGACGATGCCTATGTCGTCGAGATCGACCTGCCCGGCGTCTCGCGTCGCGACGTCACGCTGGAGGTCAACGGCCGCGAACTGACGGTGCACGGCGAGGTGAAGGAGCGGGAGCGCAAGGGCTTCGCGCGCCGGCAGACCCGCCGAACCGGTCGGTTCCACCACTCGGTCGCCCTGCCGGGCGAGGTCGACGTCGAACGTATCAAAGCATCTCTGGACGACGGCGTACTGATGGTCCGGGCGCCCAAGTCACAAGCTACCAAGGCGCATCGGGTTCAGATCGACAGCGGCCGGTCCGCGAGCTGAGTCGCGGGCCGGCCACCCGGCCGGACGAACTTCTGGGGAGACGATCTTCGGTGAAGAGCACGGCGCCGCGCCGGCTGATCGCGATGCTCTTCGGGTATCCGCTGGTCACGACCGCGATCGCATTCGATGCAGTATGGGCCTTCATCCATCGCGATTGGTGGACACCGGCGGTGTACTCCCTGGCAATCACCGCGATTACCGGCGCGGTCGCCGCCTGCTCAGAACACATCCTCGAAGTACCGCCAGCGGTCCAGGTGGTCGCGATCGCGGCGAATCTCGTCCTGGCCAACACGGCAATGATCACCGCCGTCGGCGAGGTGTCGAAGCACAGTCCCCACCCCGGCGGCGACACAGCCGTCACGCTGGTCTTCAACTTCGCCACCCTGACCGTCACCCTCCTGATCTGCCACCTCGGCGAGACCATCGCAGAGGTGTTCCGCACTCGCCACCCCCCGGCACCCAACCTTGCAGACAAGTGGCCAAGCTCCTACAACGCCGCAACACTGCCGCTATCGAACGTCGTGCAACCGACGCTCATCGATCTGGACCGCGGCCGCGGAGCCCTCCGCGCCATCGGTCACTTCGACCGAACGGATCAACAACATCCGATGACTCGACCTCGCTCGACCACGACTGGGAGGCGATGATCCACCAGTTGACCGGTCTCCAAGACCACCGCCGCCATCATCCACCTGGTCGATCTCCCGGACGTGGGCTCGGACGTCGTTCGTCGCATTGTCACCGCAGGCAGGAGCAGTGATCCAACCCAGGTGCTGCTGCGGGCGGGCTTCCATGGATCGGGTGGGCATCCAGTGCTGCTGGGCCGAGCGCACTGGGCCGGCGCGCTGGCCGCGGCACAAGGCGACCGCGGCGCAAACGCCTACCTCACTGCCGCGGGTTGCATGCTCGTCCCTTGCGAAGACCTTGCTGAGGGCAACGATCGTGATTCGTGACGGGCAACGGCCAAGTCCGCGGTCTCACGGTGAATCCGCCCCGTGGTCGACGACAGCGGCTGTCCGCTGGCGTCGCTGCGGGTCGCGATGATCTCCGCCGCGATGGAAATCGCAGTCTCCTCAGGGGTTCGTGCGCCGAGATCCAGACCGGTGGGTGAGGTCAGCCGGGCGAGCTCGGCCTCGGTCACGCCCACCGCTCGCAACCTGGACAACCGATCCTCGTGGGTTCGACGCGAGCCCATCGCGCCGATGTAGCCGGCGTCGGTACGCAAAGCCACTTCCAGCAACGGTACGTCGAACTTCGGGTCGTGAGTCAGCACGCACAGTACGGTGCGGCGATCCACCAGGCCCTGTTCGACCGCCTCGGCGAGGAAGCGGTCGGGCCAGCAGACCACCACCTCGTCCGCCTCGGGAAACCGCAGCCGGGTGGCGAACACTCCTCGCGCGTCGCACACCGTCACGTGGTAGCCAAGGAACTTGCCGACCCGGGCCATGGCCGCCGCGAAATCGATCGCGCCGAACACGATCATCCGCGGCGGTGGCGCGAACGCTTGGACGAACACCCCGACCTCGGTGCGCCCGCACTCCCCCTGCGCGCCGTAGTACCGAATCCCTGTCGCGCCCTGGTCAAGCATGGCGACGGCGTCCTCGACCACGGCAGCGTCCAGGCGCGAGTCACCGAGACTGCCGGCGATCCGATCCGGCCAAACGACCAACCGCTGACCCAGGCGATCTCCGGCCGCGACCACGGTCGCAACCGCAACTGGCCGGCCCGAGTCGACCGCATCGGCCACCGCATCGAATTCGGCGAACGAGGCTAGGTCGACCGGCTGCACCAGGACCTCGATCACGCCCCCACAAGTCAGTCCCACGGCGAACACGTCATCA